>PDWJ01005301.1_pt1 | contig 10684 bp, 10 predicted proteins | sample 1430881 | NCBI WGS metagenome assembly PDWJ01 (sample SAMN01162460, study PRJNA174530) | Oral metagenome, whole genome shotgun sequencing project. | biome: Marine environment; feature: Marine mammal; material: Swab sample of the gingival sulcus; isolation source: swab sample of gingival sulcus... | reverse complement strand
TATAAAATAAATCAATACTTGACTTTGGATATTCAAAAACTAAAAAATAATGCGTTTTCGCTCTCCTTGATGCTTTTATTAAGCAAACAAAATTACAAAATATTATGTAAAGTAAAAAGCCCCACATTTCTCAGAGGCTTGATTTTTATACCTCTAGGTAATCGTCAAATTCCCAATAGGCTATTTTGCTAATCTTTTCAGAAAGTTCATCCCAATTATTAGCAGTTAATGTTTGTATTCTTTTCTTTACAGCATTCATTATTCTTTCGTAATTATATTCAAATACTAAAAGGTGGTGACGAAGAAAGAGAGTATCTTCTATTTGATGATTATCTATTAACCAATTAGGGGTACAAATAGTAATACCAAATATTTCTTCTCCATTCTCAGAAACTGGACCTATAGATAATTCAAGGTAAAAACAAAAGTTACTATCATCCTCAGGCCAATAACTCTGTAAATCTGGAATGTCAGGACTATGAATATCTTTAATTTCTGCTTTCATAGACCTAATTATTTAATTATATCTAAGTGACCATTACCTTGCCATCCACCACGATTAACATTTCTCCATTGGAAATTTGCTTGCTGAATACCCAACTTAGGTTTAAATGATGGTGGTCTGAATTGTCGCAACCCATTAGAACTTACAAGGGTTTTACCGTCACTTGCTATTGTGTAACCCTTTCCTACCCATGCTTTACCAAGCTCCAATGTCTCACTTGTCGTTCCTTTACCTAATCCAAAGTTTCCTTTAAACTTGGCTGCATCTAGAAGTATTCCACTATACTTTGCTAACGTACTCCCCTTAGTGGCACTTGTTTTTATTTTTGGACTAAAACCGGTTCCAAGTCTTGTTCCAGAAAGAACAACAGATTCCATAATCCCGGCTTCAGCAACACCAAAAATTAAGCCGATAAATAATGCCCCAACCGGATGTTCTGCAAAAGCTTTTTGACCTTCGTATACACCCTGTATAATCGTATTGTATAGACGAGAACCGGCAACTTGTTTCATTGACATTTCAACGGTAAAACTACCGATGTCTGAACCGGGATTGCGCGCCGATACTGTTACAGGAACTGTTCCGTTTTCAGCTCCAATCCAAGTAAGCGTAGAACCCGGAATATCTCCTGTTGCATCCGGAATATGAACTAAATTGTTAAACTGATCTACATACCAGTCCTCAAAATTTCCGTCCGGGTCAATTATATTGATTGGATTATTAAAAGCGTATCGATAGGGCGACCGATTGGGTGCGGCATCGGTAAGTGCATCCGCCGTATGAAACCTCCCCAACTGCGGGTCGTAGAACCTTGCGCCGTAGTCGTACCAATCTATGTCAAAATCGGTTTGCAGTTCTTTGCCGTTGTAGAGGAAAAAATTGCGTTGCTCTGAACTTCCGGAGAGGTAACTCATTGCGCTTTGTTTCATGCCAAAGGGATAGTAGCTGTCTGATATTTTTTCTATACAAAACATACTTTGGCAAATATACAAAAAACAATGTTTTTAAAAGTTATATTGATTATTTTTTATTGAAGTTGGACACACTTATGTGGACACTGCCTTTGAATAGTACCTTCTTTAATAAAAATGTGGCTATGTTGTAAAGCAAAAAAGCCATCCGATTGGATGGCTTTTGATGTCTATATTAAATTTACTGATTTAAAAAACTGTTCCATATCCGATTTAAAACGCTCCTTATCAAAATCTTTTACTTTCTTAGGTAAAGCATCAAGATTGGATAAAGATTTTAAAATTTCTGTGGCTAAAAACTTTTTATTTTCTTCCTCGGATGCTTTTACAAAATTAGAATAAGCGTTGCCATCTATCTTAATACTGTAATGAAATTGTTTCTTTATTTCCAATTTCTCACCTGTAAACTTGTTGTTCACTAATTTGTATTCAGTGTATTTAGGCTTAAAGTCTTTATGCAAATGCTCATACCCTATTGGAGGATTAATCACATATAAACTAACCAAGTATTGGTAAATGCCTTCTCCATATTTGCCATCTACAACAAAATCATTAATAACCCTGAATAAATCATTTATCAACGCTGACTTACTCTGTGCATTCTTGTCCAGTGTTAAAGCTACCTCAAACTCCATACTATCTAAATATTTTGTTACCTGGTGGAAGATGACCGTTTTTAAGAAAGTAACCATAAATAGCTGTCTTCTCAGCCACTTTTATTTGTACTCGATTCCCATAAAAAAGACGAATTTCACTTACGCCACCTGCTCCAATTCCACCCAATGTTGTTTGTGAATACCTATCACTTCTTGAAGATGTCTCACCAAATTTCCAAACATCTCCCGTATTTAATATTGTTGTTGATGTTGGTAATGCAGACCCCCAAGTCATTACAGGATAAGCCCCCGTAATATTTGCATTTAATGAATACATATATCCCTGTGGCCCACCGGCTCTACGTCTAATCCCTTCAATCTCTCGTTCCATTTTAGCAACATAGTAAGCCGCAACACCACCTACTACTGCATAACCTACCCATTTTAGCCACACAGCATCCGAAGGTTCAGGAATAGCAACATCAGTAGAAATAAAACCTACAATTCCTGCTGCTACTGTATAGCTTCCTCTAACACTTGAAATACTACTTTCTGCATTTGCTGAAGCTTGACTTGGATTAGTATAAGCTAAAGAGTTTTGTGCTAAGTCCGGGGAAGAGAATATCTGACCATTGCTTTTAAAGAAGCCATAATCACCTAATTCGATATTATTTCCATTTGAAGCAGTATAGGTATATCCATTAGGGCGATAAACAGCACCTTCACCATAAAGAGCTGTCGCATCTTCTTGATTGGTAACTCTATTATCATACATCATTTCACCATCTTTCTCAACCCATTCATCTAACATTCCTGTTGGGTCAATTCGGTTTATCGGAGTATTTTGGGTGTATTGATAAGAGGATAGTGAACTTCTTGATTCCGCCATCGGATCCGGCACATGCCACCTCCCCAATTGCGGGTCATAGAACCTTGCTCCGTAGTCGTACCAATCTAAGCCCAAATCGGTTTGTAGTTCTTTGCCGTTATAGAGGTGAAAATTGCGTTGCTCTGAATTTCCGGAGAGGTAACTCATTATACTTTGTCTCATACCAAAGGGATAGTAGCTGTCTGATATTTTTTCTATACAAAACATACTTTGACAAATATACAAAAAACAATGTTTTTAAAAGTTATATTAACTGTTATTTTTAATTGAGATTGGATACACTTTTTTTGTGGTATCACAACCTTATTACCTTGATTTTTTGTTGCCAAAAGCCCTAAAATTGCAAAGAACGCACTCCTGGCAAATAAATGGGAGTGCGTTCTTTCAACTTTGGTCTTCGGTTTTCCGACTTTTAAAAAAACTATCGAAATGCGGCTTAAAACAGCGTGTTTATAAATGTTTCGTCTGTTGTATTCGGAATGGTAACTTTCAGTTTATCATTTTCTTTCATCGCTCTTTTTATTGCTGAAACAGCACCTTTATTTCTTGCCCAGCTTCTTCTTGATATTCCGTTGTTTACATCCCAGTGCAGCATTGAGCTTAAGCGTCTTTCGGAGTCTTTGCTTCCGTCAAGTAACATTCCGAAACCGCCGTTTATAACTTCGCCCCAGCCGACACCGCCGCCGTTGTGAATTGAAACCCAAGTTGCTCCTCTGAAACTGTCGCCTATTACGTTATGAATAGCCATGTCAGCCGTAAATTGAGAGCCGTCATAAATATTTGATGTCTCTCTGTAAGGCGAATCGGTTCCGGAAACATCGTGGTGGTCTCTGCCGAGTACTACGGGTGCAGATAACTCGCCGGATTGTACGGCATCATTAAAGGCTTTTGCTATTTTTGTTCTGCCTTCACAATCGGCATATAAAATTCGGGCTTGCGAACCTACAACAAGTTTGTTTTTGCCGGCTTCTTCTATCCATTTTATATTGTCTTGCATTTGCGATTGTATCTCTTCGGGGGCATTACGCATAATTTCTTTCATTACGTCGGCAGCAATTTTGTCTGTTTTTTCCAAATCGGCCGCAGCTCCCGATGTGCAGACCCAACGGAAAGGTCCAAATCCGTAATCAAAAAACATTGGTCCCATAATATCTTGAACATAAGAGGGGTATATGAAAGTTCCGTCTTTGTTTACAATGGGTGCTCCCGCACGAGAGGCTTCCAGCAAGAAGGCATTGCCGTAATCAAAAAAGTAGGTACCTTTATCCGTATGTTTTTTTATGGCGGCTGCTTGTCGTCTGAGCGATTCTTGAACTTTTTCTTTGAAAAGAGCCGGGTTTTCAGCCATCATTTTGTTGGATTCTTCAAAACTTATTCCTGCCGGATAATATCCGCCTGCCCAAGGGTTATGAAGTGATGTTTGGTCGGAACCTAAGTCGATCTTAATATTTTCTTTATCAAATCGTTCCCATACGTCAACAATATTTCCGTGGTAGGCAATTGATACCACTTCTTTATGCGCTTTTGCTTTTTTTACGCGAGCTGCCAATTCGTCAAGATTATCAATGATTTCATCAACCCATCCTTGTGAATGTCTTTTGTGTACGGCATCTTTATTAACTTCGGCAACCACGGATACAACTTCCGAAATATTTCCGGCTTTGGGTTGTGCGCCGGACATGCCGCCTAAGCCCGAAGACACAAAGAGTTTGCCTTTGAGGTCTTGTTCGCCTTTTTCTAAAATTTTTCTTCCGGCATTTAATACGGTAATGGTTGTTCCGTGTACAATTCCTTGCGGTCCGATATACATATAGGAGCCGGCAGTCATTTGTCCGTATTGTGAAACGCCAAGCGCATTGAATTTTTCCCAATCATCGGGTTTTGAATAGTTGGGGATAACCATTCCGTTGGTAACCACAACTCGCGGCGCATCTTTATGAGACGGGAACAAGCCCATGGGATGTCCGGAATACATAACCAAAGTTTGTTCGTCGGTCATTTCCGAAAGGTATTGCATCGTTAATAGATATTGTGCCCAGTTTTGAAAAACGGCTCCGTTGCCGCCGTAGGTAATCAATTCGTCGGGGTGTTGTGCAATTGCATCGTCTAAATTGTTTTGTATCATAAGCATAATGCCTGCCGCTTGTTTGCTTTTTGCGGGATATTCATCAATGGGACGTGCAAATATTTTATATTCCGGGCGAAAACGATACATGTATATTCTTCCGTATGTTTCCAGCTCATTTAAAAATTCGGGGGCTAATTCTTTATGATGTTTTTCTTCAAAATAACGTAAGGCATTTTTTAATGCCAATTTTTTTTCTTCCGTATTTAAAATCTTTTTTCTCTTTGGCGCATGGCTGATGTTTTCTCTTCGTTCTTTTTTGGGGGGAAGTTTTGTCGGTATTCCTTGTCGGATATTTGCTTGAAATGTTTGTAAATCCATATTTATATATTTTTGAACGGTTATAATTAGTTTTGTTTTAATCTTTTGTTTAATAATTAATTAAGGGTACAACTTCTTCATAAACAATGGCGGCGTTTCGCGATTCTTTTTGTTGTATTTTTTGCATTGCTTGCAAAACCTTTGCTTTTAAGTTTTTATTTCTTAATGCGCTTTGTCTGAATGCACGGGCAACTGATTTTCTTATGAAAATACTGTCGTTTTCAGCGAGTTCAATTCCCCGATTAAAAAAATCTTCAAAAAAGGCATCATTCGTTTTTTTGTTTAACAATGCTATTCTTGAATATAATACAAATCCGGCTGAAATCTCAAATTCTTTATCCGAATGGATTAATTTGTCGGCTAAGGCATAAAATTTTTCATCTTTCTCCAAGATGTTTAGCACGATTTGCTCGGCAAGTTCTTGTGTATTGACTACTTCAAATATTTGAAAAACACTGTTTGGCTCAATTTGCTCAATATCTTCCACCATGAAAGACAGTATTTTTGTTTCTCGAATGTCTTTTTCTCTCAAAAGCGTTGCTAATTGATGATTTGGTGCATGTTTTTTTGCTATTGACTTCAGTTTAAGCAGACCGAGGCCGTAATTTTTACTGTAATTTAAGCCCATACGCTCCATGGTTTGGACGGCATGACTGTTCTCGTGTAATTTTATATCTTTAAGTACAACGGCTAAAATGTTTTCGGTAGCATTCATTGTTTCTCTATTTTAAATATCAAGCAAAAGTATAATTTTTTTATTTAATGAAACGCCCGGTACTAAATTTTAGACACACAGAGGTATGATTATTTCCACAGGGTTTAAACCCTGTGGATAATATAAAGTGCTCAATGTAGCTTAGGGCGTTCCTATATGCCCTTTGAAAATTATAAAAATAAAGATATGAAAATATGTATTAATTATAAAAATATTAAATTATGCATGCTTTTTTTGTGAGATTATAATTTTTATTATACATTGCAACTTTATTACAAAATTTTTATTACTTAATCTTTAAAATTTTTATCATGAAAACAAAACAATTTAAAATTACGGTAATTTTATTTGCAGCAGTGCTTATGGTCTTTTCCGCTTGTCAGAAGATTAAACCTGATGCACAATCTGCAGAAGATGATGCAAGAGGAAGTTATATTATGGCAGATGCTTTTGCTCTATCTAATACGGAAGCCGGAAATCCCGGTCCGGGAAAAACCGGATATCCCGAAAATATGACCGTTGAAAGAGACTCGGTAAAACATACCGTTAAAATTACATTTGAGAATTGCGAATACTTGGGAAAACTCAGAAACGGAGTCGTAAATATTCTTTATGCCGAAAATCCTACGCAGTGTGAAAGAGCGGTAAATCTTACGGCAGTTACATTTGAGAACTACACTTTTGACGGTGTAGGAGTGGAAGGTACGATTAGTAGTACTTTTGGCGGAAGCTGTGAAAAACCGGAAATAAAGGTAAGGGCTTCTAATATGGTTGCGACCTTTACGGACGGAAAGAAAATTAAATGGGCTTCGGATATGGTATTTACCATTACGGAAGGCTTTAATGATACTGATATGACTAACGATAAGTTTTTAATATCCGGAACTCAAAGCGGTATAAACAGGGATGATAAGAGTTTCACTTCATCTTATACCGAAGTCGGTATTGACGGTGCTTGCGAATTAGGCTATCCGGTTTCCGGAACTGTTGATATTAAAAGTAATAAATCTACAACGACTATTAATTATGGCGAAGGTGCTTGCGATGATGCCATGACCATATCTGCTAACGGAATTGAATTAACCATACATTTAGATTAATAAACAAGATACAACCCATTTAACTTTATGTATGACGGGCATGTTGCATGTCTGAGGTGAAAGTTGAACAGCCCGCATTTCAAGACTTTAAAAAAGCCTTGAAATGCGGGCTGAAAAATAACAAAAATAAGCGTATTGGGTGCGTTCTATCTGACTCCGGAAAATTAAAATGTAAACAAATAGATGAAAAACTTTAAAATTTATAATCCCGTAAAACTGCATTTCGGAAAAGGAGTATTGACTGAATTGCCCGATGCAATTAATGAGTATGGTAAAAATATTCTTTTAATGTACGGCAAAGGTTCCGTAATTAAAAACGGATATTACAAACAACTTACAGACCTTCTCAAAAAACATAATTATACTGTCTCGGAATATTCCGGAATTAAGTCAAATCCTGTTGTTGAGGATGTTGCAAATGCCGTAGAAAAAGGCATTGCCGGCAAAGTGGACGTAATTATCGCTTTGGGCGGCGGCAGTGTTATTGACTCGGCAAAGCTTGCCGGTGTGTGTATCCCCGATAATTTAGTGCCGTGGGATGTGGTAAAGTCGAAAGTTATTCCGAAAAAAAGCATCCCGGTTATTGCCGTTCTGACACTTGCCGCCACCGGCACGGAGATGAATCCTTTTGCCGTTATTCAAAATCATAAAACCGAAGAAAAAATCGGTTTCGGCTATCCGATTATGTATCCGAAACATTCTTTTTTAGACCCGGAATTTACTTATACGGTTTCCGAAGAATATACCGCATACGGTATTTCCGATATTATTGCACATTGCTTTGAGAATTTTTTCGGGAAAGGAGATTCGCCTTTGGCGGATAAGTTTGCCGGCGCCATTATAACGGAAACAATGCGTTGTGCGCAAACTGTTTTCGATGAACCGGACAATTATGAGGCTCGGTCAAATATACTGCTTCAATCAACTTGTGCTTTAAACGGTATCACGCAATACGGCAAATCCGGTGGCGATTGGGGGGTGCATTCCATAGGGCATGTTTTGTCTTTATTGTATGATATGCCGCATGGAGCAAGTTTGTCGGTTGTATATCCGGCTTGGTTTAAGCTGTTTAAAAACAGGATACCGGAACGTTTAAGTTTTTTGTCTCAAATGATTTTTAATCATTCGGATGCGGAACAGTTTATTGAGGATATGAAGTCTTTTTACCTTTCCTTGAACTGCCCGGTTAGCTTAAAATCGGAAGGTTTTGCCGCTTCTGAAAAAGAAATTATTTATTTTATGTTGGTACAAAATAAAGCCTCGGGCAATCATTATAAACTATCGGAAGATGATTTAAAACAAATTGTGGAGTTTATGTTTGAGTGAAATATGAAAACAGAATAAATTGTGTCGGTATCATTTTAAAATATCGGGTAAAACTTTGCCGGTTGAAGCATTGGGGTAGGCGAGTTTCAGCAAAACAGACAGCGTCGGGGCAACATCGGTCATGGAAACGGGGGTGTTTATTTTGCCCGGTTTTATTTTCCAGCCGTAAAAAATCAGAGGAACGTGGGTGTCATTTCGGTAGCCGGAGCCGTAGTTTAAATCACTGCCCGGAATGTAGCCCGGTTTTAAAATTACCGAAACATCTCCGGAACGTTTTTTATGATAACTGTTTTGTGCACGCATTTGCATGCCGGAAGTGTAGTTTCTGTTTTCTATATTAAAAGATGCTATGGCATTTGAAACACTTGAAAAATTAACAAGAAAATCACAGGTTTTTTGCTGAATTTCATTCAAATCAAGCTTCATGTCTTCAATTTTATTTCTGTTCAGATACAGATAACTTCCGTCAAAATATTCGATAAGATCTTGTTTACCGTACAATGCAAACAAGAAGCTGTTCAGCAATGTTTCGGCATTTATGTCTTTAAAGAAACCGCCGGGCATATTGATTTCTCTTAATAAACGAGGCGAATCTCCGGAACCTTTATCCGAACTTAAAATAATTAAGGTGTTTTCCAATCCGACAAAATCATCGATAAAGTTCAAAAAATGTTTTAAGTCTCTGTCTAAACGCAGGTAGGTGTCCTCCAATTCAACAGAGCGAATGCCGAATTTTTTTGTAATATTGGCACTTGCCGTGAAAGCTACGTTTAAATAATCGCAATAATTATCTTTTCCCAAATTTTCATTAACCATAGCCGAAATTGCAAAATCTTTGGTATAAGTGTTGCCGAAAGGAACCGAATTTAATATTTTATAAGAATCGCTTAAATCAAAAAACTGTTTAAGCTCATAGGGAAATGTTTTTTGTCCGTTTGCAAAACCGGTTTCAAAGGAATTGTCATCCCCCAAAGTGTTGTTGTATTGTTCCATAGGGAGCATTGTATTCCATGTTTTGGAAACATAAATGTCGGGAAATTTCTTGTTATTAAATCGTCTGACCCACTTAGGCAATTCAGTTTGATAATAAGTGCTTGATATCCAATATCCGGTTTTGTCGTCTATCCAATAAGCGGCATTTGCCAAATGCCCGCCGGATAAAACGGCTGCATAATCTTTCGGCGAGATACTGATAACTTTCGATTGCTTGTAGTTTGAAAGGCGTAATTCATCCGAGAATGTTGATGCAAGAAGAGATTTCGGAGAGTATTTAATATTGAAATTTATTGAACCTGCTGCCGAATATCGTTTGTCGTAAATGCAATATTCTTTGGTGTTGCTTATTCGTTTATACCAATGCTCGTTTATGATGCCGTGTTGCGAAGGGTTGGAACCGGTTACAAATGTTGCATAACCGGAGGCTGATTTTGTATATAAATAATTGTATTCTGCATTTTGATAGTTTTTTCCGTCTTTTACAAGTCGTTTGAAACCCTCGTTTGTAAATTTATCCCAAAACTTATACAGATAATCGTAGCGCATGCCTTCCACAAAAATTGTTACAATTAGTCTGGGTTTTTCCGAAGGTGTTTTTTTCTGCGAGAAACTGTTTACGCAGATTACCGAAAATAATAAAAATATAATTTTTTTTTTCATTTGTTTATTTTAATAATTTTCAAAGGTCATATAGGAACGCCCGAAGCTAGATTGAATACTTTATATTCTCCACAGGGTTTAAACCCTGTGGAAATAATTATTCCGTTGTGTGTATTTTTCCGGTCCCGAGCGTTTCGTGTTTTAATATATTTGGCTGCAAAACTAATAAAAAAAACGTGTCGCAGAATGATGATTATGCTTGAATATTTTAATATTTCGAGAATGATTAAGCCAAATCTTTTTTCAGGATAAGCAAAGCTTTATTAATTTTGTGCTTTAATAATTTTAGAAAATGGTTGATATAAAAGAATTAAACGAAAGGATAAAAAACGAAAGTGCTTTTACGGAAACAATTACACAAGAAATGAACCGTGTTATTGTTGGTCAAAAACACATGATAAACAGTTTGTTAACAGGTCTATTGACCGGTGGACATATTTTGTTGGAAGGTGTGCCGGGTTTGGCAAAAACTTTGGCGGT
>PDWJ01005300.1_pt1 | contig 10687 bp, 12 predicted proteins | sample 1430881 | NCBI WGS metagenome assembly PDWJ01 (sample SAMN01162460, study PRJNA174530) | Oral metagenome, whole genome shotgun sequencing project. | biome: Marine environment; feature: Marine mammal; material: Swab sample of the gingival sulcus; isolation source: swab sample of gingival sulcus... | reverse complement strand
AAAAAGCACCCTTTAAATGAACTTTAAAGGGTGTTTAAATTTGCTGAAAAAATGTACATTTCAAATTAAATTTCTGCACATTTCGTTTTGCCGATTATAAATAAGTGGTGATGATTTTTTCGGCTTTTTCAAAATCGGCAGTTTTAATATACAAATCTATATCATTGGAAGAAGTTCCAAAACCTGCTATCTTCGCCGATTCCACATTGTTTTTAACCATTGTTTGAATATTTTCTTCTTCTAAAAGAAAAACCAAACGATTGATTAAAACAATATCAGCATTTAACATTTTAGTATATTCACTCATAACAGTAACCTTATTTTTTCAGTCGGCAAAAGTAGTGTTTTTTTACCAAGTGTATTACAAAAAATTGATTTTTTATTGTTAATGGAATTTATAATACTTCCCAAAAATAATACAGTATTTATTTTCTGAAATGCAAGAAAAAGAAGAATACCCATTATCATCCACCGAAGAAATGGCAATATGCTATATTAACAAATCATTAAAAATTGGAAACGACAGTTTTATTTCTTTAATTTTAACTAAATTTGAAGACTGATTAATAAAAAGAGAAATATGAAAAAAATTCTTTTAGTTGATGACGAAAAAGACATTTTAGAAATCTTATCCTATAACCTTAGAAGTGAAGGTTATGAAGTTTATACCGCCAAAAATGGAGACAAAGGAATAGAAATGGCAAAAAAAATTTCACCAGATTTAATCCTGCTGGATATCATGATGCCGGAAAAAGATGGTATAACAACTTGCCAAGAAATGAGAGAAATAAAAGAATTGAAAAACACTTTAATCGTTTTCTTATCTGCCAGAGCAGAAGAATTTTCGCAACTAGCAGGTTTTCAAGCGGGAGCAAATGACTATATCGTAAAAATCATTAAGCCAAAAGTACTCATCTCGAAAGTAAATGCCTTATTACAGCTCACAGCACAAGTACAAGAGGAGAATAAAATCATCAAAATAGGGGATTTAATTATTGATAGAGATAATTTTAAGGTCAGTAAAAACAAGAAAGTATTCATGTTACCTAAAAAAGAATTTGATTTATTATATTTGTTGGCATCCAATACAGATAAAGTTTTCAAGAGAGACGAAATTTTGGATAAAGTTTGGGGAAAAGAAGTTGTAGTGGGAGAACGAACCATAGATGTTCATATCAGAAGATTGCGTGAAAAATTTGGAAAAAGCAGCATTAAAACTTTAAAAGGTATTGGTTACAAATTAATCATTTAAAAAGAGAATCAAAAAAATAAATAACTTTCTTAAGTTTAAACAGGATTGAAACGCTCTCATTGTCTTGATTTTCGTCCCTAATATCTAAAAAAATATGAATCTACATTTTCGCAAATTAAATTTTTGGGCTTCGCTTTTCATTACGATATTTATTGTGATGGTATTGGTTGTTTTTGAACTTATTTTAAAACAAAGTCTTTTTGAAAAACATCAATTTTATTACGTTGTTGCCGTATCAGGTATTATTGTATTTGTGCTCAGCTATGTGGTATTAGAATTTTTATTTAACACCTATGCTAAAAAACAAATTCAACGAATATCGAATATGATTTCTGATGTTGAAACCGAAAAAAAAGAAGATTTAGATTTCGAAAAATTAGAGGAAAAGGTATCTGACATGAAAGAAAAAAGCAATACCGAAATCGATACCATGAAAGCAATGGAACGCTATCGAAAAGAATATATCGGTAATGTTTCTCATGAAATGAAAACGCCTCTTTTTTCTATTCAAGGTTATGTCTCTACACTGATAGATGGCGGAGTAGAAGATTTACAAATTAGAGATAAGTATTTAAAAAGAATCGATAAATCGGTACAAAGGTTATTTAATATTGTTCAGGATTTGGATATGATTAATAAATACGAATCAGGAGAAATTCGTTTGGAGGTTTCATCATTTGACATCAATACATTAGTGGATGAAGTGGTAGAATTAATGGAAATGGAAGCGAAAAAAAAGAATGCCCAAATTATGGTTCAAAAGACTCGTCCCATATTGATGGTTTCGGCAGACAAACAAAAGATTTTTCAAATATTAATGAATTTGGTTTCCAATGCAATTTATTATTCCAATAAAGAAAAAGCGAAAATCATTATTACTACCAAAAAAGTAAAAGGCAAAATAAAAATCACAGTAGAAGACAACGGAATAGGCATAAAGCCTGAAGTTTTACCGAGAATTTTCGAGCGATTTTACCGAGCAGAATCCAGTAGAAACCGAAGAAAAGGAGGCTCTGGATTAGGGTTAGCCATTGTGAAACATATTTTGGAAGCCCACGATGAAAAAATAAAAGTAAAAAGCGTTTACTTAGAAGGAACGAAATTCAGTTTTTCCTTGAATAAAGCTGATGATTAGTTATTAAAATCAGATAAGTAAAAGACTTATTACTCGTTGCATTTACCTCCATTTATATTTCAACTCTCTCCAATGCTTTGGGTAGGTAAGTTTCCTTAAAAATAGGTTTTGCTTCGTCTAAAAACACCGTTTTATCTTTATATCGATTTGAGAAATGCCCCAAAATAAGTTTACCAACATTGGCTTTTTGGGCAATTTGTGCCGCCTCTTGTGCTGTTGCATGTCCCGTATAATCTGCCATTTCCTTTAAATCGTGAAGGAAAGTAGCCTCGTGATATAAAAGATCAACCCCTTTAATTATCGGAGCAATTTCTTCTTTATACCTCGTATCACTACAAAAAGCATAAGAAACCGAAGGTTTTGGAGGATTGGTAAGAACTTCATTTTTAAGCACATAACCATCACTAAGCGTAAAATCCTTTCCTTTTTTTAAATGATGGTAATCACAAACTTCAATTTCTGGATATTTGGCAATCTCCTCCATATTCAAAGCCCTATCTTTGGGCTTCTCTCTAAATAAATATCCATTACAATAAATCCTATGGTTCAATGGAATGGTGTACACCTCTACCCTATTGTCTTCAAAAATTTTCTCGGATTGATGACCTTCTAACTCGTGATAAATCACTTCGAAACCCTTATGCGTTTGGGTTACTTCAAATATGGTTTCAAGCATTTGTTTAATCCCTTTCGGAGCAAAAATATGCAAAGGCTTTTCTCTTCCTAAAAGTCGAAAAGAAGCAATTAGTCCTGGTAATCCAAAACAATGATCACCGTGAAGATGAGAGATGAAAATATGGTCAATTTTAGCAAATTTGGCTTTAGCTTTCCTCAGTTGCACTTGCGTTCCTTCTCCACAATCGATTAAAAAATATCGTTCTGCCATTTCTAAAAGCTGGGAAGTTGGCGACGAATTAACCGTTGGTATCGCCGAATTAAAACCTAAAATAGTTAAGTATGTTTTCACAATAATAAGAGCTTAGGATTACATCATTTTTAAGAATTTCTCTAATGCGTTTTTTCGATGACTGATGGCGTTTTTATCCTCAGCATCCATTTCTGCAAAAGTAATAGCATGATTATTCGGTACAAAAATAGGATCATAACCAAAGCCTTGATGCCCTTTATTTTCCTTTAGTAAATTTCCGTAAACCTTTCCCTCAAAGTATTGTGCTCCATTTTCATCATAGAAACACAAAACTGTAATGAAGTAAGCTTTTCTATTGGTTTCCCCTTGCATTTCTTCCAATACTTTTTCAATATTTTTTTGGAAATCGTGGTCGCCCGCATACCTCGCTGAATAAATCCCTGGCCTTCCGTCTAAAGCCTCTACTACCAACCCAGAATCATCACCAACAGAAGGAATTCCTGTTTTTTCGAAACAATATTTTGCCTTTATCAGAGCGTTTGCCTCAAAAGAATCTCCGTCCTCTACAATTTCTTCATTCAAATCGTAATCCGATAAACTTTTAACCCAAAATTCATCTCCTAAAATTTGCTGAATTTCCTCTTTTTTATGCTGATTATGCGTTGCAAATAAAATCTCTCTCATCTATAATTTATTCAGTTGTTTTATATTTTTTCAAAAATAAGTAATTAAATGTAAAAAACACTAATATACCAGCCATCAACACCCAATATTCGGAAATATGGAAGATTTCTGCAAAACTTTCGACATCAAATAAAAACGCCATAAAAGTCGCAACAGCATTATTAAAACAATGTAACAAAATCGAAAGCAACAAAGAACCCGTCTTATGATACACAATCCCCAAAACATAACCCAATAGTGTTGCTCCTAAAAACTGCCAAGGATTACCATGAATTAAGCCAAAAGCCAATGCCGAAATCCAAATGGCTTTTATTGGATTTACGCCCTTGTTGATCAACCCCTTTTGAATAATTCCCCGAAAGACAATTTCTTCAAAAATCGGTGCTAAAACAACTGCCAATAATATGGTAAAACCAAAATCATTTCCCAATTTTTCCATTATTTCGGAAAACATTTCATACATCGAACCAAAGAAAAAACCTTCTGTTGGGATAATGGAAGTGAAAAATTCAGCGATGAGCATCATGCCAAAAATCATGGGGAAAATCAATAAATGTGTTTTGAAATCCTTTAATTCAAAATTAAAATTTAAAGGCATTTTGGTATCTGGTCGGCACACAAAATAATCGAATGCGAATATTGCCCCAACCCATAACAACAGATTATTCAATAACAAAACCCACTGCTGATTCTGAAGGTCTTGTTTTGTAACAACACCATAAAAACCTAAAAAGATTCCTGCAATTATGATCGGTATCAATGCTCCAAAAAATAATGCTAAAAACCCTGCCCAAGTGAATTTGTATAATGGTAACTGTTTCAAGAAATAGGAATTTTAAAATTTCAACAAATATAAGTTTTTTTTGACAATTGAGATTTTAGCTCATCGTTCTTACAAATATTGGATTGAAGCAATAGAACGCTATTTTCCCTTAAAATGTAAACAAGCTCTTAATATTTTGCGTATGCCATAAGCCATCAACCAACATAAAAAGAATACCGATAAATACCCAAATCCTCAATAAATTGACAACTATCAGCCAAGTATTTTTCCTTTGTTTCAGACTTAAAAACATTCCTCCTAAACCTACCAATACACTCAATTTAAAATACCATAAAATAAAATCTTCACCAACTTTTAAATTAATTAATACACAATCAATGATTAATAACAAAAATAAAAACACCACAAAATAAGTCGTCCGTTGAACGCCAAAAGTATTAGGAAGCGTCTGATAACCAAATATTTTATCTACATTTTTCGTTAAAAAATCTTTTACAATATCCAAAATCCATAAAATCAGAAATAAAAATATCGCCAATAAAAATATCTTTACCGAAAACGTTTTATAATAAATTAAAACCCCAAAAAAAGGATATAATGCCAAACTAACGAAAGTTAAATTATTAATAATCAAAATTTTACTCAGTTTATGACTATAAAACCAAATCATAAACTGATAACACATAAAAAATAGCAAAACCCTATACGAAACACTTATCGCTAAAAACAAAGATAAAGTATTGAAAATCAAATAAGTGTAAAGGTAATATTTCTGCTTTAAAAACTGCTGAAATTTGGTATTAAAAGGTTTCGCCAGTGCATCTTTTTCCTTATCATAAAACTGATTGATAATTCTCCCTGCCAAAATACTCAGCAAAGCACTAAAAATAATCGAATGCACCTTAAAATCGAAGATAAAACCTCGTAAATCATCTACCTTATTGAAAAGAAAAAAAGTAGAAACATATAAGGCAAAAGCAAAAACAATAGTCGTTAAAATATTAATACTGAATAAGAAGCCCACAAACTGAGAAAAACGATACACCAAAATCGATAACAAAGAACGATTTTTCCATTTTTTATCATTTTTCAACATACTGACTAATTTTAAAGTCTATTTTAAAAACGATAAATGACCTCTTTATCAAAATCTTTCAGCATTTTTTCAACCTTATTATAATCTTGAGTAAAGCCTAAAATATAGCCTCCACCACCACTTCCACAGAGTTTCAAATAATAAGCATTCGTATCTAAACCTTCTTTCCAGATATTGTAAATCGTCTTAGGAATCATAGGTTTAAAATGTTCGTAAGCCCAAATGGAAAGTTTCCTTAAATTTCTAAAAAGTGGATTCATTTCTTGCTTCAAGAAAGCATCAATACAAGCATTATTATAGCGTATAAACTCCTCTTTTAAGGTTTTTCTGAATCCTTCTTTTTTCATTTTTTCAAAGAAAACTTGCACCATTGGCTCCGTTTCCCCGACCATACCAGAATCAATCAAGAAAATTGCACCCTTTCCTTCTTCTCCACCTTTAATAGCCACTTTATCTACATTTTCTCTATTTTCAATGAGAATCGGCAGGTTCATATAACAAATCAGTGGGTCAATTCCCGAACTTTTACCGTGGAAATAACTCTCTAACACGCCAAAAACTTTCTTGAGTTCCTTTAAATCTTCTTTGGAAATATGCTCTGGCTGAAATTTCGTAAAAGCATACTTCTCAAAAATAGCTGCCACCAATGCACCAGAACTTCCCACACCATAACCTTGCGGAATATTAGAATCGAAAAACAAACCTTTAGAAATGTCCTTTTTTAGGGACTCTACATCTATCTGAAATTTTGAAGGTAAATCCAAATCTGCTAAATATTCAGCATACTCTACCAAATATTGATTGGATTTTTTCTCAAAATCTGTAGTTAAGTTTGAAGATTTTAAAACGCCTTTATAAAAACTATACGGAACCGTCAATCCTTGTGAGTTTTCAATAATCCCATACTCTCCAAATAATAGAATTTTAGCGTAAAATAAAGGATTTGCCATATTTATCGACACTTATATTTCTGCAAATATACGATTTTTTTTGAAATCACCTATATGGTTATTTAACAATCAGTTATACTATTTTGAATATTCTCACCTCAATTTCATTAAGAAACCAAAAGGCTACAACCTCGAATGTCGGAATGGTCTATTCTTCCTAAAACCTGAAAGGAATGATTTTTTAATTTCTTCCCTAAATCTTGCGTCGCAATAAAGGCACACGAATGTTTATTCGCCAAATCAATAATATTAATCGCTCCCGTTCTTCCATTTTTTACATAATCAAATGGGTCTTCTACATTTCGAATTAAAATCCTCATCCAATTGGGTGTTTCATAAATATTTTCACCCAAAGAATACGCCTGAGAAAGTAATTCGGTCATCGAATATTCAGAATAGACTTTATCCGTTGCAAAACCTTTTTGTAATATTGCTAAAAGTTCGTCTTTGGTCATTTCCTCCTTGCGCCCTTTCATTCCGCCCGTTTCTATAATAGTCAGATTATCAATATTTAAACCCTCTATATCAAATTGATTATCCAAAAAATCCAACAAAGCAAAAGAAACCCCAAATAACAATATTTTTTTAGTATTATTTTGTTTTAAAACTTCAAATAATGCTTGATGATTATATAGAAAATAGCCATTTTCTTTTTTTCCCGAAAGGCTCATTAAGTGATTGACCATATAAATTAATGAGGCATTTTTGCGTTCCAAATAATTGGGCAACAAGCCTAAAAAAATAAAATCTTGTGGGTTACCAATAAACTGCTGAAAACTCTTTTCGATGCTTTTTTGGTACAAATTAAAATCGGCAATCCAATGTTTAGAAAGCTTCATTTGGGTAGTTCCCGAACTTTGAAAAAAATCTTGTGCCTGAGCATTTTGATCTAAAACCTGATGGTTTTTAAACATTTCTATCGGTAAAAAAGGAATCTTTTCAATACTTTTAACTTGGGTAATATCAATATTCAAATAATCTACAAACTGCCTATAAATAGATATATTTTCATACTGATAATGAAAAGTTTGTAAACATTCATCTACAAATTTAGATTCGCTATCTATACTAAAAATCGAACTCAATTTTCAAAAGTTTTAAGTTGCATTGTTCCATCATAAACAGCATAAGTGAAATAGGAAATCCAATCGCCCAAATTCACATATTGTCCTGTATTTCCGTTTTCTTTCAAGTCTAAAACCATCGGTAAATGTCGATGTCCATAGACGAAATAATCTACCTTTTCTCGCTGTAAAATTTCCTTGGAATACAAGATTAAAAATTCCTTATCCTCCCCTAAAAACTCTTTATCCTCTTCCCCTGAAATAAGTTTATTTTTTGTGGACATATAAATTGCCAACTTCATGGCTAAATCAGGGTGAAACCATCTGAAAAGCCACTGAGAAAAAGGATTGGTAAATACCGATTTCATTCTTTTGAAACCCTTATCACCTGGTCCTAAACCATCACCATGAGCCAATAGAAACTTATGCTCTCCCATCTGACAATATTCAGGCTCAAAAAATACAGGAATACCCAATTCGGTTTCAAAATAATCCTTCATCCATAAATCATGATTACCCACAAAAAAATAAATCTCTATTCCTACGTCTTTCAGTTCGGCTAATTTACCCAAAACCCTTATAAACCCTTTAGGAACAACATATTTCCACTCGTGCCAAAAATCAAAGAAATCTCCCATTAAAAAAAGTACCTGTGCATCCGTTTTTATCTCGTCTAACCAACGCACAAACTTTGCCTCCCGCTTTTTACTTTCCTTAGGATTAGGAATCCCAAAATGTTGGTCAGAAGCAAAATAAATTTTCTTATTTAATTGTAAATCAATACTTTTCATTAGACAGTATCCATATTGTCCTCGGCAAACCATTCTCCGTAAGAATTTCCTGTCTCGTGGAGTTTTAAATAAGCCAACTGAACATTTTTAGGTAATCGAGCCTTAATTTTTTGGGCAATATCATACAACATATTCTCACAAGTGGGCTGATAATCACAAAAAACGATTTTATGCCCCTTTTCTTGCAATTCTTTTCCCAATGCTAAATGCGGAGAATTGGCATTAACCAAAGTAGCATGGTCAAAAACTTCTTCAATTTCGGTTTTAACAATAGATTTAATATCGCCAAAATCCATGACCATTCCGTTTTTACAATTATCCAAATCGTCAATAGGCAATCCCTTTACCGTAACGAACAATTTATACGAATGTCCGTGTAAATTTTTGCATTTTCCGTCATAATTATACAAAATATGAGCGGTTTCAAAAGTGAAAATTTTTGTAATACGAATCATACGACAAAGATAATGGTTTTAATTATAATATATTAAATAGGTACTAAAAAATCTACATCGTCATTCCAATTTCAATTCCTTTTATCTTCCTATACAAATCGGTGGCATAATTATCCGTCATTCCAGATACAAAATCTAAAACTCCTAAAACCTTTTGATAATCAGAACCTTCATTATAATGAAACTGCTCAGGAATGAGTTGTAAAGCCTTTTTATCATAAGATTTTTTTTGGTCGTCCGCTTTTAAAACCGATGGCACAAAATGATCTAAGAGTTCGTACATGACATTATAACCTGCATTTTCAATCTCAACAACGGCTCTATGGTTGTAAATTTGAGCAATGGAAAATCGTTCAATTTCTTGTAAACTTTTATTTTTATTTTTGAATAAATCCAATAATGCCGTATCCAATGTACCATTCATAATTTCCTCAAAATGGGTTTTATACATCTCAATAGAAATATTAATTAAAGCATTTATCACCTTGGCTCGAAGATAAGATATCCGCTCATTTTTATTCGACAAACTCGCTAATTTATTTTCTACTCGTTGAATATCAGCGTTTTCAGACTTAATTAAATCTAAAAATAAATTTTCACAATCGCTCGTTGCCACAATTCCTAAACGATGAGCATCTTCCATATCAATGATATTATAACAAATATCATCTGCTGCCTCTACCAACCAAACAAAAGGGTGACGTTTAAAAATAATTGGATTTTCATTTTCTGCCATCATCTGAGTTGCTTTGGCAATGGCTAAAAAGGTGGTTTTCTCATTCTGAAAAAAGCCAAACTTCTTACGATGCAATACTTTTTTCTTTCTTGCAATCGCTTCGCAAGGATATTTCGCAATAGCCGACAAAGTACTATAAGTCAACTGAATACCTCCTTTATCTTTTCCACTTTGTTGATGTGTGAGTACTCGTATAGCATTCGCATTTCCTTCAAAATGAATTAAATCTGCCCATTCTTTTTCATTAAATTTTGACTTTAAATCGGTTTCATTTCGTTCAAAATAACTCGCAATAGCATCTTCTCCCGAATGTCCAAAAGCAGGATTTCCTACATCATGGCACAAACAAGCCGAAGCTATTACATTACTCAAATTATATTGATAAAAGCCCCTTGCTTCCTCTGTTAAATCGGTTTTAAATTGTTCTGCAATATATTCCCCAATAATGGTTCCTAAACTCCTTCCCACCGAAGAAACCTCCAAAGAATGAGTCAATCGATTATGAACAAAAACACTTCCTGGAAGAGGAAAAACTTGGGTTTTATTTTGTAATCTTCTAAATGCAGACGAAAAAATAATTCTATCAAAATCCCTTTGAAAAGCAGTTCTTGAGGATATAGAAGAGTTAGAACTCCCCGTTCTTTGACTGGTAAAAAGTGTATTCAAATTCATATATCCAAAAGTATAAAAAAAGCCCTTTAAAAACTAATTTATAGACTTAAAAAAAATATTTACTCTTTCTATCATATTGACATTAGTTGGTATAAATATACAAAAAAGTCTAACTACTGTAGTAGTTAGACTTTTTAAAATTAAAAATAAAAACTGGCGGCGACCTACTCTCCCTCGTTAGAAGTACCATCGGCGCTGGT
>PDWJ01005299.1_pt1 | contig 10687 bp, 8 predicted proteins | sample 1430881 | NCBI WGS metagenome assembly PDWJ01 (sample SAMN01162460, study PRJNA174530) | Oral metagenome, whole genome shotgun sequencing project. | biome: Marine environment; feature: Marine mammal; material: Swab sample of the gingival sulcus; isolation source: swab sample of gingival sulcus... | reverse complement strand
GGAATGTTCAGGCGCATGGCCGCCATCAGCATGCCCGGTGTTATTTTGTCACAGTTGGAAATGCACACCAGGGCATCGGCATAATGGGCGTTCACCATGTATTCCACGCTGTCGGCAATAATCTCCCGGGAGGGCAGGGAGTACAGCATGCCCTCGTTGCCCATGGCAATACCGTCGTCTATGGCTATGGTGTTGAATTCAGCGGCAAAGCATCCGGCAGCTTCAATGCGTTTTTTGACCATCTGTCCAACGTTGTGCAGATGGACGTGTCCGGGAACAAACTGGGTAAAGGAATTGGCTATGGCAATAACCGGCCGGCTCATTTGCTCGTCGGTCATGCCGTTGGCCTTCCAGAGGGCCCGGGCCCCGGCCATCAGACGGCCGTTTCTGCTTTTTGCGCTTCTCAGTGTGTATGACATGGGTTTCTCCTGAAGTTGTTTTATGGGTGAATTATCATGAGTGAATCATCGCGGGTGAATCATTCGGGATTCATTACGCGTGGCTGATTGAGCATTTGCAGGGCGGCTTCATCAGCTTCAGCATACGGAGCTTGGGCTCAATAACGGCCTTGCAGTAAGCCTGGGAGCTGTGGCTGTTGTAGTAGTTCCTGTGCCCCTCTTCGGCGGGCCAGAACACCTTGAGTTCCTGAATCTCCGTAACCGGAGGCTCCGGATACCTGCCGGATTGGGTCAATGCTTCCAGAGACTCCCCGGCCGCCTTTTTCTGATTTTCCCCGGTAAAGAGGATGATGGAGCGGTACTGGCTGCCCACGTCGGCCCCCTGTCTGTTGAGCGTGGTGGGGTTGTGCGCTTTCCAGAAGGTTTCCAGAATACGCTCCAGAGAGGTTTCTTCGGAATTAAAGGTTATCTTGACAACTTCGGCGTGTCCGGTTTCCCCGGTGCAGACCTCTTCATAGGCCGGGTTTTTCGTATCTCCGCCGGCATAACCGGGCTGTACCGACTGAACGCCCTTAATCCGCTGAAACACCGCTTCCAGACACCAGAAACAGCCTCCGCCAAGAACAATGCTCTCTGTATCCATGCCATACCTCTTTTCCCATCATAATCATTTCGGGGTTTTTCTGGTAGCATGTTGGCCACGGGCCGGGGGATTTTTTACCTGCGGCTTTCTTTTGATTTTCTGGCGGAGCCTGCTGATGGCTTCCAGGGAGCGTCCCAGCAGGCCTTCATATTCCGATGATATGGTTTTCATCAGCTCCGGGATGGGCAGGTTCTGGGGGCATTTTTTCAGGCAGGCTCCGCACCGGGTGCAGTTCATGGCCAGCCCGCTTCGGCCGGATAACACGCTTCCGACGGTGGAGAGGTAAAACAGCCGCTGCTTCCTGGTGTGGTGTATGGTCTTCCATTCGTTGTACCAGTCAAAGACTTCGGGAATGGACACACCGAAGGGACAGGGCATGCAGTAACGGCAGGAGGTACAGTCCACCGCGCCGGCGGCCTTGTAGGCGTCCCGGACCCGGGCGGTCAGACGCAAATCTTCTTCGGAAAACATCCCTGGCCGGGCGTTCTCGGCCGTACTCAGGGTTTCTTTAAGATGGTCCATTCTGGAAAATCCCGAGAGTACCACGGTTACCTCCGGCCTGTTCCACACCCATCCCACAGCCCAGGAGGCCGGTGTTCGTTCGGGACGCTCTTCCCATATTTTCATGGCGGTAGAAGGGATTTTGACAGCCAGCCGGCCTCCCCGCAGCGGCTCCATAACCATTACCGCGAGTCCCTTTGAGGCGGCATATTCCAGTCCGGCTGTTCCCGCCTGACGCCGCTCGTCCAGCAGGTTGTACTGTATCTGGCAGAAGTCCCATTCACCATCGTCTATAACGCCTGGAAAATCGTCCGGTGTCCCGTGCCATGAAAAGCCTGTGTTCAGTATCCGTCCCGATTTTTTTTCCGCTTCAAGGAATTCCCGCACTTCCCGCTGTTTCAGGGATTCCCAGGTGCCGCCGGTGATGTTGTGAACCAGATAATAATCAATGCGGTCGGTTTGCAGGCGGGCCAGCTGTCTGGTCAGCATCTTTTCCATATCGGCTCTTTTCGGGGTGGACCAGTGGGGCAGTTTGGTCGCTATGGCCACGGAGTCCCGGGCCTTCCGGCTTTTCAGGAAATCCCCCAGATACGGCTCCGACTGACCGTTGATGTAGGGGTAGGCTGTATCGAAGTAATTTATGCCGGAGGAGAGGGCGTAATCCAGCAGCCGGTCGGACTGCTCCCTGTCTATTCTGCCCCTTTGCAGAGGCAGACGCATAACACCAAAGCCAAGAATGGAAAGGGATTGCCCGGTACTCTGTACTGTTCTGTACTGCATGCGGGAAAGTATAGCATAAAAAACGCACAAGTGGTTCGGCTTAGGTTAGAATGAGTGTATGAGCGAATGTGTATGAGCGAAACAGGTTCTTTTATCATAGGACATGCCAATATGGATCTTGACTGTCTGGGCTCCATGGCACTGGCCCGGGTGCTGTTTCCCGACTGCCAGCCCGTGCGCAGCCGTCTGGCCCATCCGGCGGTCAGGGAAGCCATAACCATGTATGAAGACGAGCTGCCCCTGCTGAGCCTCAAAGAGATAAGGGGTATGGTTCCCAACCGCCTGGTTGTGGTGGACACCCGCTCCCGGGGAAGAATCCGGGAATATCTGGAAGCCTTCAGCCGGGTTCCGGTTTCCATTGAAATTTACGACCACCACAGCAAGGAAGAAACCGACATCCCCGGAGCGCTGCTCAGGGAATCGCACTGCGGAGCCCAGTCCTCCGAGATGGCCCTGATGTGCCGGGATGAACAGCGGGTACCCGGGGAGGCCATTGCCACACTGGCCCTGGCCGGCATTTACGCGGATACGGGGAACTTTACCCACAACTCCACAACCAGCCGGGATTTTGAGGCGGTGAGCTGGCTGACAGGGCAGGGGGCCTCACTGAAAATGGTGCGCCGGCTGCTTCGTCCCTTGAGGGAGCCTTTTCAGCTTGATCTTTTTCATCAGATTCTGGGCAATCTGCTGTGGCGGCGTTTTCACGGCCATGAGGTGGCTCTCTCCAGGGTCCGTATTCCCCGGCAAACCTCCGGAGTGGCGGAGGTGGTGGATCAGGTGTTTACTTCCGAGCCTCTGGATGCCCTGCTTGTGGTGCTGACGGTGGAAGACAAGAATCATCAACTGGTCATAGGGCGGAGCCGAAAGGAGCAGTTCAACCTGCTGGAAATTCTGTCGGTGTTCAACGGCCACGGACACCCGGGAGCCGCCAGTGCACTCATAAAGGACGGCAGGGACATCTGGGAGAATCTTTTGGTGCAGCTGGAAACCGTTCCCGGAGATGCCCTGACGGCCGCAGACCTGATGACAGTGGATGTAACATCGCTGACCGGGGACATGAAGGTGCTGGAGGCCTCGCTGCTTTTTGAGCGGACCGGTTTTACCGGAGCCCCGGTGCTCAACGCCGAGGGAGAGCTTTTGGGCATGTTTTCCCTGAAAGATGTGAGCAAGGCCAGAAAGGCCTCGGCCATTCATGCCCCGGTCAGTGCCTACATGTCACGCCGCATTGTCTGCTGCGCCCCCGGAGATACCATGCGCGAAATAGAAAAGCGCATGATGGGCTACAACGTGGGCCACCTGCCCGTGTTGGAGGGGCGGAAACTGGTGGGGCTGGTTACCCGCGGAGACTACAAGCGCTTTTACAGCTGAGGGCCTGCCCGTTCGCACCCCGGGCTGCAGCTTGTACCTTCGGCCGGTTTACTCCAACCGGCGCCCGCGTTTTCAGCTCTGGCAGCGCCCCCCGGCCGGCACCCCTCTGGCGTGTCGGCCGCGCTGTTCAGGCGCACGCTGTGTTAGCCGCGCTGTGTTAGCCGTGCTGTGTTAGCCGTGCTGTGTTAGCCGTGCTGTGTTAGCCGTGCTGTGTCGGCCGCGTTATGTTGGGCACGCCCTGAAGTATGGCCGGGGGCTGTTAAAGCGCGGCCGCTGTGCCGGCGCCCGTTGTCAGCCGGAAATTTCTCCGGCCCGTTTCAGGGCAATTTTTGTTGTCACCGGGCCAATCAACTCGAAGATTATACAGGTCGCTGAAATGGTGGTGAGCACCGTTGCGCCCAGAAGCTCTCCCTGAGGCCCGAATTCGGCGAACTCGGCTTTAACAATCAGGGCCAGCCCAATGGCCACACCGGCCTGCGAGAGAATCCCCATCCCCAGATTGTCCCGAATCTTTTTTTCCAGTCTGCCCATGGAAGAGCCGAGCCAGGCACCGCCCATCAGTCCGGCACTGCGCCCCAGAACATAAATGAGCCCCAGAAGCCCTAGGGCCGGCAGTTCAGACACATGCAGATTCGCCCCGGCCAGCGTAAAAAACATCAGAAACAGCAGCGGCATAATGTCCGAAAGGGAATCGTGCAGCTGGGTGAGCAGGGAAGAGCGCTGAGTGTTCACCACAACCATGCCGAACACCATGTTGGTCAGAATGAGGGACAGGTGGAGTTTCTGGCTCAGGCCGGCACCAATCATCATAAAAATAAACAGCATGAGAAACTGGTCACGCCGGGAGTTGTTCCTCAGTGCCGCCAGGGAAAACAGCAGTGCCAGAACCACCCCCACCAGCAGACTCAGACCAATCTCCACAAGGGGAGGAGTCAGAAGCGCCAGCAGGCCGCCGTCTCCCGCCGGCTGCATCAGATGACGGGCAATGGCCGCCGCGAAACCGAAAATGATAATGCCCAGCCCGTCGTCAAATCCCACAACCGCGTACAGTGTCTGGGTCAGGGGGCCCCGGGCCTTGTACTCCTTTATTACCGCCACCGTACCTGCCGGAGCGCTGGCCGGAGCAATGGCCCCGAAAATAAGGGCCAGGGGCAGGTTCCCGGTAAAGAGCCAGATGCTCAAAAATACCAGAAGAAAAGCGGTGAGGGACTCGGCAAAAATCACCGTAATAACCCCGCCGCCCAGCCGTTTGAGCGTGCTGAGCTTCAATTCCAGGCCAATGCTGACAGCCACAAAGGACAGGGCCGTATCGGTCAGAAAGGACAGCCTGTGCTGAACCTCGTGGTCCAGAAGACCCAGCAGCGAGGGCCCCAGAACAACACCGGCAATCATAAAGCCTATGAGCGAAGGCAGGCGAAGAGGTTTCATGGTTTTCCCGGCGTAATAGGCCAGAAAACTCATAATGCCGACAATCAGCAGAATGGGAATGGTTTGAATGGAAACCAGATGAGGAATAATGGGTATCTGCACGGCATTCTCCTACAGTTCCAGGTTCCCGGTAACCAGAGAGAGTTCCTGAATGGCCAGCAGCAGTCCTTCTTCCCTGGCGGGGTCGGTGATGCTCGAAGAAATGCGCCGCACAATTTCATTGCCGTCGTGCCGGTTAATAACGGCCATAACCACCTTGGCCGCCGTGCGCCGCTCTTCCCCGCTCCAGAAGGAGGCAAACAGGGGCAGGGCCTGCAGGTAGCGGCCGGAGCCGTGGGCGTCAAACACCACGGCCTCTGCACTGGTCATGCCCGCCAGAACTTCCAGAAGGGGTTCAAGGAATTCGGGTTTCTGTACCACGGCCCACAGCAGGCTTTTCCGGGTGGTCTGAACCTGCGGCTCTTCGGCGGGGCCGTCTGCTCCCAGGGCCCTTAGAACCTCTTCAAAGGAACTGGCGCCGGTGAGTGCCTTCAGAAAGCCGGGATTTTTAACCAGGCGGGAGAGCTCTGCCAGGTTGCGGACATGGTCGGCCCGTTTGTCGGGCGGGGCGCACATGGCAAACACGGCCCTGACAGGTTTTCTGTCAATGGAGTTAAAGTTTATGCCGTCCGGAATGGTAATGAGGGCAATGGTAATTTCCGAGGCTCCGGGAATGGTGGCATGGGGAATGGCAATGCCTTCGCCAATGCCGGTGGAACCCAGCTCTTCCCTCTTGACAAGCAGTTTCAGTATTTCTTCTTCGGGTATGCCCACGGCGCCCTGATCTGCGGCCAGCAGGGATGCGGCCATTTTCAACACGTCGTCCTTGTCCTTTGGGCGGGCACCCAGCCGGGTACGGGTTTCCTTGATGAGGGGGGTAATCATTCGGTTTCTCCTTTTTTGATTTTTGGGTGATTTTCGCGGCCGCTTCCTCCGGCGTGCAAGGGGCCGGAAGATGGCCGTGTACGGGATGAGTGCTGACGCACTTCGTATTTCATCAGTTCAGACATAATGTCGCGGGCGGAGGCGGCGCGGACCAGCCGTGCCGTCATGTCCGGGGCTGCCAGTAATTCCCGGATGGCCGAAAGCAGGCGCAGGTGAACCGTTACGCTGCCGGAGGCCGGGAGCAGAAACAGCCGGACCGGCTTTCCGTCTATGGCCTTCCATTCGACGCCCTCGGGACAGGTTCCCATAACCAGTGCCGGCCGGTCTGCAGGCAGGCGTTCCGGGTAGCGGACGTGGGGAATGGCCGCGCCGCCGCCAATGCCTGTGGACATCATCTCTTCCCGTTGCAGCAGACCTTCCACGAACAGTTTTTTGTCGCTCACAATACCGCTTTCCGCCAGGGGCGCGGCAAGTTTCTCAAGAATGCCGGCCGGCGTATCCGGGGCCAGGCCGGTAATAATGAGTTGTTCGTTAACCAGCCGGGAGAGGGGTGTTTCGTGGACCTCACCGTGTAAAAACCCTGTGGAATGACCCTCTGTTCCCCGGCGTTTCTGTTTCAGCCAGGAATTCAGGTCGTCCCGGTGGAAACGCCACTGGTTGGACACTTTGAAGCCCGGAATGGCGCCGTCCTGAAGCATGCGGGTAACGGTTTTCACGGAGACCATCAGGGCTTCGGCCACGTCCTGTATTGTCAGTATTTGTCCTTTAATGTCCGAATTGTCTCTCATTGGGTGCTTTTTAGGCGATTTTTCCATTTTTGTCAATAGCAGGGTTGACGAAGCGGGGGGATCATTCAAAAATGGCATTATGAAAAAAATGAGTTTAGCTTTGCTTGTTGCGGGTCTTTCGTTGTTCGGCTGTGCCACGTCTTTACAAACAGAAAACATGCCGGGTCAGTCAACGGGCACCCGGGATAAAACTGCCCGGGAAATAACTGCTCAGGAAACAGATGCCATGGATATGTTCCCAAAAGCCGGAAAAAATGAAACGCAGCACATTATCACCCTGCCTGTTTTAGAGAATGAAGACGAGCATAAGGTGGAAATTTTTGTTACAAAAACCATGGAGGTAGATTGCAATTATCATGTGCTGACAGGCCGCCTGGAGGAAAAAGAGTTGTCGGGCTGGGGCTATAATTACTACGTGTTTAAGACCAGTGGAGAGATTATAAGCACCATGATGGCCTGTCCGGATAAAATCCTGACAGAAAAAGATGTTGCCTCTGAAAGTCGGCTGCTGAATTACAACAGCAGGCTGCCCATTGTTGTTTATACCCCCGGGGGGTACAAGGTGAAATACAAACTTTGGAGTACGTCTTCCGGGGAGACTACGGCCCAGCCTGTAACCTCGGCACAGGGACAGCAGCTTACCCTCATATTTGACAGCCATAAACAGTTCAACCTTCAAAACAGCAAGGCCACAATTATCATCTTTGGTTTTGATGCCTCTTTGGCCGATGTTGCCGCATCGGTTATTGCCCAAAAGGAAGTAGATGTTTTGAGCATTCCTTTTTCCGTTAAAATTGATGTGCCGCACAACCCTGAAAGTTGTATTGTGCCCAGGGTCACTTCTTCGTCAGAGGTGAAATACTACCTGTCTTTTGAAAGTCGGCAAAAAGACAACACAGGCATTCAGCTTGATACTCAGGGCCGGGACATCTACCAGAATCTTGCTGATTTGGACAACCAGACATTTTATTTGGATGTTTATTAGGAGCGTTCCGGCTTATGCCGCTTCTTCAATAAGCGTTTCTCATTCAATGTTTCCATAAAGGCTATGGCCGCCGGAATAAAAACAATGGTACCCAGCATGGTGGAAAACAGTGTGCCGGCGATAAGATACCCAAAATAGACAATGGGCTTAAAACTGGCCACAAAGAGCATCATAAAGCCGGTAACCAGAGCCAGTGTGGTGAGTACTATGGGACGGCCCGTAATTCTCAGGGACGTGTGCAGGGCAGGCTGCCAGTCGTTTGTCTCGCGCTGGCTGCGGTACTGCAGAATAAAGTGGACAGCGTCATCCAGTCCGACACCTACAGTGACATTGGTCACCAGAATAGTGGTTATATCCAGCGGAATCCCTGAAATGTAAAGACTCAGATAGTACCAGCAAATACCGCTGACAAGGGGCAGGAGCGCGAGAAGACTGAATGTTATTGAGCGGAAAAAAATGGCCGTAACAATCAGTCCCAGAACGAGGGCTATTAACGTGGAACGAGTCTGGTTAAGGTTGATAACCCGGGATGAATCCATAAAGAGCAGTGTGTTGCCCCAGAGATAGGAATGTATGTCCGAACCCATGGTTCTTTCCAGCTCGTTCTCCACAAACTTCAGAAAAACGCGCAGGTCATCTTCATTCATCAGTATGAAGGTTTCCGGTTCTGCCACCTTCAGGTAAATGGTAATGCGGCTGCCGTCTTCACTGATAATGGAAGACTCCTGCCCTACAGAAAACTTGTCGGCGGGAATGAGCCGGAAGTAACGGTTGAGCAGGAGTATCAGTCCCCGCGATTGAGGCACTTCCTCCTTCCCGCTCACGGTTTTGTTCATGGCTTTCAGTATGGTCAGGAAAGAGAGATTGTTGGTTACTGCCGGATGGCTGTTAAGAGTGGATTCCAGCTCATCAACTCTCCGGAGAACTTCGGGGTTCAGAAAATAGTTTTTCTCATTTTCGGGAGCGCTCAGGGTAATGTTAAATGTCTGGGAGCCGCCGCTGTAACGGTTAATAAAACGTGTGTCGGAGATGATGCGCTCAGTGGAAGGAAAATAGGAATAGTAATCCGACTGGTGGCGGATGGCCGGATGCACCACAAAATAACTGGCCATCAGAATCAGAAAAACAGCAGCGACAATGTACCTGTGTTGAGCCGAGCCGTTCCCCAGCGCCGTGACAATCCGGGTCAGGCGGCCTTTTTTTATCTTTTCATGGCGGGGCTTGCGGGGCGGGGGCAGCAGGTTAAACATGGCAGGAAGAAAAAACAGGGCCAGAATGGCACAGAAGAAAATGCCCAGACTCCCGGCCAGACCGAATTCCCTCAGCGGCTGCAGGTCGGTTGCCAGAAGACTCATGAAACAGATTATTGTGGTCAGCGCGGACACCACAACAGTACGGAAGACATGCTCTACCGAGTCGGCCAGCCACTGAATTTTTTCATAACCGTCTTTCGGTTTGTTCCGGTAGTATTCATTGAGTATGTGTATGGTGTAGGAGCTGCCTATTGTCAGAATGAGAGAGGGAATTATAACACTGATAACCGTAATGGGATAATCCATTATCGTCATCAGTCCCACGGTCCATACGGCTCCCACTGCGACAACCGCAATGGGCAGAAGTACTGAACGGACCGAGCGGAAACTCAGCCAGAAGATGAGCAGCATGGCCAGTAATGCCAGGACAAGTAAAAGGGAAAAGTCCTTGCCCAGCAGATAGGCCACTCTTTCGCGAAAGGGCAGTTCCCCGGTGTAATGCACTTCGGTAACCTTTTCCAGAGGCACAATGGCCTCCTCAAAAGCCCTGGTCAGTTCCGTGAATTCGGCATCGGGTGAGGTTATAAACAGTGCCGTCAGAATTCTGCCTTTCTCGGCAACAACAAAGCTGTTGGAAAGGGAGGGATTTTCTGCCCGCTGCCGGAAGAGGGCCAGGCTTTCGGAATCCTGTGGCGCGCGCCCGCCGGGCGAGAGGGTGCCCGGAGTAATCCGCCGGTTTTTGTTTTCAAAAAAAATAAAATTGAACGGATCCATGCCGGATTCCACTCCGGGAATGCCCAGAACCCTGTCTATGGTCTGCTGAAAAATCTGCAGAACTTCCAGGCTGGGGAATTCCTCTCCGGCTATGCTGAGAATAAGGTAGTTTGAGTCTTCGTTTTGTACACCCAGATCGGTACGTATCCGGTTAATTCTCCGGGATTTCTGGGGCATGAGGGTGTTGATATTCGTGTCCGTTCTAACCCTGAAGGCCTGAAAGCCCAGAAATACCGTCAGGCCGGCAATAATAATGATAATGGGTAACGAAAAACGGAGAGAATTCCTGATGAATTTGTTCATTGTGTTGTGTAACTCAGTGAATAGACTATTGGGTCATTCAGGAGAATAACCGGAAGTACGGGAACCGTGTAGCGTACGGTACTGGAGTTCACAAGCGTGCCGCCGCTTTGCTCCGTAATTTTTCCGTCTACCCGGACTGTCAGGTTCAGCGCGGAATCCAGAAGGCCCTGGCGGCTCTCGCTGCCCAGGGCAAATTCCATCATGTCCAGGTAATCGTCCTGTGAAAGACCTTCCGATGCCGCGGGACCGAAGTTCTCCAGCAGGGGGTTGTTCAGTGAGGGGTTGGCTTGCAGCAGGGCCTCCACGGTTTCCCGGGTTATCCGGATTGTTACTGTTGATGTTTTACCGTGTTTTTCCAGGCTGATTAAATTACTTTCCGGGCTGTCTTCCGGAACGGTCTGAAAGAAGGCGGCCATATCCCTGAATTCAAATTCTCCCTCCAGCCGGTTGGGTGAAGGCGACTCCAGATGGAGTAATTCCACCTCTTCCCTGTCCTCGAAATCGCCGCGGATGGCCGGAACATCAAAGAGCCCTCCGTTCTC
>PDWJ01005298.1_pt1 | contig 10687 bp, 15 predicted proteins | sample 1430881 | NCBI WGS metagenome assembly PDWJ01 (sample SAMN01162460, study PRJNA174530) | Oral metagenome, whole genome shotgun sequencing project. | biome: Marine environment; feature: Marine mammal; material: Swab sample of the gingival sulcus; isolation source: swab sample of gingival sulcus... | reverse complement strand
AGATTTTGTTAACACTAAAGTTCCTGCTGATTGGTATTCTAAAACCATAGCTGAAAGGCGCAATTGGTGGTTAGATTTAGACGAACTAGAATATGATAGTGCAGCAGAAGAAGAAGGTTATATTAGGCGTGATAAGATATGTGTTCTTGAGGTGTGGTGTGAGCTCTATGGTAAGAGAAAAACGGACATTGGATACATGGATTCCCTTGAGATTAGAAACTTACTTAAGAGGCTAAAAGGCTGGGAACCGATTAAGAGAGCTAGAAGATTTGGCGGCGAATATGGGACTCAAAGAGGAGTACAAAGGAAGTAAGTAGCGTGAACAGTGTAATTCTGACTAATTTTTAAAGGTGTAAACAGCGTAAACAAGTTTTTATAATAGATGTTTACGCCGTAAAGTGTTGAAAATTCAAAGAATTATTAAAGGTGTAAACAGTGTAAACATATTCTATTAATAAATATACAAATAGGTAATAAATACGCGTAATATACGCATATATACGCCTAATACGATATATATGTATGTGGGATAAAAAACTGTTCGCGTGTTCACACTCAAAAATAAAGAGGAGTAAAAATGAAAGAATCGAAATTAGAAAAGTATTTAAGTGATCAGATAAAAAAATTAGGTGGTCTTTGTTATAAGTGGGTCTCTCCTGGTGTCAAAGGTGTTCCAGATAGAATTGTTATATTTAATGAGCGCGTATACTTTATAGAGCTTAAGAGTAAAGATGGAAAACTTTCTATGGTTCAGAAAGAATGTATAAGATCTTTAAGAAGTGCAGGCGCAGATGTGAGAGTTATTGGAAGCGAAGAACAGTTACTTGATTTTTTAGAGGAGTTAGAGAGTGAAATTTAAGGCGCATGATTATCAGAGACAAGCAATTAAGTTTGCATTAGATAATAAAAGCTGTGGTCTATTCCTTGATATGGGACTTGGTAAAAGTGTTATTAGTCTAACTTATCTTTATCATCTTAAGTATGATTACTGTGAAAGGTTTAAAGCACTAGTTATAGCGCCTAAACGAGTGGCAGAGAATACATGGCCTGATGAACTTGTTAAGTGGGACCATCTTAAAGATTTTAAAATGTCACTTATTATAGGTTCTAAAGCAAATAGAATTAAAGCTTTAAAAGAAGATGCAGACATCTATGTTGTGTCTAGAGATAATGTAAAGTGGCTTGTTGAGGAACTGAAAAGTAAATGGTTCTTTGATATTTTGATAATTGATGAGTTGTCTAGCTTTAAGAATTATTCATCGCAGCGTTTTAAAGCACTGAAGAAAGTAACACCTTTTATTAAAAGAGTTATAGGACTGACAGGAACGCCAGCACCAAATGGATATCTTGACTTGTGGAGCCAGGTTTACCTTCTTGATAGAGGAGAGAGATTAGGACCAACTATTACAAAATATAGAAACACATTCTTTAATACTTATTTTAGGGGGAACTATAACGAGTATGATTTAAGACCAGGAGCTAAAGCTGAGATAGATAAAAGGCTTAGTACACTTTGCGTTTCTATGAAGTCTAGAGATTATATAGATCTAAAAGAGCCTACAAGGATAAACAGGTATGTGAATCTTGAAGCTAAAGAAGAAAAGCTGTATAAGGACTTAAAAAGAGACTATATCTTGTCTTTAGATGATGAGACTGTAACGGCACTTAATGCAGCTGCAGTAGTTAATAAATTATTACAGCTTTCAAATGGAGCCGTGTATAACGATGACGGAGATTATCAAGTAATACATTCTAAAAAGTTAGATATGCTTGAAGAGCTTATAGAAGAAGCAGGGGAAAATAATGTATTAGTCTTTTATAACTTTAAGAGTGATAAGGCAAGAATACTTGAGAGATTTAAAGAAGCAAAAGTTCTTGAGACTGATAAAGATATAAGAGATTGGAACGACGGAAAGATAAAAGTACTTATAGCGCATCCAGCAAGTACTGGACATGGGCTTAATATTCAAAAAGGAGGGCACATCATAGCTTGGTTTGGTCTTAATTGGAGCCTTGAGCTCTATCAACAGGCGAACGCAAGACTTCAGAGACAAGGGCAAACAGAACCAGTACTTATATATCACATATTGTGTAAAGACACCGTTGATGAAAAAGTACTCGATGTGATTCAAGGAAAGAATATGAGACAAGAAGAGCTGCTTAATGAGTTGAAGGTGGAAATGGAGGGAAAATGAAATTAGCATATAAAGAAATAAATTTTAGGCCAAAAAGCCTTGGTTTAATCAATAAAGTTAATTCGATTATCGATGAATATAACGAACAAGGATATAGTTTAACTTTAAGACAAGTATATTATCAACTAGTTGCTAGAGGTTATATTCCGAATAATGAAAGAAGTTATAAGAATATTGGCAGGCTTGTAAATGATGGTCGATTAGCTGGACTTATAGATTGGTACGCAATAATAGATAGAACTAGAGGGCTTAAGAAGAACTCTCATTGGGCGTCACCTACAGAGGTTATAGAGTCGGCTAAATACTCATACATGCTTGATAGATGGAAAGACCAACCAAATTATGTTGAGGTATGGATTGAAAAGGATGCACTAGTAGGAGTTATTTCAAAAATATGTGAAAAATTAGATGTTCCGTATTTTTCATGCAGGGGATATACTTCTCAATCAGAGATGTGGTTAGCAGCTCAAAGATTTATAAAGCAAGATCATAAAGCTTCAAGAACTATAATTCATCTTGGAGACCATGACCCAAGTGGAATTGATATGACTAGAGATATAGAAGAGCGACTGAATATGTTTGGAGCAGATGTTATTGTAAAAAGAACAGCTTTAAACATGGAACAAATAGAAAAATTTAACCCACCGCCTAATCCAACCAAGTTAAGTGATTCTAGAGCTTTAAACTATATATCTGAATTTGGATATGAATGTTGGGAGTTAGATGCGTTAGAACCTAGTGTTATAACTGAGTTGATAAAAGATGAAGTTTTTAATCTTGTAGATGAGAGATTATTTAAAAAAGTAAGTGAAAGAGAATCCGTTGATAAAAATGTAATTCAGGATATTTGTAACAATTATGATGAAGTAGTTTCTTTTTTAAAAACTATATGAGGAGGGATAAAATGTTAGAAGTTGTAATTAAGCATAGAGATGGAAGTTATTTAACAGGTAAAAATAGAAAGACAAAGAATCATAAAAAAGCATTACACTTTGCAGATGAAGGTAAAGCAGAAGCGCACGTACAGAAACTGCAGTGGAAAGGGATAGATTGTTACTACGAACCATGCGAGGAGTGTGGAGATGATACCGAAGTATAGAGCATACACAGAGAAACACGGACTCCGAGAAGTAAGAAGCATGTACTGGACCGACCGAGGTTTATACGTGACACTGGAGAACGGAACAGGAGCGCCGATAAGAGTAAAAGACCCAGTCCTGATCAGACCAACAGGAGCGAAGGACATAGAAGGAACGGAAATATACGCAGGCCACATTTTAGGACTGGACAAGCACCGCTCAAACTTCGTAGATTTTCTACCAGCATACGGCTTTATTTTAAGACCGTGCAATGAGATACTGAGGAACAACGGAAGGTTTTATCCTTTCACACCAAAGACGATAAGCGGAAGAAGGATAACCGGCAACATTTACGAGAATAAGGAGTTAATGAATGAGTGAAAGATGGAGAGCGGAAAAAAATGGTTTTTATTGGACGATAATAAAATTTCATGGAAGACTTGTTGTATCATCGAAAACTGAACTCCACACTGTAGAAGATGAACAAAATTATTATACTGGCAATTATTTTCAAGAACCTAATGATGCTACCGAAAAGTTGGATAAAATAAAGAAACTGTTACTGGAGGGGTAGGATGATTGAAGTGGTATATTTTTGTGAAAAAACAACCTGTTACTACGAAGAGGAACGCACAGAGAAAGAAAGAATAGTTAGATACTATAACAAAAGAAATGGTTTGCATGACAAAATAATCTCAACGATAAGAGTGATAGAAGAGTTAGGATTTAGAGTTGTAGACTATTTGATAAGGGAGGGATAAATGACTAGTGAAACTTTAGATAGAGCAAATGAGATAAGGGAAGAAATAAAAGAAATAGAAAAACTTTTACGAGAAGAACAATATGCATATAGCACATTTTGGTTAGAAGATTTTGTAAAAGGCTTGTTTAAGATAAAAAGTTTTAGCTATACAAGTAGTTATGAGTTAGAGCCTAGCGAAAAATTAAGAAAGAAAATAATTAAAGTGATTGAAGAAGAAAAAGCACTTTTGGAAAAAGAGTTGGAGGAGTTGTAGGAGGCTGAATGAATATCAGAAGAATTTTAAATAATACAAGAAACATTGACCACTTAATACGAGCTAAAAAGAGGCAGCAAGATGATCTTATTAATTCAGCACTTAGAGCCCCAGTACTTAACCCAGACAAGGTACAAAATTCTGTGAAAAATATTACAGAAGAGCGAAACTTAAAAATAGCTGAACTAGGTAGAGAGATAGAACAGGACATAATCGAGCTTGAAGAAGAGAAGTTAAAAGTGTCAAGGAGGATAAAAGGGTTAGATGATTACTTAGAACGTGCTGTGCTTGAATACAGATATGTTAATATTATGTCGTGGGATGATATTGAAGAAGAGGTCGGGCTTACTAAACCTTATCTTTATAAAGTGCATGAGAAAGCTATTAGAAGCCTCATAAAGGCACAAAAGGATAGTAAAAGATAGTAAAAGATAGTAAAGTATAGTTAATAATAGTAAAGTATAGCCTATTATGTGATATTATAGTATTGTAAAAGTATGCAGATAACTTGCGAAGGGTCAACGCTGCGCTCCTGAGTGCGGGTAAGCCAATGGGTGAGAATGCATATGCGCCTGGGGTTTATGCATAACACAAAGCATTTTACATGCATTAAATAAGCCTTTAGGAGTAGCTACCTCAACATTAGAGGAGATGCGAAACTTAAAGGAAAGTATTCGCACCTTTCTAGAGGGTGCAACTAAACCAAGGGATGGTCGACTTCGAGTTGACTAGCTATAAACTCCGAGAGGAGTTTTTTGCTTTATACGAAAGGATGGTGTATGAAGAAACTGACAATTAAACAGCAAAAATTCATTGATGAATACATCATCAGTGGTGAATATTACGGCGTTGTATATAAAATAAAAAATCTAAAAAATGGAAAACATTATATAGGCATAACGACTAGGACTATTGAAGAAAGATTTGAAGAGCATTGTAAAGCTAATTCTGGAATAGGTAACGCTATAAGAAAATATGGAAGAAATTTATTTTTTGTTAAAATATTGGATGTTGCATTTACACAAGAAGAATTATATGAATTAGAAGTTAAATATATAGAAGAATATAATTCTTATAAAAATGGATATAATCAAACTATAGGTGGTGATGGTGTTGTTACTACCCCTAGATTAAAAATAGAATTAACAGAACAACAGAAACAATTTATAAAATATGTTGAAAGAGAAAACAAAAAAGAAATAGACGTTATGGATTCTTTATCAATGGTTAAAATGCTATTACAGAACTCAGTATTAATATATCTAACAACAGATAGGTATTCCGATAAGAAAAAAATAGCAAGAATGATATTGAGATTAAAACCACAATTAATAAAATCTATATTAAAAACAAACTTGTTAGATTATGGAGAAATAAAAGAATATGCTTATAAAAAAATGTTAAAACCACAGGAGGTGTAGATTATGACATCAAAACAAAAAAAATGCGCTTATTTAATGGTTTACACAGAGAAAACGCAAAGAGAAATAGCAACAGAACTTAACGTAAGTGAAGTTAGCGTATCTAGATGGAAGCAATCGCAAGAATTTAAAGATGAATTATTAAGAGTTGAAAGAGAGTATTTAAAAGACTTAACATCAATATCACTTAAAACTATGAAAGATTTACTTTTAAAAGGACATAGTGAACATGTTAAGTATTTAGTATCAAGTGATATATTAAATAGGACAGGACATAAGCCTGTAGAAAAATCAGAGGTAAATGCAAATATAAATACGGGCAAATTGGATGAGCTGCTAAATGAGATTAAAGATGAGTAGTATTCCATTATCACAAAAGTACAAGGCTTTTGTAAAACATAACGCGAAAGTAGAATTTCTAGAAGGCACTACCTTCGCTGGAAAGACAACTATAGGCATTATAAAGTTTATGCTTAAGGTTGCTGAGAGTAAAAAGAAATTACATATCATATCTGCTCTAGATTTAGGAGTCATTGAAAAGAATATCATAAACAAAGAGACTGGAATCATTGATGTGTGGGGTGACCTAGTTGAATACAATAGAAGTGGTAAAGGGCAACATACGCTACCACACTTAATATTCCACACAAATAGGGGTAAAAAGGTAATTTATCTACTCGGGTATGATAATGTATCAAGATGGAAAAAAGTGCTAGGAGGGCAATATGGTTGCCTTTATATAGACGAGATAAACATAGCCGATATGGAATATATACGTGAGATATTTATGAGATGTGATTATATATTAGCAACTCTCAATCCTGACGATCCGACACTCCCAGTTTATAAAGAATTTATAAATAAGAGTAGACCTCTACAGAAATACATCAAAGATACACCAAAGCAAATATTAGATGAACTTATAGAAGAACCAAACCCTGGTTGGGTGCATTGGTTCTTTTCTTTTAAAGATAATAAGTACTTGACTGAAGAAAAGTTAGAACAAATATACACTAACGTCCCAAAAGGTACAAAGTTATGGAAAAACAAGATTGAGGGACTACGAGGAAAAGCAACTGGACTAGTTTTTGGCACTTTTAATAAGAAGAAGCACCTAATAACAGCTATACAAGCTAAAAGCTATGATTATCAGATATTTACTTGTGGTGTGGATACTTCGTACTCTGAGAGTTCCTTAGATACAATATCTTTTATTTTTCAAGGGATAACAGTAGGCGGGGTATTAATCACACTTAAAGAGGAAGTATATAACAATAAATTTCTAGATAAGCCACTAGCACCAAGTGATGTTGTTAGTAGGCTTTTTGATTTTTTAGAAAGATGCAGAAATGAATATGGCTTTGCAAGATATGTATACATTGACTCAGCAGACTCTGCCACTCTTACAGAGGCTAGAAAATTCAAAAGAAACAATCCTTGTATGTATGAATTTATGAAATCTACTAAGCTCAAAAATATAGATCGTATATACATTCAATTAGGATGGATGCAGGAGAACAAAGAAGGTCAGGTGTACCATCTCGTAGTAGATGAGTGCACAGAACATATAAAAGAATTAAACGCTTATGCTTGGAAAGAAGACAGGCACGAACCAGAAGATAGAAACGACCACACTATTAATGCAAGTCAGTATGGATGGGCGCCGTATAGAGATAAAGTGGGGGTTATGATGAAGAAACAAGACTATAAAAAAGCTACAAAACTATTGAGGAGGATATAAATGCATTTAGATTCATTTGAATACGGAGAGAATACTAAATACGGAGAGAATACTAAAGGGGTATATGGAGCTATCTTCAACTCTGAAGCTAATAAACATTATAGGTATAACAACTTAGCTGAGATAACTCCTGAAGAGATAAAGAATATAATACTTCACTTCAAAGAACATCAACTTAAAAGACTAGAAGTGCTGGATAGGTATTATAGAGGAGAGAATGTTGGGATACTAACAGGAAAGAGAAGATTAACCGAAGATAAGGCTGATTATAGAATAGCTCATAATTACTCTAAGTTAATAACTACTTTTTACACAGCTTATCTAACAGGAATTCCTATAGGTGTAGAGTCTCCAGATGAGAAGGTAAAAGAATTTATCGATAACATTAACTTTGAAAATGATATAGATATGCTTAATATGGATTTAATGTCCGACTTTAGCCGATTTGGCAGAGCTTATGAAATATTATATCGAAGCCAAACAGATGAGAATAGAACAACATTATCAGATCCATTTTGGACTTTAGTTATTTATGACACGACAGTAGAAATGAACCCTTTATGCGCTCTTAGATTTCCTTCGGTACAAATGGAAACAGAAGATACAGAGAAGATAAGCGTAACACAATATACTAATGCTGAAATTATAAATTACAAACCTTGTGATTTAAGTTTAGAAGATTTAGTAGAAAAAGACAGGGCGTCTCATTATTTTGGTAGTATTCCTATTATTGAGTATTCTCATAAAAGATATAGAAAAGGTGATTATGAAGATGTGTTGTCGTTAATAGATGCTTATGACAGCGCAGTAAGTGATACTTCAAATTACATGACAGACACTAATGATTCTTTACTTGCAATATTAGGTGATGTTGATGCCGATAGAATTCATCTTAAAAAGGATGCTAATGCTATAATTCTTGAATCTGGAAGGACTGAAGATGGTAAGCAAACGGCAGTAGAAGTTAAGTATATTCACAAACAATATGATGTCCCTGGAACTGAAGCGCACAAAAAAAGGCTTATTAACGATATTCATAAAATATCATTTACTCCCGATCTTACCGATGAAAACTTTGCGGGTAATACAAGCGGAGTTGCTATGCAGTGGAAAACCTTTGGACTAAAGCAGGCTATTGTAAGAAAGATAAGTACTTTTAATAAAGGAATAATAAATAGATATAAATTGTTTTCTTCTTTAGAAAATAAGTTAAGTAAAGTGGTAGGGGATTTGGGTTCTCTTAAGATTACATTCTATCCTAACATTCCTGAATCTATTGAAAAGGAGTTAGAAGTATTTATAGATGCTGGTGGTAAATTATCCCAAAAGACACTTATTGAGACTTTATCTTTTGTTAAAAACTCAGAAGAAGAAATTAAAAGGATTGAAGAAGAACAAAAAGAGCTAAACAAGGCCTTAAGGGTTAGCGATTATGAAGACACAGAATAGTTATTGGGAAAAGAGACTTAAAGAAGAAGCAGACAATAGGACCAAATCAGAAGTAATCATTCAAAAAGAGATGAAAGATCTTTACGACAACGTTAACCTCAGAGTTGAGAATGAAATTAACGGCTTTTTAGGACGTTATGCTTATGGAAAGGATTTTAGCGTTAGTGAGTTAAGAAGGGCAATAAGTAAAGAAGATGTTAAGGCATATTATACTAAGGCTAAAGAGTATGTGAAGGATGGAGATTTTAGCAAAAGAGCCAACTCACATATGAAAGCCTACAACCTTACAATGAGAACTAACAGACTTGAGTATTTAAAAGCTATGATAGATTTAGAATTAATTAACGGCTTTAATACTGAAGAAGGAATCACTAACAATGTATTAAATGCATATGCACTAAATAAGTTTAAAGAACAATCGGGTATTCTAGGGTTAACAATACCAACTGAAAAGCTTATGCATGCAAAGGTTGAAACGCTTAAAAACACACCTTTTAAGGGTAAATTGTGGAGTGATAGGCTATGGGATAGGCAAACACTTCTTGGTAATGAAGTCAAGAAAATAGCAGAAGACTTAGTGCTTTTAGGCAAAAATCCAACGGTACACATCAATAAGATAAGGGATTTGTTTAATGTTAATGCATATGAAGCTAGAAGGCTTGCAGTGACAGAAGGGGCAATTATTCAAACGAGAGTTACTCAATACAACTACTCTCAAAACGGAATAGAAGAGTATAAATTTATAGCAGAAAGCAGCGCCTGTTCTAAATGCTCTGCTTTGCACGATAATAAGTATAAAGTAGAAAATATGATGCCAGGAGATAACGCATCGCCTATGCATCCACATTGCCACTGTACAGAAGTACCATTTGTTGATAGACAAAATTTGATAGATTCGGTTAGTAACTATAAAATTGAAGGCGTTAAAACACGATTATTAGGTAGCGAGATTATAAAAGATATAACTATTAAAAAGGAAGTTTATTCAGCCTTAAAGAAAGAGTATCCGTTTTTAGAAAAATCAAATGTAAATTTACGGAAAGAACGATTAAATCATATTATTGAAGGACACAGTGATATAGGAGATGACATACCAAAAGCCATAGAAAGAGTTATTGAAAGACCTATGTTTGTGTTAATAGACTCTAAAAACGAAAATACAGTGATGTTTATCACGCGAGATTCGGTTAATGATATAACTGTGATAGTAAAGATATCAAATACAAAAAAAATGGAAAACTCTATAATAACTTCATATAGAGTCTCTGAGAAGAGATTGCGCAGAATTCTTAAAAAGAATAAATTGATTTACAAAATAAAATAACTTTGCTATAATTAGATGTGTAATGAGGTAGAGATTTAGTGCTCCTACGCGCCGATGTGCAGAAGAGATGATGGGACAGGCACACCATCCATTACACTTTTAATTTAATAAAACTTATATAGCACCTTAGGGTGCTTTTTTATAAATTGGTTTTTGTTTTAGGAGGGACAATGAAAGAAATAAATAATTTTCATAGCGATGAATATAAAAGTCTATATATAGCGATAAAAAATTTAAAAAAAGAGCTTTTCAAACTAAAAATAGTATCGTTTATTTACAAAACGCTAGATTGGCTAGAGGATAAATTGAGTAAGATTATATAAAATGAATGAAGCGCCGTAAGGTGCTTTTTTAACGCAACAAACAATGAAAGGAGAGAAAATGGATGTTATTATTTTTTGTAAGACAGGTGTCACTTACAGATTTGTGCAAGTGAAGAACCTAGTTGAAAAAGAAGGTGTA
>PDWJ01005296.1_pt1 | contig 10689 bp, 8 predicted proteins | sample 1430881 | NCBI WGS metagenome assembly PDWJ01 (sample SAMN01162460, study PRJNA174530) | Oral metagenome, whole genome shotgun sequencing project. | biome: Marine environment; feature: Marine mammal; material: Swab sample of the gingival sulcus; isolation source: swab sample of gingival sulcus... | reverse complement strand
TGCCCCGTATTTAATCTCGCCTGAACCATATTCAGGCAGCCTGTGCACCAGCTCCTCACCAGATTCATCAAACCATTCAATGTTTTCAAGAAATATACCGCCATTAAATCTGTTCATATCTCACTTCCTCTCTAATTAATTTTGCCGACTATTTTACCAAACTTCAGAGATGATAATGCCAAATCAACATCATCTGCATATACATCATCACAAACGACCACCTCTCCAATCTTCTCGGGCAGGATATAGGGAACCTTTCCGGAAACCACCTTTTTATCTGCGAGTATATACTCTTTCAACTGGTCTTTACTCAACTCCTGCGGAATCTCAACGGGGAGATCATATGCCTGTAACAGCCAAATCAGCGTGTCCAGAACCTCAGGGGCAAGCATGTTCTTATTTACAGCAATACGGCCAGCTGCCACCATGCCCATGGCCACAGCCTTTCCATGGATGAGTGTAAAATTTGAGGCAGCCTCAACCGCATGTCCAATGGTATGGCCATAGTTGAGAATTCTGCGAAGACCAGCTTCTCTTTCATCCAGAGCGACAATATCCGCTTTTATCTTGCAGCAGGTAAAAAGGATGTCCATAAGGGCTGCAGGTTGCAACTGCAAAACTTTTTCCCTGTTATCCTGCAAATATAGAAAGAAATCAGCATCCCGGATCATACCATACTTAATAACCTCAGCCATCCCTCCGAGAAATTCCTCGCTATCCAGGGTGGAGAGCACACCAGGATCAATAAACACCGCTCTGGGTTGATAGAAGGCACCTACCAGATTTTTCCCCTCAGGAATATCCACACCGGTCTTTCCCCCGACAGAGGAATCCACCTGAGCGAGTAAGGTAGTGGGCACCTGCACAAAGGGAATGCCGCGCATATAGGATGCAGCGGCAAACCCTGCAAGATCGCCAGCGACACCGCCGCCCAACGCAATAATAGCATCCCGCCTGTCAAATCTCAACTCGGCCATCTTCCGGCATATTGTGGTAAAGGTGGCGAGATTTTTGCTTGCTTCACCAGCTGGAAAGACAAGTATTTCACTTTTCAGCCCGCTTCTTGCAAGGCTTTGCTGCACAGTTCCGCCGTATAAGCTGGCAACCGTGGAATCAGTGATAATACAGTACCTGTTGCCAATACTTTCTCTGGCAAGAATTTCACCTATGCCCGTCAGACAACCATATTCAATGGTTATGGGATATGCTCTCGCTCCCAGTCCTACCACCAGCTTTTTCATACTCTTCAGTGCTGTAAAGATTTGTTTTGTATGAGTAAATCGTTATGCCTCAGTTTATGGCGGCCCGTAAAACGGATGCCTCCCTCTCTGTAATACATTTATCATCATCTTCTATATTGCCAGAAAAAAAGGAGATACCACCATAGAAGCAGTATCTCCTTCGCTAAAAGCAATTGTAAAGAATGAGCTATCTTTACATAGCATCTCCAGATGCAGCTCCCTGCATTTTTACTTCCACCTTCTCGGTAAGACCTTCATAGTACTCCCTGAGGAGAGCGAGTACCTCCTCACGGCCGAAGTGATCGACAATCTCGGCACCTTCAGAAAGAGCCTTACGCAGCTTGGTGCCTGAAAGGATTACGCGGGACTCTTTATCATGGTTACAGGTACGCAGAGAGGCCATACCATCACACTTATGACAGTAGAAGGTCCAGTCGATCTTCATTGGCTTACAGAGCAGGTCTTTGCCTGGATCGCCGGTGGTGGGGATCTTGTCAAAAATTTCCTGGGCTTCAAACAGGCCATAGAAATCGCCAACACCAGCGTGGTCACGACCGATGAGCATATTGTTGACACCGTAGTTTTGACGGAATGTTGCATGCAGCAGCCCCTCACGCGGGCCGGCATAGCGCATATCAAGCGGATAGCCTGCGGAGATAACATTTTCTTTGACAAAGTAGTTTTCGATGAGGATATCAATCGCCTTAACACGCACAGGTGCAGGAATATCACCGGGTTTGAGGTTGCCGATAAGAGAGTGAATCAAAACACCATCACATACCTCTACAGCAATCTTCGCCAGAAATTCGTGGGAACGGTGCATGGGGTTTCTCAGCTGCAGGGCAGCAACATTGGCCCAACCACGCTCATCGAACATGGCACGAGTTTCTGCAGGAGTCAGATAGACACCCGGGTATTCTTGAGGATATTCACCTTGAGAAAGTACCTTGACAGGGCCGGCGAGGTTATACTCCTTTTGCGCCATAACCATAATTACGCCAGGATGATCCTTGGGAGCGATCTTCCAGAAGTTGCCATCCACTGATTCCTCACCTTGGCCAAGGAATATCTTTTCACATTCCCATTTCTTGTCATCTTCTGTCATCTCGTATTTTTCGGTGACTTTCATGGTCGCATACGTTTCACCATCTTTAACGAGAGCAATTTCATCGCCTTCAGCAATGGCAGAAGCATCATCACTGGAAACATCAAGGGTGATAGGAACCGGCCAGAATGTTCCATCAGCCAGCTGGAAGTTCTCGCACACGCCTTTCCAGTCAGCCTTGCTCATGAAACCTTCAAGAGGAGAAAAACCACCGATACCCATCATGATCAAATCACCCTTGGCACGGGCAGAAATTTCGACCTGCTTCAGTCCTTTGGCTTTTTCCAGTTCCGCTTCACATGCAGCGCCTTCAAGAAGTGCGCATACCAAGCCTTTTCCACCGTGAGGTGCAACTAATTTCGACATAGAATCCCTCTCTTGTTGTATATTAACAAAAATCTGTTACGCCAACAGTGACGTAACCGCTAATGAATACCCATTCATTTTGGAAGCAGTATATATCCAAAAACAAGAGGAATGGCAAGGAAAAAAAATTGCAGTTTTATACGGTCTTTTACCGGGAGTTTTTTCAGCAGCCCCTTATTCATACTGCATAAGGAATAGCGATTAAAAGGTTGGTGTAAAAAACCGTAGCCGCAGCGCGTTGGAAACCACCGATACAGAGCTCATGGCCATCGCGGCTCCGGCGATCATGGGATTAAGCTGCGGCCCGCCAAAGATATATAAGATTCCTGCGGCAACTGGGATGCCTATTATATTATAACCAAAGGCCCAGAACAGATTCTGCCTGATATTTTTCATCACACTGCGGGACAACTCAATGGCGGCCAGCACACCTGAGAGATTTCCTTTCATGATGACAGCGTCACCTGATTCCATCGCGATATCGATACCTGTGCCCATAGCAATACCAATATCCGCCTGAGCAAGAGCCGGCGCATCATTCATACCGTCTCCTACCATGGTAACGATACAACCCTCTCCCTGCTTTTCCATGACAAGCGCGGCTTTCTGGTCTGGCAATACCTCTGCAACCACCTGTTGAATACCCAGTTCATCGGCAACTGTCCTAGCCGTAGCCTGTGCATCTCCTGTGACCATAACGGGAGTGATAGCGCACTTTTTCAGTTTTTTTATCACATCTACGGCCTGAGGCTTAATTCTGTCAGCGATGATAATGCTGCCCGCGAATTTTTTGTCAATGCCCACATAGAGTACCGTTTTACCGGGATGCTCCTCTTCAACTGCTGAAATTTCCCCGCTATCTACATGCTCCTTGCAAAACGCTCTGTTCCCTGTAACCACTCTTGTTCCGGCAACATCACCGAGCACGCCCCGTCCGGTGCTGTTCTCCACCATTTCCGCGGCGCTGAATGCGATACCTTCTTTTTCACAATACCTCGTTACGGCAGCGGCAAGAGGATGTTCTGAATACTGCTCCAGACTGCCGGCAAATGCTGCAATCTCTCTTGGAGAATAGTCTCCAACACCATCTATTGCCACCACCTCTGGACGACCCTCGGTGACGGTACCTGTCTTGTCAAAGAGGAGCACATCTGTCTTTTCCAGCAGTTCGAGTGTTGCACCATTTTTGACAAGAATACCCAGCTGAGCGCCCCTACCTGTTCCCACCATCACCGAGATAGGAGTTGCCAGCCCCATCGCACAGGGACAGGCGATAACCATCACCGCTATGAAAAAACGGAGTGCGCCAGAAAATCCGACATCGCCGAAAGCATACCAGCAGATGCCGGTCAGCAGGGCAAAGGCCATGACCGCTGGAACAAAATAATAACTCACCTTGTCTGCTATCCTGGCAATAGAAGGTTTTGAACTCTGGGCCTCTACGACAAGCCTGACAATACCTGCGAGCAAGGTTGCATCCCCTGTCTGTTCTGCCGTCATGGTAAATGGAGTATGGCTATTGACCGTACCGCCATACACAGCGTCACCCACAGCCTTGTTCACTGGCATTGATTCACCTGTCAACAGCGATTCATCGAGAACAGGTTCACCGCTTTGTATGATGCCATCAGCAGGGATACTGGCACCAGGACGAATCAGCAGCACATCACCCGGTTTGATATCTGCAGCAGGAATTACCTTCTGCTCGTCACCATGTAACACAACAGCCTCTTTCGGGGCCTGTTCCATGAGCAGCCGGATGGCATCTGAACTCTTTCTCTTGGAACGCAGCTCAAGATATTTGCCCAGAGAAACAAGGGCCACAAGAACACCCGCTGATTCAAAGTAGAGATCCATGGCCTTCATCTGCGGATCGACACCAAAGAGTATCTCCACCGTATTCCAGCATGAGTAAACAAAGGCGGCACCGGTCCCCATGGCAATAAGGCTGTCCATATTAGGTGCCTTTCTAAGCAGGGCGGGAATCCCCACTGTATAAAAATTTCTCCCGAGAAACATGATTAAGGCGGCAAGCGAGAACTGCACCAGCGCAAATGTAAGCGGAGAGGTATGGGGGGCAAGAAAAGCAGGTAAAGAAATGCCCATCATTTCACCCATGCTGATTACCAGCAGCGGCACCACCAACACTAACTCAAATATAAGCCTTTTTTTAGCGACTTCCAATTCCTTTAGCTTATCGTCATCAACAGAAATTTTTTCGCCGGAGTCTTCGACAATATCTTTTGCGGTAAAGCCAAGTTTATGTATTCTCTCCGCGATTTCAGCTTCTTGTATCAGGGCAGGGTTATATACAAATTCACCCTGTTCGGTGGCAAGATTCACAGAGGCCTTATCAACGCCTTCCATTTTCGCAACCACCCGCTCAATTCTTGCAGAGCAGGCAGCGCAGTGCATACCGCCAATTGCCACTTTCATGTTCTTTACCACACCACCCTCCGTCAGTTACCACTTGCAGTTTCTCTTTTTGTACTTATTAGTTACTCCTAAGTGAATATAATTGGTTCTACTAAAAAAACCAGAAATTTTGCCGGATATCTTTGTATCCTGGCATGCCAACCTGACATTAATGAGGAAAACATGGCTGAAATACACATTAAGGGAATGACCTGTGGACATTGCGTTGCCTCAGTAAAAGAGGCACTTGAAAAGCTGCCAACAATCAGCAATGTGGTGGTCGATCTGGAGAAAAACCTGGCAAGCTACGAAGGTGATGTTGCCGTTTCAGATGTTGTACAGGCCATTGAGGAGACAGGTTTCGAGGTTGTCTAACCATTAAACGATGGGAACCAACAACCTTATAACTGATACTCTTTAATCTTCTGCAACAGGGTGGGATAACTGATTTCAAGCATAATCGCGGCTCTGGATTTATTGCCCTTACTTTTGTCCAGGGCCTTTGTAATCAATTTCCTTTCCAACTCACGAGTTGCCTCTTTAATGGAATAGCCGGTGAAAGAAAAGCTGTCATTGCCTCCGCTGTTGCTGTGCCTGGCAGCACCCGCTTCCCCCAGGTTTTCCAGATGAATAACATCTGTATCGGCCAGCACAACCTCGCGCTGAATGACATTTTCCAGCTCACGCACATTGCCCGGCCAGCCGTAGCGCAACATTTCTTTTTTTGATTCAGGGCTAAATCCCTGAATTGTACAGCCAAACTTTCGATTATACTTATCAATGAAATGACGCCCCAAAAGCGGTATATCATCGACCCGTTCACGCAGCGGCGGTAATCGCAGAGTCAAGACGTTAAGGCGGTAAAAGAGATCTTCCCTGAAACGTCCCGCCTCCACCTCTTGCTGGAGATCCCGTCCGGTTGCAGCGAGTATCCTCACATCTATACTACGTAAACTGGAGTCGCCAATACGCCTCACCTCCCTCTCCTGCAAGACCCTGAGCAGTTTAACCTGCATAGGTAAGGGCAGCTCGCCAATCTCATCCAAAAACAGGGTACTGGTATCCGCCTCCTCAAAAATACCCTTTTTGTTTTTTTCAGCACCGGTAAATGAGCCGCGCATATGGCCAAACAGTTCACTTTCTATAAGGTCAGCTGGAAAACTGCCACAGTTTATCGCAAAAAATGGTTTATCCCGACGCTGAGAGAGCGCATGAATGCCCCTGGCGACGAGTTCTTTTCCGGTACCTGATTCACCTAATATCAACACGGAGGTATCATACTGCGCCACCTTTTCCGCAACCCCCAGCACCTTTTGCAAGGCCACACTTTCACCGATGATATTTGAAAAGCCATCCTCACGCTGCATCAACTTATTCTTTAACAGCCTGTTCTCCCTTTTCAGCTGTTCCCGTTCTTCAGCCTTTCTCAGGGTGAGGATTACCTCGTCTGTTTTAAAAGGTTTGGAGATAAAGTCATATGCTCCGGCCTTCATGCATTCAATGGCAAGGTCAATCGAACCGTAGGCAGACATCATAATTACCGTGCTTTTTTGCAGCTCCTCTTTATTTTTTTGCAAAAACTCAAGACCGCTCATCCCGGGCATCCTAACATCACAGAGAACGAAATCAAAATTTTCGTCTGCTACTTGCCTGCCTGCCTCACTGCCATCAGCGGCTGAAAATATGGTAAAGCCATAACGGGAGAGCATGGCCCGCAGCATATGACGCATATTCTCTTCATCATCGACGACCAGTATAGTTTTCTGTTCCACGAGAATTTCTCCAAGAAAAAAAAGAAGTATCCAGGTTTTCTCACACCTCTACCGCTGGTAAAAGAATTGTTACACAAGCACCAGTATTATTGCCTTCAAGCTGCATGCGGCCGCCGCTGTTTTCGATAATAGCCTTGGAAACAGACAGGCCAAGACCAGTCCCCTTCCCCACCTCCTTGGTGGTATAAAAGGGATCAAAGACATATTTACCCTGTTCAGCAGAAAGGCCAATACCATTATCCGTGATTGTCAGTTGACAATAAACACGTTTATCTACGACCACAGATTTTGCCGTTATAACAATCTGCCCCTCTGCCTTTTCGCCACTGGTAATGGCATCAACACTGTTCAACAAACAATTTAACACCACCTGCTGTAAATCTGATTGTCCACAGGTTACCTTGTGCACATCCTCCGCGACAGTTACTGTAAAAAGAATATGGTCAGCCGTCTGGTTTTTCAACATTTCAACCACTGAAAAAAGCACATTCCCTACATCAGCGGGTTCACCACCACTTTCCTTTTGCCGGGAATAGTCAAGAAGCTGGCGAACGAGCCCCGAAATCCGCTGCAGCTCCCGTTCAGCCCGGTCAGCAAACTGCAGGCGATCTTCTTCACAGAGATCTGCATGCCGTAACAGCTCAATATAACCCTGGATAATACCAATGGGGTTGCCAATCTCATGGGCGATACCCGCTGACATCCTGCCTATGGCCGCAAATTTTTCCGCTTCGACCAGATTTTTCTGGTTTTCCAGTATCTGAGTATTTGCATGTTCCAGTGAACGGATGGATTCGGATAATCTCCTTTTATCCTCTTCTATCTGGACAAGCATGGTATGCAGGGCCCTGGCCACATAGGTAAACTCGCTCTTCGGATTGGAATATTTCAGTATATCACTGGAACTCTCATGGTATTTTTCGGCAAGATCAACAAGCTCTTCCAGGGGTGACATGATCTTTTTCCGCGCCCTGAAAAACCATAGTGCTGTTATTATTAAGCCGTTAACGAGGATATAGAAAAAAATAATTGGCTGCTTCTTAAATATTTTTTTCCGCTCCGCATCCAGGTTAACAACTGTGGCGATACTGGCTTTACTTCCACATTTTGTCACCGGCCTGGCAACAACCAGGGCCCTATACCTTTCACCGAAAAATGTTTGCTGTTTTTCAGCCCTTGCAACCACCACCCGCTGTCCAGAGCTGCTCAATTTCAAGGCACGGGATACGGAGGCACCATCAAAACCAGCTGCAACAGCTGGAGAAAAGCTGCCATTGTTCATTATAAAAAGAGAGGCACCAGACAGTTCTCCTCTATATGTAGCGAGTAAACTGCACTGTGAGGCAAAGACCTCAGCCTGCTGGTCTAGGGCCTGTTTTGCCATATTGACAAGCAACCTTTCAGTATGCTGCTGCCAGATGGCCATACTGACAAGGTTAAGAAAGACCATTGCAATAGTCACGAAGGTGAAGAACTGAACAGCCAATGACAAACGTAAGATTCCGCCCCGCATTGATCAAACCTGGTGAAATAAAATATTGAGAACAGCATACACAAAAACCTTCAACAGCATGCAACGCTACCAAAGGTTTTACCAGTCTTCGCAGAGAATGTCAGGTGATTTTTTTTTGTTATCCTGCAAGAGTATCACCTCTTTTCATTCCAGCTTGTTTTACTGGACTTGGCTGCTGCCAGCTCGTTTTCAATGCGGTCTTTTAACAGCAGCTGCCAAAATTTTTCCTGCTTGACAATATTTGTCAGCACAGGCGGTCAAAAAACGGCGAGTTATGTGCAAGGAATGAAAGAGGGAAAAATTTTTGTGTGGGAATTCAGCTGCAATATTTTTTATTTATTTGATTTTATGTTCTTTTATTTTTAGCTAAGAAAAAAAACTAAAATGGCACAGAATGTGTATAAAAGAAGGCAGAACACAAAAACGGGCATCAAGCCCAATAAACTAAAACTCAAATCCCAATGGAGGGAAAAATGAAAAAACTTGTACAAAACACAAAAGGTTTTACCCTGATCGAGCTGATGATCGTTGTTGCGATTATCGGTATCCTGGCAGCTATCGCTATCCCGCAGTTCGCAGCCTACCGTATGCGCGCCTTTAATTCCTCTGCAGAGTCAGATGTACGGAACATCAAGACCGCTGAAGAAGTACTAATGGGCGACTTCCAGGTTTATGGCACTTCCGAGTCTGGTGTTGTCTTGCCTGGCTCTGGTGGTACAGCAGGTGCTGGTACTCCTACAGCTGGTCCGCTAGGCCCGGCAACCCCTGCCGCAAGGGGGGCATTACTCAGCAGCACAGATAATACTGCTGCTCCTGCTGCCCACGGTGTTGGTATCGGCATTGGTAACGGTGTTACCATACAGGCTGATACCATGGCTGCTAATGCAAGCTTTGCCGTATATGCCCATCATATGCAGGGCAACCGCGGCTACGCTACCGAGGCAGATACCACAGCCATGTATTTCTGTGAAAATCAAGCTTGGATTGGTGCGACTGGCATACAAGTCACAACGACCGCTCAAACCGCTGGCTTTGATGATTTGGCTGGTGTTGCTTGTGGTGGTGCTCCGATTACCAACTGGACTGCTATGTAATCCCTAGGTTCTTTAGGTGTATCTAAGCCGCCAGCTTGTGCTGGCGGCTTTTTTTTGCTTGAAATTTGCAAGTGCTTGTATATGCCTGGACAAAATGCTATATTCAGTTACAATTATTTATCTTTCTTCTAAAAAAAGCGGTGGCTTTTATGAGCGACATTGCCTATAAGGCGGTCTATAAACAGTATAAAAACGGCCGTAAACGGTCTACTGTGCTGACAGACTTTTCTCTTGCCGTTGATGGCGGCGAGTTTTACGGCCTGCTTGGTCCAAATGGCGCAGGCAAAAGCACAGCTATCAAGCTGCTGCTTGATCTGATTCGGCCAGACCGTGGAACTATTCAAATTCGCGAAGTAGGGACAAATTCACCACTGGCACGAAAGCCTTTGGGCTATTTGCCTGAAAATCCCTATTTTTATCACCATCTTTCCGGCTGGGACACCCTGTTTTTCTGCGGCCAGGCATCGGGCCTCTCTAAAAAAGAGGTGAGAGACCGCGGCGAGGAACTTTTTACCGTACTTAACTTAAACGAGGCCGCCAATCGACCTGTACGCGCCTATTCCAAGGGGATGACCCAGCGTTTGGGTCTTGCCGCTGCGCTGATACACAATCCTGATATTCTTGTTTTAGATGAACCGATGAGCGGACTTGACCCTTTGGGCAGACATCTGGTCGCAACTCTGCTGGAAGATTTAAAAAATAGAGGTAAAACTATCTTCATGTGTTCCCATATCCTCAGTGATATTGAACGGCTCTGTGACCGCATAGGTATTATTCATCGTACCCGTTTGTGTTTCAACGGTTTCGTCAACGAACTTCTGCAAGGTCATGCTGATCTGGAGGCCGCGTTCCTGGAAGTTATCAATGGTCAGCAGGGAGATGAAGCATGAAAAATACCGCCCTTATTGCTCGTATTACCTTTCAAGAGGCGTGGCGAAACCGGATTTTATTGAGCATCCTCCTCTTTGCTGCGGGTATTTTTACCCTGAATTATATTTTGGCTGATTCTTTTAATTATGAGCTGAGCAAGGTTGCAGTAGATGTGAGTATGTCAGCCATATCCATCTGTACCCTGCTCATAATTCTGATTCTTTGTATCAACCAGTTGGGACGCGATATTGATCGCCGTATCATCTTCCTCTTTCTTGCCAGACCCCTTGCCCGCCATGAATATATTGTCGGC
>PDWJ01005295.1_pt1 | contig 10689 bp, 9 predicted proteins | sample 1430881 | NCBI WGS metagenome assembly PDWJ01 (sample SAMN01162460, study PRJNA174530) | Oral metagenome, whole genome shotgun sequencing project. | biome: Marine environment; feature: Marine mammal; material: Swab sample of the gingival sulcus; isolation source: swab sample of gingival sulcus... | reverse complement strand
TTCCCACCAACACAACTAATTCCATTTTCTCTACAAAACGCCATTAATTCTTTTTTTAACCAATAAAAATCCTTAAAGTCTTTAATCGATATTTCTTTACTTAATTCTGGTCTTTTTTCCATTTACTTTTTAAGAATTCGTTCAGAATATTGTCCCAAGTAATAAAAAGATAAAATAACTAAAAACATATAAGGCATTGCCTTTTCCGATAGACCGAACTTCATAATAACGATTAATAATGCTGCTATTGCAATAATAACAACGATATTAAAAATATTCTTCTTTTTCATGATATTTTTGTATTGTTCTTAAAATTTTATTCTTGTCAAATATAATATTTAGATCATTTTTCTCAAAATTTCTTTCGCTTGAACTTGACTCTTATTCAATTTATTTTTAGCTCCATATAATTCAAGTTTTTGAATTACATCCATTGGAGTTCCTTTTTTCCCAAACCAATATGGATATACTTCTTCAACTTTTAAATCTGTAATAATATTCGTAGAACCGACCTCCATTTTAAGTCCTTTTCCATCACTTCCGATAATACCAATCTTATATATCTTGCCATCATGCATTTCTGAATAGCAGACTTCTTTTAACGATTGTAATTGCTCCATCTTTTTAAAAACATCACCAAAGATTTTATCCTTTCGATCTTCCTCTCTCTTAAACTTATTTATCAAATTAGAACGAAAATCTATTTCTTTAAATAAGTCTTTCATCTTATCATTAGCAATAAAAATCTCACACTCAGAAAGAGCAAACAACTCATCTTCAAAGGGATAATTTAAATACGCTTTAATCGAAGCAATAAGTAAAGCTTTATCATTTGACCTAGTTATACTAAAACGGGATAATTTAATTTTCTTTTCGGCACGATCCAATTTACTAATAAAATTAGGATAATTTATAATCTTTTGCTTATAGTTTTTAATAGCTTTGCTTATAACATCAATCTCTTTTGTATTAAACATAATATCCTTCGTTTTAATTCATTTTTCATTTTAAAAAGAAGTCAAATTTAGTTGAAACTTTCTAATTAGAAAATAAAATATATGTTCTTTTATAATGTATTGCACACCTCCCAAATTTTAATTAGTTTCACGCTTCTAAAAATAAAAAGAAATGAAATCATCAATCACCTGTTTTTTACCTTTTTCTGATAAAGAGGCAACAACTGCAACCATTAAAACATTACAACAATCGAATTTGGTTGCACAAATTTATGTGTTAGGCAATACACCAAACATCTGGAACAATAATGTAAATGTTTTAACTATCGACCGTTTGTTTAGTAGTAAAACCATGGCGATGATAGCACAACATACCAACACGCCGTATTTATTGTTCTATACGCAGACCACACCTTTACAATTGGGACAGTTTGCATTGCAACGTTTTTACGATGTGGCACAAGCAACTCAAAAAGGATTTATCTATGCCAACTCCTCCATACAGAAAGAGGGAAAAACGGCAAATTATCCGGTTATTGATTACCAAGAAGGCAGCCTTCGCGATGATTTTGATTTTGGAGCATTAATTTTTATGGAATCAGCAGCTTTTAAACAGGCACAACAGCAGATCACTGCAGATTATGATTATGCCGGCTGGTATGCCGTCCGCTTGGCGATGATTCAAAATAAAGGTACTTTCCGCATTCCCGAAACGCTCTATACCAACCAAGAATTAGACTCCAGAAAATCGGGCGAAAAAATTTTCGATTATGTCAATCCGAAAAACCGAGCTGTCCAGATAGAGATGGAACAAGCATGTACCGAATACCTTAAAAGTATTGGTGCTTTTTTGCCTCCTATATCTAATGAAATTGATTTTAATATGGCAGCCTTTAACACCACAGCATCGGTGATAATTCCTGTCCGCAACAGAGAAAAAACCATTGGCGATGCCATAAAATCGGTTTTAAACCAGCAGACAGATTTTAGTTTTAACCTGATTATTGTGGATAATCACTCTGCCGACGGCACCACCCGGATAATTCAGGATTTTGCAAAAAAAGATGACCGAATTATACATATTATTCCGGAACGCACCGATTTGGGAATTGGCGGATGCTGGAACGAAGGCGTTTTTCACCGGCAATGCGGACAATTTGCTATTCAATTAGACAGCGACGATTTATATTTAGATAATTCCACTTTACAGCAGATAGTTGATACTTTCTATACAGAAAAATGTGCGATGGTTATTGGTGCTTATCAAATGGTGAATTTCGATTTAGAGGAAATTCCTCCTGGAATTATCGACCATAAAGAGTGGACTCCCGAAAACGGACACAACAATGCTCTCCGCATTAACGGACTTGGTGCTCCCCGTGCATTTTATACTCCTGTACTTCGGGAAAACCCGCTGCCCAACGTCAGCTACGGCGAAGATTATGCCATTGGTTTAAAATTATCGCGCACCTATAAAATCGCGCGGATTTATAATCCCGTTTATTTGTGCCGCCGCTGGCACGATAATTCCGATGCTGCTTTAGATATAGAAAAAATGAATGCTCATAATTTTTATAAGGATGCTATACGTACTATCGAATTAAAAGCAAGAATAGAATTTCTAAAGATGGAAGACTGAAGACCGAAGACCGAAGTAATGTAATATATTAAAGTCTATTTTTAAAAAATTCTATCACCTCCCAAAACAGGGATTTTCAAATAATTCTTAATTGACTATGCGGTACCTTATATTTTTATTTATACTTGGATTCTGCAGCTGTAAACCGGCAGCACAACAACAAACTGCCGTACTAAAAGACAGCGTAGATACCGCTCTTTTTAAATCGTTTCAACAGCTTGCAAAAAAACAAAATTTAAAGCAGTACGATATTAACGAGCGTATTATAAAAGCAGGGATGTTTTTTTTGCAAACACCTTATGTTGCCTATACTTTGGATAAAGACACGATTGAAAACTTAGTGATAAATTTACACGAATTAGATTGTTCTACTTTCGTAGAAAATGTGGTTGCATTGGCTCGGATAACCAATCAAGATAGCATAACAGCGAATAATTTTGTAAAACAGTTACAAAAAATACGTTATCGCAACGGTAAACTTACCGATTACAGCTCCCGCCTGCACTATTTTTCCGATTGGATTTTTGATAATCAGCAAAAAGGTATTCTTACCGATATTACCAAAGAAATAGGCGGTATTCCTTATCGTAAAACCATTGATTTTATGGGGAAGCATCCCCAAAGTTACCTGTCGTTAAAACACAACAAAACGATGGTAAAAAAGATACAGCTGTTCGAAAAAAATATCAACAACCGTTGTCGTTATTATATTCCGCAAAGCGATATTAAAAAGATTTCCCGAAAAATTAAAAGCGGCGATATCATCGGTATTACCACCAACATTAAAGGTTTAGATATTTCACACGTGGGAATTGCCGTACGCATAGGAGAAGAACTTTTTTTAATGAATGCTTCCACAAAAGAACATAAAGTAGTTATCTATAAAACGCCCATTTGGGAAATGGTGCAGAAAAATAAGCTGCAGACCGGGATTGTTGTAGCAAGACTTAAATCAATTAGTAACAATAAATAATAATTATGATTACAGACTTAAAAACTCTCCTGCAAAATAATACTTCCCAAAATGTATTATCTGATTTTTTGCAGCAGCAACTGCAAAAATGGGAGCTTGCCAACACCAATTATAGTGCACTGAAAGAGGTAAAGGAGCGCACTTTTCAACTGGATAATTTTCAATTGCGGGTGCAGTTTAATCCGGCACGAATTACCTCAACAAAAGCAAAAGTCGATACCAAAAGCATTCAAAACAGGGCTTGCTTTTTATGTGAGAAAAACCGCCCTGCAGAACAGAATTATATTTCTTACAGCGATAATTTCTATATTTTGGTGAATCCCTTCCCCATTATACAGCAGCATTTCACGCTGGTAAAACGCCGCCATCAAAATCAAATGCTAATGCCAAATCTCTGTGATATGCTTGATATGGCAAAATTGATGCAAGGATACACCTTGTTTTACAATGGAGCAAAATGCGGGGCATCGGCTCCCGACCATATGCACTTTCAGGCAGGCAGCAGAGGTTTTATGCCTATTGATACCGAATACGAACAGCTGAAAAATACAAATTCCACAATAATTGCAACGGTGAAAAGTGCCGAAATACGAAAATTTAATCATTATCTGCGAAAGCAGATCAGTATAGAATCTAATAGTAAAGAAGATATTATGGTAGCTGTGAATTTGGTGTATCGTAATTTTGCAGAAATGCAGCCCGGTGAAACTGAACCAATGCTGAATGTTATTGCTGATTTTTGGAACGAAAAATATACTGTTCATCTGTTTCCGAGACGCCTGCACCGCCCGAAACAATATTTTGAACAAGGCGATAAGCAGCTGCTGATTAGTCCGGGAGCTGTTGATTTCGGCGGTGTTTTCTCTACGCCCCGTCAAGCGGATTTTGAAAAAGTTACTGCTGATGATTTAATTGATATTTTCCAACAGATTTGTGTGAGCGATGATTTTTTTGAGAAACTTTGCCAAAACATAGAAATGAATTCCTAAAAATGTAAATTTCTTTGTTGTTACACAAACCTTAAAATTCTCCATATTTACACATTAAGAAATTATCTAATTGTCCCATTCTCATTAACAAATTAAAAATAATGAAATCAGAACCCAAAATAAAGGTAGGCATTATGCAGCAGTCGGAAATTAAATTTCGATTAAATGGAAATTATATCCTGCAGGAAAATGAAAAAATTTATAGCGGCGAATTGAGTGCAAAAATCATTAATAACAAAATAAATTTTGCTGATATGTGCTGCGGTGTACTGCATTTTATTCCTGAAAGCTATGCATCAACATCCTTTTTGCTAAACGATGTTACCATCGGTAAACAGTTTCATTGGGAGCGGAAAGAAAATCAACAGTTTAAGGGTGAATTACATCTGATTATTGAAAATAATAATATTACTGCAATTAATAATGTGCTGCTTGAAGATTATTTGGTAAGTGTTATCTCTTCGGAAATGAGTGCCGGCAGCGGATTAGAATTATTAAAAGCACACGCAGTTATTTCCCGTTCATGGCTGATTGCCCAAGTGTTGAAGAACAAAAAAATAACTACCGAATATCAAAGTATTTATCAAACCGACAGTGAATATATCCGCTGGTACGACCGCGAAGACCACACCAATTTCGACGTATGTGCTGACGACCACTGCCAGCGTTATCAGGGGATCACCCGGCAGTCGTCGCCTAAGGTACAAGAGGCAGTAGCAGCAACTTACGGCATGGTTTTAATGCACGATAATGAGGTGTGCGATGCCCGATTCTCAAAATGCTGCGGCGGAGTTACCGAAACTTTTGAAAATGTTTGGGAACCTGTTCCACACAGCTATCTTCAAGCTTTCAGCGACAGCAGAACAGCACCGCTTCCTGATTTAACCAATGAAAAAAATGCCGCAGCGTTTATTTACTCATCTCCGGAAGCGTTTTGCAACACTGCCGATACGGCTATTTTAAGTCAGGTTTTAAACAACTACGACCAGGAAACACCCGATTTTTACCGCTGGCAGGTAGATTATTCTCAAGAAGAATTATCTAAGCTTATAGCAGAAAAAAGCGGTATTGACTTTGGGAATATTATGGATTTAATTCCGTTGGAACGGGGAAAATCAGGAAGAATTATCCGATTGAAGATAATCGGCTCAAAAAAAACAATGATTATCGGCAAAGAGTTAGAGATACGAAAAACATTATCGAAATCGCACCTGTACAGCTCAGCTTTTGCAGTAGAGAAAACCTATACCAACAGCAATATCCCGACTGCTTTCCGTCTGACAGGCAGCGGCTGGGGACACGGTGTCGGTTTATGTCAAATCGGCGCTGCGGTTATGAGTGCCGAAGGTTATGATTTTACAGCTATTTTAAAACACTACTTTAGAGGAGCTGTTTTAAAACCGCTTTATACAAATAGAAAAAATCAGGATTTTTAAAACCCTTTAAATCCTCAATATAATCCCGATAAAACTATCTCTTTTTTTTATCTATTCTGAAATTCAATGCTTGCATTAATTTATTGATTTGCTTAACTTAGCAAATCATAACATAAAATATCTGGACATATGGTTACTATTTTAATTTTTATATTGATTGCAGCTATCCTGGCAATAGGAGGAATATCTATTGTTCACATCAATAGGAAACAAAACAACAAGCTTTTTTCTGTTATATCAATAACCAAAAAGCTACAGTTGTTAGCTAAACGATTTCCTATTACTATTTTACTTGTTATTGGACTTGCAGTCCTGTTTTTTATTGGAATAAATGACAGTTTCGACACTATTTCATACCGGCTTTGGATTTTCTTCCCTATAAGTATATTTATCAGTTTAACTGTTACTTTATTTGCCGAAGATTTTTGGAATTATTTAAAAACACACCTTCTTTCGATTTTATTCGTGCTTCTTTGGGGGATTTATTCTATTCTTCTGCCTAAAGAAGATCAAAGCCTTACGCTAAGCAAATGGATAGAAATTTGTGTAATTGGCGGAACCTTTTTCTTTGGCTTGTTTTTTATTACTTCATTAGGAAAAAATAAGGATCGTACATTCTGGAATTTTTCAGGACAAGTATTTTTACATCTTATTTTAGCAGCTGTTTTCGGTGCCATATTTTTCGGAGGGCTAAGTTTAGCTTTATCAGCAATTGAAAGCTTATTTAATATTTCAATAGACAGCGAAACCTATGTTAATTTATCTGTATGCTGTTTTGCACTGTTATCCCCAGTCTATTTTTTAGCCAATATTCCCTATAAAGAAGAAAAATATAGAAATGAAATCTCCTATTCAAAACCACAAAAAGTATTAGCGTTATACATTCTTACTCCAATATTAGCAGTTTATACCATAATTTTATACGCTTATCTGTTTAAAATAATTATTGCATGGGAACTGCCAAACGGCTGGGTTTCGTGGCTTGTGTCCGCACTTGCACTGGGAGGATTGGCTGTTATCTCGATTCTATATCCTATTCGTGAACAGACAAATCATAAAATCGTAAATTTTATCTCTCGCTGGATGATTTTATTCATCTTACCGCTCTTAACATTAATGTCAATCGGTATTTTTCGCAGAATCGGCGATTACGGCATCACTATTAACCGCGGTTATATCCTTATTTTAAATATCTGGTTCTACGGCATCTACATTTATCTGTTTTTAACACATTCACGCCATATAAAATGGATTTTAATTTCTCCGGTTGTGATTGCTCTGCTTACGTCAATAAGCATTTGGGGCGTTGCAGATGTTACAAAAACAGCATTAACCAAAGAAGTTGCTGCCATATTAACAAAAAAAGTATCGCTTGAGGAAGCTCAAAATATCTTCGCTGAAATGAAACAAGAAAAAAGAGAAAGAATAAGAAGTGTCTTCAAATATCTGCTTCAAAAATTCGGGAAAGAGAGCGTACAGATATTTTTTACGGATACCATTTCAAATAACAGCTGGGAACTTTTATCGGATTTAAATCTTAAAACAGCAGCAGGAAAAAAAACGAAAAACATTAGTTACTATACCCGCAACGAAGAAAAAACAGCCTCTATAAAAAAATACAACTTCTTTATGAAGGTAGAATACTCGAAATATAAAAATAAAAGCGGTATTGTAAATTATTCTCTCAGAAAAGACACGCTGAATATCTCAACCGGCAGCAATACTTTTGCTGTACCCATTAGAAAAATTTCCATGGAAAATTTAAAATCGGGCAGTAAAAAAGAATTAATTATCACAGGAAATAATTATAAGTTACTGCTGAATAATTTCTATGGAACATATTTTCCTGAAAAAGACAGCATTTATATAAGAACTCTCAATGGATATCTGTTTTACAATACCCCAAAAAAATAATTCCGGCATTTAACTCTGCGCAGTTTAAGCACACCGGAAATTCTATGGATAAATGCAGCAGATTTTGTTTTTATTTTTAAATCAAATAATTTTAACCCCTGATTCAATAAAAAAATATAACCAAATCATGAGAAATTATTTATTAACCCTGTTGTTAGCAGCACTGCTGCCAATAACAGCTATTGCACAAGGCATCGAGAAGAATTATGTTGTAATATTATCTCTCGATGGATTTAGATATGATTATCCTGAACTGTACAATGCCGAAAACATTTTAAAAATAGCAAAAGAGGGGGTACGCGTAAAGCGTATGATTGCATCAAACCCAACCAAAACATTCCCGAACCACTATACTTTGGCAACCGGATTATACCCCGATAATCACGGTGTGATAGGCAACTCTTTTTTCGATGTCAAGCTAAAAAAGAAATATGCTTTGGGCGATAACAAGACTGTTGGAGACGGCAGATTTTACGGAGGTGAGCCCATTTGGAATACAGTGGAAAAAGCAGGAATGAAAGCTGCATCGTACAATTGGGTAGGTTCTGAAGCCGATATACAGGGGATGCGCCCGAGTATATGGAAATTATATGACGATAAAATTACTTTCGAGCAAAAAATCGACTCTGTAATTACCTGGCTAAAACGCCCAGAAACAGAACGCCCCCGATTGGTAATGCTCTATTACAGCGAACCTGATCATGCCGGGCACGTTTACGGACCTGACAGCAAAGAGGTAAAAGAGCAGGTGCAGTATACCGATAAAAAAGTGGGCGAATTGTACAGCCGACTAATGCAGCTACCCATTGCAAAAAACATCAATTTTATTTTAGTTTCCGACCACGGTATGCGAAATATTTGTAAAGACAAAGTAGTTATGCTGGAAAATTATTTAGAAGATGATTGGTTAGAAGGTGTTTATGGCGGAAATCCTGTATATACCATTAAAGCAAAACCCGGCAAAGCAAAACAAATTTACAAAACCTTAAAAAAGATAAAACATTTAAAGGTTTATTTAAAAGGAAAAGCTCCTAAATCGCGGCATATTGCTAACCACCCCAATACTGCTGATATGATTGTCTTTGCAGAGAAAGGCTACAGCGTGTTTTATAAACCAAAATTTGGAGTTGATTTTGGAGGGACTCACGGTTATCTCAATACTGATAAGCAGATGAATGCCGTTTTTGTTGCCAAAGGAAATATGTTTAAAGAGGGATATACAAAAAATACCATTAAAAATATTGATGTATACAATTTAATGACCTATATACTGGGAATTAAACCTGCTAAAAATGATGGTAATTTTAAAAGAGTAAAACCACTGCTAAAAAAATAGTTCAGTTATACGCATGAATAGAGATCTTATACGCAATTTAATCGGGATTTTTTTAGTGTGTGCTGTATTTACAGCTTGTACGCACAATAAATACCGCTTTAACGAAGGACAGATTTTTGGGACATTCTATCATATTACTTATGAAAGTACCGATGATTTACACGCTGAAATTTTAGAGCAGTTAAAAAATTTCGACGCCTCGTTATCTACCTATAATCCCAACTCTGTTATCACAAAAGTAAACAATAACGATACAACAGTAGTTTTAGATCATTTTTTTACGCACTGTTTTAAAATTAGTAAACAGGTTGCCGACATTACCGATGGAGCCTTTGATTTTACGGTTGCACCTTTGGTAAATGCGTGGGGATTTGGCTTTAAAAACAAGTTAGACCCCGACAAAATTCCGGTGGACAGTTTGTTACAATTTGTGGGTTACAAAAAAGTAAAAATAGAAAACGGCAGAGTTATAAAAGCAGATAAACGCATAATGTTAGATGCAAGTGCCATTGCCAAAGGTTATGGTGTTGATGTGATTGCCGATTTTTTGGAGCAAAAAGGCGTAATTAACTATTTGGTAGAGATAGGCGGCGAAATTCGTGCACACGGCATCAGTCACAAAAACCGATTGTGGCGTATCGGCATTGATAAGCCTATTGACGATGCCAGCAGTTTATCCCGGGAAATTCAGGAAGTAATAGAAATAAAAGATGCCGCAATGGCAACTTCGGGCAATTACCGGCAGTTTTACGTAAAAGATGGTAAAAAATATGCCCACACCATAGATCCGAGAAAGGGGTATCCCGTTCAACACAGTTTATTGTCTTCAACCGTAGTGGCTCCTACTTGTATTATTGCCGATGCATATGCCACAGCTTTTATGGTTTTGGGTGTGGAAGAAAGCAAAAAAATAGTACAATCCAATCCCGATTTAGAAGTTCTCTTTATCTATTCCGATAAAAACGGACAGCTAAAAACCTATGTCAGTAAAGGACTTGCAGGAAAAATATTAAAGTAAAAGAGAGGAGTTAATTCCCTCTTTTTTTCATCTATTTATATTTTGCAGCCATTGGCTTGTTTTAACCGCAAAGAACGCTGAGTTTTTGCCACAACTTACGACTTCCATGTTCCGTCTTCAAACTTCCGACCCCATAATCATGCCGCTGCGTGTCTAAAATTAGTCATGGATGTCTCATATTGTCATTCCACACAGACTCCTACTCCACTACCAACTCGCCAATTGCTTTTTGGAATGCTACTTCTTGCAGTTTGTAATTAATTTTTGCATCGATTAAATCGCTAAAAGCTTGTTGCCATAATGCCTGAGCATCGAGCAGTTCCGATGTGCTGATTAATCCCTCGGTAAAACTATTTCGAGCAATGGTAACGTTCTCTTCTGCCTGTTTCATGGTAACATCAGCCAAACGAATTTGTTCGCCAGCTTCC
>PDWJ01010516.1_pt1 | contig 10690 bp, 6 predicted proteins | sample 1430881 | NCBI WGS metagenome assembly PDWJ01 (sample SAMN01162460, study PRJNA174530) | Oral metagenome, whole genome shotgun sequencing project. | biome: Marine environment; feature: Marine mammal; material: Swab sample of the gingival sulcus; isolation source: swab sample of gingival sulcus... | reverse complement strand
ATTACTGCGGAAAACTATGCCGCCTGTATTAAAAAGAACGAAGAGTTTCTCCGGCCTTTGCCTGCATATTACGGCATTGAAATTACCGATTATCATCCTCTGCAATCGTTATACCGCCCCGCCTTGTTCAAAAATACATTTTCTCCCGAAATGTGCATGGATTTTAAACGGATAACGGCACTCATTGATTCAATTGCAGCGTTTTCGGAAACAGCCGTTATTTGTCTTTCGCTGTACGGTGAGCCGCTGCTGCATCCAGATATTGCAGCAATTACCGCTCATATTCTGTCGTATCCGTCCCTTTCAGTGTTAATTGAAACAAGCGGACTCGCCGGAAACACCGCTTTGTACACCGCAATTGCAGCCGAGCAGGAAAAAGCCTCCCTGCGTAAAAACGGTATGCTGCCGGTTTACTGGATTGTCGGAATTGATGCGGTCGGGTCAAAAATATACGGAGCCGTACACGGACTTTCCGATGACAAGGCAAATGCGGCACTCAAGCAGGCGGTTACGGCAGCCGATGAACTTGCACGCCTTTTTCCGAAAGCGGTATGGTCTCAAATGGTAAGAATGAATGAAAACGAAGCGGAGTTGGAACCCTTTTACCGGTTCTGGGAAAAACAAACAGGACAGCCGCTCATTCAAAAATATGATCACCTCTGCGGAAAACTGCCCGACCGCCGTACCGCTGACATTTCACCTTTACAGCGGTATCCGTGCTGGCATTTAAAACGGGATATGGCTATTTTGAATGACGGAACAGTCCCTCTTTGCAAGGAAGACTGTGAAAGAACTATTATTTTAGGGAATGTGTTTACCGATTCATTGGAAACAGTGTGGGAAAACGGTTTGCAATACTATCGGAATCATATAAAATCAGTGTATAACGGACTATGCGGACGGTGTGATGAATACTATACCTACAATTTTTAATGAACAGAGAACCTCTTATACGGCAGTCGGCGGAATAATCGGCGAAAATAGCGGTGTCTTTGATGATCTTTGTGTTGTGGTATTGAACAGAGGAAGGCGGTACTACGGCAGCTTGTTTTTTGATGATTTGCTCCAAGCCGGTTTTACTTCTATTATTTCGGCGGAATTAAGCCCTCACGGCTCAAATATCGAAAGCCTTTCGGGAAAATATCCTGCAATTAAATTTCTTTCTGCAGGTAAGCCGGTAACTGCCGGTGAAATGATTAATATCAGCTTTCGCGAAACAAGTGCTCCGTACATTTTGGTTTTATGGAATGATATTTCTATTCCTCACGGCAGTTTTACGCTGCGTCTTTTGGAAAAACTCAAAACAGAAAACCTCTTGTGTACTGCACCGGTACTATCGAATGCTAAGGGAGCTGCTTTACCGAATCAAATTGTTCCGACATTACAGGGCAATACATTTTCTACCGAGCAGCTTGCTTGTATCAAAGATAAAACAGAAACAATCTATCCGTATGATTTTATGGGCGTTTATAATAGAAGAAAATGTATGAATATCGGCGGTTTTGATTACGGCATTCAAAATCCGTACTGGCAAAATCTTGATTTTGGTTTCCGTGCCCATCTTTGGGGAGAACAAATTAAAATTTTCACCTCATTCCGTTTGCATTATGACGGAGAAGCTCCCACCGAAGATATTTCAGCCGATACCTCATACCGGCAATTTTATTTAAAGAACCTTGCACCGGAACTTGTCGGCGGAGAAGGGTATCTTTCGTATTATGTGTATATTTCTTTTATGTGTAAATCGGGCTTAAATCCTTTGACCGCATGGAAGTATTTTTTTTCCGCAAAAAAATGGGTATGGAATTACAGAATGCACTTTAAAACAACCGCCCGTAATCTTACCGCACAGTGGGAGCCGTTTATATGAGTAATGTTTACGCAGGGCTTGCGGTAGTTGTACAGGCACGCTTAAATTCTTCGCGGCTGCCCCGCAAAGCGTTGATGGAGTTAGGCGGTAAAACTATTTTGGAGCATACACTGGAAATGATGCGGCAGATACCGGCAGAGCGGTACATTCTCGCCTGTGATGAATCTTCGGAAGAAGAATTTTCACCTATTGCCGCAAAATTGCGTTATACGCTCATAAGCGGTTCCGAAACTGATGTGCTTGGACGGTTTTGTACGGTAATCCGCCGTTTTGAAGCATCATTGCGGCCGATACAGCTAATTATCCGTGCAACTGCCGACAACCCGTTTTTGTTTGCCGAAGCAGCCTTGGCATCGCTGCGGCGTTTTTTTGAGCTTGATGAGCCGGATTATTTTACCTTTACCGGTTTGCCGCACGGCAGCGGTGTCGAGATAATAAAGGCACGGAGTTTGTTGGCTGCTGCAAGTAAAACCAACTCCGACTATGATCATGAGCATGTCGGACCTGCTTTGTACAGACACCCTGACTCTTTTATCTGTATACGGGAAGCCGCACCGCAGCAATGGTATCTCCCCGAGATAAGAACTACCATTGATACGCAGGAAGATTATGACCGTTCGGTATTTATTATGCACTATCTGAAAAAGCATCGTGTTGTTTTGCCGCCGTCGGCTTCCGCCATTATAAAAGCCTGCCGGTATGCGGAAAAACTTGTTGTTTTTGTTCCGTCAGTAAAAGAGGGGCAAGGTACGGGACATTTGCGGCGGGTATGCAGCCTCATGCAGGAGCTTGCAGATATACTCCGGTGTGCTTTGTATTTGCCGGATGAATCTTGTGCGCCGTTTGCACAGTCCTTGTTAAAGAAAGCGGGGATAACCGCTATCATTTCCGAAATACCCAAGCAAACCTGCCTAATTGTATTGGATAATTTTAAAACAAGCAGGGCTGAAATACTTGCACTCAAGCAGATTGCACCGGTTGCAGCTCTTGATGAAGGCGGTGAAGGCAGGGCGTATGCCGATTATGTGCTGGATGTCCTTCCTTCATTGTTTTTTTCGCATCAGTATAAAAAAAACACCGCAGCATTGGCACCGAATATGTTCAACAGCCGCTTTATTCCCTTGCCCAAAAAACGGAAAAAGTATGCCCATGTGCGAAAATATGAAGAAAGAGGAAAATACCGTCTTACACCGGAAAATATAAAAGTACTGGTGCTTTGCGGCGGTGAAGACGCAGCACAGCTTGCAATGCCGACAGCGGTGCGTCTGTCCGAGCTGGGAGCAGATGTTTCGGTGATTAACCCATCCGCTATCGAATATGAGCCGATACGCGTGAATCTGCATGTATTTCCTGCCGTTGAGCATATACGCGAGCGGCTGCATGAATGGGCTGTTGTGGTTACTCATTACGGTTTTACCGCCTTTGAAGCGGCTGCGGCAGGTTGTGCCGTTATGCTGGTCTGTCCCACCGAATACCACTATCAGCTTGGGTGTTCAACAGGGTTTTCAACTTTCATGCCGGGAGTTCCTGAGCGTTCCGACATAGAATCGGTTTTTGAAAGCGGCATTGCCGTACCGTCTATTGTTACACTGCATTCACAAACGCAAAGCCTTGCGGAGTTTATTTTCAAACTGGCGTATGCTGTCTCTATTGGCTGTCCGCTTTGCGGTAAAACCTCTTTTGAGCCTCCTCACAGCCGCTCAGAAGATAAAACGGTGTCGTATTGTGCGTCATGCAAGATACATTACCCTTCGTTTGTCGCCGCACAGGAAAAAGATTACAGCGAACAGTATTTTTTTGAAGAATATCAGGCTCAATACGGTAAAACATATCTTGAAGATTTTGATTCTATTAAAGCACAAGGGCTCCGCCGCATGATGATTATTAAAAAGCTGTACGGAAATATATTTAATGCGGGAAAAGAGGAGTCTTTGTTTGATGGGCTGCATAACGGAACTAAACGGTTGCTGGATATAGGCTGTGCATACGGACCTTTTTTGGCAGCGGCAAAAGAAGAAGGATGGAATCCTGTCGGTATTGATGTGTCATTGGGAGCGGTAAATTATGTACGGGACTATCTGGAAATTCCTGCCTGTCAGACACCATTTCCCATAGTACCCGATTCATTTCAATTTATGTTGAGAGAAACCTTTACTGACAAGAAAAATCAGCCGATTAGTATTTCGCTGCAAAACGAAAGTTTTTCCGCAGTTTCCATGTGGTTTGTCATTGAACATTTTCAAGATTTAGAGAGCGTACTGAAAAAAGTGCATACCTTACTGATTCCCGGAGGAATTTTTGCCTTTTCAACGCCGGCGTTGTCGGGAGTTACAGGGACATATAACCGCGGGTTATTTTTTGAACAAAGTCCGTCCGATCATTATACCATCTGGGACAGGCGGTCAGTTAAACAGTTGATGGAACGGTACGGTTTTCAGGTAAAAAAGATTGTTTCAATCGGGCATCATCCCGAGCGGTTTCCTCATGCGGCAAAAATCAGAAAAGGCGGTATAAGGTGGAATATGCTGATGAATATAAGCCGTATGTTTAAACTTGGCGACAGCATGGAAGTCTACGCAGTAAAACAGGAGCTTTACTAATGCCGGATACAAAACAAAAAGAGACAAAACAGCGGCTGCTTATGCTTGGAGCGGGACTGATGCAGGGGGTTGCAATACGGGCGGCAAAAGAGATGGGCTGCACGGTCTGCGCCGTTGACGGAAACCCTCATGCGGTGTGCATACCCGAAGCCGATGAATTTGTGCATATTGATTTGAAAGATACCCAAGCCTTAATCACTCATGCGCGCCGTATGCAGGAGGAGGAAGCAGGACTTGCCGGAGTTTTTACCGCCGCTACGGATTTTTCCGCTGCGGTTGCCGCCGTAGCGGAAGCCTGCGGACTGCGCAGTCACCGGTTGGATGCCGCATTAAACGCAACCGATAAGGTGCGTATGCGCACCTGCTTCCGGCAGGCGGGCGTACCGTCCCCTGCATTTACGGCTTTTACCGCTGCTGACTTGGAACGGTTGGAAGCCCTGGAAAGGGCAGGGGAGACTTTTGCAGGTTTTACCGAGCCGGAGGAGCTTGCCGGTGTGTTTCCGCTGGTGGTGAAGCCGGTTGACAATATGGGGGCTCGCGGCTGCCGTTTGGTATGCAGCCAAGCGGAACTGCTTCCGGCATTGCGTACCGCTTTGTCCTATTCAAAAAGCGGCACTGCGATTGTTGAAGAATACATTGACGGCATTGAGTTCTCCACCGAAGGGTTGGTGATTGACGGCAAGCTCTTTGTTACCGCTATTGCCGACCGGCACATTTTTTTCCCGCCGTATTTTATTGAAATGGGGCATACCATCCCGTCAAATTGTTCTCAAACTACTGCCGACACCGTAATTTCGGTTTTTGAGCAAGGGGTTGCCGCGCTCGGCTTAACAAACGGAGCGGCAAAAGGCGACATTCTGTACAAAGACGGCAAGGCGTATGTGGGAGAAATTGCCGCCCGTCTTTCCGGCGGGTATATGTCCGGCTGGACTGTCCCCTACAGTTCGGGGCTGGATGTTACGAAAGCCGCTCTTGCACTGGCACTCGGCAGAACTCCCGATGTCCGTATGGCAGGGCAGACAGCGTTTACCGTCCCCTTAAAGCAGCATTGCCCCGCAGTTTCGGCAGAGCGTGCATGGATATCCATTCCGGGCGTGGTGAAAAAAACATACGGCTATGACCGCGTGGAAAAAATGCCCTTTATCAAGGATGTTTTTCCCCGTGTTTCTGCCGGCGATACCGTTTCTTTCCCTACAAACAATGTTGAAAAATGCGGTAATGTTATCAGTGCAGCTCCTACCCGCGATGAAGCGGTTTTTGCGAGTGAGCAAGCCTGCAAAACCATTGTTATCAGACTGGAGCCGAACCGGAAAGAAACGGATGCTTTTTTAGCCGGTTTACCCGATTATCCCGATATGCAGATGCAGTATCCGCCGAATTTTTTGCAGTTTGACCGCTTTCCGTATAAAACTTTTAAAGAAGCATTTGAAAATGCTCCGTATAAACGATGTGAAGATTGCTACTTTTTGCCGGACTACCTTGCAGCCGCATTGGACACTGCCTACGATTTGCAGAGGCGCAGTTTACGCGGTATTTTTGAACAGGCACTTGCTATTGAGCCGAAGCTCGTGTTTCTTCTTTGCTGCGGAAATGAGGATTATGACCATGCCGAAGATTTTGATACCATCTCTTTGCCGGAAAGAGCCGTATGCTGGCAAGGCTTAATCCGCGGCGGCATTCAAGGCTTGCTGTATGAATATGAAAAGATAGGTGTCAGTCTTTGAGCTGCTTCCGCAAGCAGGCTGTATTTGCTGCGGCTTTTTTTGTTGTGTTTTCCGTATCGGCTGCCTCTGCTGACACTGCGCTTTCGGTTACTGATGCGGCTAAAAAACTGAATGCTGCTGTTTCGTGGGATCCGTTTTCGCGGGAATTTGTGTTTACCGCTTCAAATCATGCGGTGTACTGCCGCGTAGACCGCCGATTGTTTTTTTTGATGATACGGATGCCCGTATTGCCGAAGCTCCGTACCTTGATAAGGGGCAGCCGATGCTGCCGCTGTCTCTTTTTAATAAGATTGATTCATTTCTTGCCGAATCTGTACCGCAACCGTATACAGAGCAAAAACCTAAAAAGCAAACCGCAAAACAGAACAAGCCTAAAAAAACACTTTCTAAAGAGAAAGAGCCGCTTTTCCGTGTCGGTGTTATTTTGATTGATCCAGGGCACGGCGGTAAAGATCCAGGAGCAGTCGGTTCATATACGGAAAACGGTAAAGCCGTTTCTGTCCGTGAAAAAGATGTGGTACTCACTGTTTCTCTTAATCTGTATAAACAATTAAAAGCGGCGTATCCCGACAAAAAGATTTTGCTCACCCGAAACAGCGATACTTTTCCTACATTGGAAGACAGGGTAAATATGGCAAACAATATCCGTTTGAAAAAAAATGAAGCGATTTTGTATATTTCCATTCATGCCAATGCTTCGTTGAATACCCGCGCTTCGGGCTTTGAAGTATGGTATTTGCCGCAAAGTTACCGCAGAACCTTGGTTGACACAAACAGTACATCCAAAGAGGTGGCTCCCATTTTAAATTCCATGCTTGAAGAAGAATTTACCATGGAAAGTATCTTAATCGCAAAAAATATTTTGGAAGGACTTGATTCGCAAATTGGGAAGAAAAGCAAAAAACGGGGTTTGCGTGAAAAAGAATGGTTTGTGGTACGCAATGCAAAAATGCCGAGCGTACTGGTGGAATTAGGCTTTGTTACCAATCCTGTTGAAGCAAAACTGCTGAGTACCCCGTCTTACTTGCAAAAATGTGCAACAGGCATATATAATGGGCTCGTTTCGTTTATTACGCTTTTTGAACGCTAAGGAGCCAGGGTATGACATTTATGCAAAAAGGGCGGCTGTTTGCCGTGCTGATTTTAACGGCAGCGGTTTTAACCGGTGTGTTTTTCATTGTTCAACGGAAAGCAAATACGGTTACGCTGTTTTTTCAGTCAAAAGCAGACGGCAGCCTTGTTGCGGAAAAACGCTATCTATTCAAAACGCAAAACAAACATGAAGCGGAACTGCTTGTTGACGAATTGCTGCTTGGTCCGATGGATCGTGCTTTACTGCATTTTACCGATTCCGATGTACAGCCTAACAGTTGTTTTGTCCGCTCAGGCTGTTTATACCTTGACTTACCGGCACGGGTATTGGTTTCCAAAGAAAAAACGGCTGACTTTAAGACCTTGCACACGGCATTACAAAAGACCATTTCGGAAAATGTCAACGAAATTGATACGGTGTATCTTTTTGTTGACGGCGTTCCCGCCTATCAGGATAAATGAAACTTACGGAATAATTTTAAAAGAATTTGATCTTTATGAATATCGGCATTTGTGGAAAATTCATTTTTAAAGTTAAAGCAATTTCGAGGTGTTGCTGCACGCTATGCAAAAACTGTTTCTTGCTTTTCCGGAGTAATACATTTAGTATCTATTTGTCTTATTCTTTTTTCATGCTCTTGTCGTGTTGCAGTTTTTGATTGTCTTGACAGTTTTTTTTTAAATCATTATTATTAGCTATCACAATATATTATCCGTGTGAAAAATTGCTTGACATCATAAGAATAGATGGTATGTATGTTCTGTGTATGCGGGTGAAGTTCTCTTGGTTCAAAAATATAATAAAAAGTTATAGAAGTAGTGTTTATCTGCCCGTAAAGGAGGTCTATGGTATGCCTACTGAGATGTTATGTGTATGATAGTTCTGTAAGAAAGGAGTTCTTGTATGGTTACACAAAAAGAGATCAAAGAAGCATTGGAATTTATCCGTCCGGGACTACAAGCGGATGGAGGCGATGTGGAATTTGTCTCATTGTCGGATGGCGGTGTCGTCTCAGTCCGTTTGAAAGGTGCGTGCGGTTCTTGTCCTATGTCATTGATGACATTGAAAATGGGTATAGAAGCCCGCTTGAAAGAAACATACTCTGACATAAAAGAAGTTGTTTCGGTATAATATTAATGAAGATTTTTTACGGTTACTGTTTGTTGCCGTATAAAAAATACAAATCGGCTTATTACGTTTGTATGTTTAGCCGATAAAGGAATACGAGTGCGTAAAGGTTTTTGCCTGCACAGATTTAGCTGTAATGTTGTTTGACAACCAATACAGCTATGTAAAAGGATGTACTATGAATAGAAAAATACTTACACTTATCTTTGTTTCGCTTTTTTGTTCGGCTTTTCTTTTTGGAGGCGGTAAAGTAGAAACTCGGACAGCGGAAACTCCTGAAAGCTGGAATGAGGTTTTTGATATTTCAGCTAAGAAAAAGGGTAAATACAATGTCATTGTTACGGCAGAAGATCTCTCAGAGAATGTTGCGGTAGAAGGTGCTTTTAACATGTATATAGATCCCGCTTCTGATTTGCCTGTCACAAAGATAAGCAACCCCATTAAATATAAGTCTGTAACAGGTAACTTAAATGTTTCGGGGATGTGTTTCGATGATGATGCTGTTGACTATGTTGAAGTTGCGGTTGACGGCGGTGAAGCTGTCCGTGCAAAAGGACGGCGGTTTTGGTCATGCTTATTTGATATGAAAGAACTTGAAGAAGGCGAGCATACAGTTACTGCATGGGGCGTGGATATTAACGGCGTTGTTGGAGATACTGTTTCTATGCCCTTTCATTTAAACAACAAGACACCTGAGACAAGTATTACAAATATAGAAGATGGGGCTTATATTTCAGGTAAAATGGCTTTTGAAGGTTTTGTTGCTGACGGTAATGGAGTAAAAGAGCTTTTTTATTCGTTTGATTCGGGAGAAACATATAAACCCGTTAAGCTGAAATATAATAAAAAGGAGCATATTTCAACATTTTATATTAAACTTGATACGCGTACGATGGATGACGGTCCTGCAATGTGCTGGTTTAAGGCAATTGACCGGTTCGGCTCTGTCGGTATTTCAAAATTTCTCTGTTTTGTTGATAACACTCCTCCTGTTATTGATTTTGTCTATCCTCCGGAAGAAGAAGTTCAGGCAAACCGCTTTGCCATAGGCGGATATGCAAGTGATACCGTCAGTCTTGAAAGTCTTGCATGGAGAATGGGAAAAGATAGCGGTGCATTTGAAATCATTAAAGGGAACCCTTACTGGATAACAGAGCTTGATGTAAGCGATTTGTCAGGAAAAACTCAAACAATTGAAATTATTGCAAAAGATAGTGCCGGTAATGTTTCAACCGTGAAGCGTACAATAACAATTGATAAAGACAGAGATATGCCTCAAGTAACGGTGCTGTCTCCTCTTCCCGGTGATAATGTACAGGAACGTGTGGATCTTACCGGTTTTGCCGAAAGTCCTTACGGTGTTTCGGAGATACGGTACAAAGTAGACCGGGGAGATGAGGTTACAGTGCCGGTTACTAGTGGGCAGTTTAACGTTACTGTGGAAAATCTTACTGCGGGATCGCATAGTGTTGTTGTCTATGCTGTAAATGAGTCCGGTAAAAAGGGGCCGTCTCAAACAGTTTCTTTTTCTGCTATGGGTAAAAAGCCGGTTGTTACAATTAATAAAACTTCTGAGACTGTTTTCCGGTTTGCAGCCGGAAGTAAAGCAGAGATACCTATTAGGGTCGTTTCCGAATCGGGTTTAAGTTTTGTAACATATACGGTTGAAGGGAGTGGCGAAACTACTGCCCCCGTAAAACCAGGTACAAAGAGTATTGTTGTGAAAGTTCCGTATCATGATGTATTTGAAAATCAAATGACTCCTATACGCGTCCATGCTGTTGATGTGTTTGAACGCGCTGTGGAACAAACTATTTTGGTTTCAAAAACACGGGATGTGTCTGAAGCTTTCTTATGGGCTCCTAGGGCAAAGATCGGCGGTAACATGTTTCTTCTTGAAAAGGGAGCTGTGTTACACGGTTTGTACCGGTTTCCCGAAAGCTCCGGTGCTTCCATTGCTTCCGTAGCTGTTGAAGGAACAGATGCTTCTGCATTTGAGATTTCGTTTTCAAAAAATATGGTCAGTCTTTCAGGGGTAAAAAACGGACACTATAAGGATGTAAAAGTAATTATTACCGACACAGACAGTAGAACATTTACTTCTGATGGCGTTGACATCCTTATCGACAATGAAGGTCCTCGGATTGTTTTGGATGGTTTTAGTGAAGAACCTCGGGTAATAGAATCGGATTCTGTTACAATTAGCGGTAATGTCAGCAGCCATGTAGGGCTAAAGTCAGTTTCATATTCAATAAATAACAGCGATCCGATTGCT
>PDWJ01005294.1_pt1 | contig 10690 bp, 9 predicted proteins | sample 1430881 | NCBI WGS metagenome assembly PDWJ01 (sample SAMN01162460, study PRJNA174530) | Oral metagenome, whole genome shotgun sequencing project. | biome: Marine environment; feature: Marine mammal; material: Swab sample of the gingival sulcus; isolation source: swab sample of gingival sulcus... | reverse complement strand
ATTATTTGAGGCAGCAGAAATTGCAAAATTTACCCCAACAGAAAGAAAAAACTACGAGAAAAGCTTAAAGTATTATCGCGATATTAACAATGTGGTAAGTTCTTCGAGAGAAGAGGGACACGAAGAAGGGCATGAAAAAGGACTCAAAGAAGGAATAAAAAAAGGACGTGAAGAAGGACTCAAAGAAGGAATGGAAAAAAGAAATATTGAGATCGTTAAGCAAATGAAAAAGGAGGGTTTTTCGAACGAACAAATCAAAAAAATAACAGGACTGGATGATAATGAAATCGAAAAACTATAAAGCAGCTTGAAACGAAAGTGATCTCTTGGAAGTTTGAAATTAAAAGTGTGAGTTTCTCCCCCCGACCTGAATATGGAAAGCTTATTTCCAAAAAATAAATATTCTCTATATTTGCATTTTTATAATAAAAATAGCACTAAAGATGAGTCATAAAATTGAAGTTAATTGGAATAAAGGAATGTCTTTTGAGACGGAACTAAATGGACATAAATTAGTAATGGATGCAGCTCCCGAAGTAGGCGGAGAAGATTTGGGGCCGCGACCTAAAATTTTGTTATTAGCAGGTTTGGCAGGTTGTTCGGGAATGGATGTTGTTTCTATTCTACGAAAAATGCGTGTTGAATTGGATGATTTTAAAATGGATTTGGAAGGAAAACTAACAGAAGAACATCCAAAGTTTTATGAAGATATTACCATTGTTTACAAGTTTAAAGGAACAGATCTGCCAATGGCAAAATTAGAGAAGGCTGTTGATCTTTCTCAGAACAGATATTGTGGCGTTTCCGCCATGTTGGGTAAAGCTGCAAAAATGAACTACAGAATCGAGATTTTTTAGTGTCAAAAATAGTTGCCGTATGAAGATTATTGCAATGATTCCCGCACGCTACCGGGCAAGTCGTTTTCCGGGTAAGCTCATGAAAACTTTAAACGGAAAGACCGTCATTTTACAAACCTATCAGAATGTAGTTGCTACTGATTTGTTTGATGATGTGATTGTTGTAACCGATAGTCAAATCATCTGTGATCATTTGATGCAGCACAATGCGAAGGTGATGATGAGTAAGAAGGAACATGATTGCGGTAGTGATCGCATAGCGGAAGCGGTGGAAGATATTGAAGCCGACATTGTAATAAATGTTCAAGGCGATGAACCTTTTACTTCGAGAGAACCTCTACAAGCCTTGATTGAGGTGTTTAAAAACGATAGCCGAGAGGAGATCGACTTGGCATCCTTGATGTTCGAGTTGGAAGATGAAGAAGAAATTCAAAACCCGAATAATGTTAAGGTTGTTGTCGATAATCAAAACTTTGCCATGTATTTTAGCCGTTCACCGATTCCCTACAAAAGAGACAAGGACTTCATTGCTCCGGTATATAAGCATATCGGAATCTATGCCTTTAGAAAACAAGCTTTGCTCGATTTTGCAAGTTGGGATATGACCACCAATGAATCGGTGGAGAAGATTGAGGCCATACGTTATTTAGAGCATGGTAAAAAAATGAAAATGCTTGTGAGCCTAGAGAAACCCGTGGGAATTGATACTCCCGATGATCTTGAAAAGGCGAAATCTATTTTTGAAAAAAAATAAAGTGTTTAAGGTTTGAAAATCAACAAATTAAACCGTTTGTAAGTTTTTGTTATATTTTTATAAAAAAATAACTGTTTTAATTTAGATTAATTCTATATTTGTTGCCGAAATTTTATTAATCAATTATTACAATTTAATCTTAAAAAACGGACTATAGTCTGAGTCGATGTTACGGCATAAAATGGGGTAGTAAAATCCTGTGTTCAGACTTGGTTACAAAATTTTAAACACATGAAAAGAGTATTTTTATTTCTGGTAGCAATCAGTATTATTGCAGTTTCTTGTAAAAAGGAAGAAACACCGAAGCCAACACCAGAAGAACCGACACAAGATTTGACTTATATCTCTGATGTATTCAAATCAATCAAAACCATCCACGACAATCTTGGAGGTGATGCGGTAATGCCTTTAGAAGGAATGCTTGCAATGTATAAGAAGGATATTAAGCCTTACGTAGGAAATGATGCACAAGCAGATTTTGAAGCATGGATTCCTGTAATTAGAGAAGGTGAACAAGAAGCTTCTGAAGGACAAGCAGGAAAATTAGGTAAGCGTTACATCAATGCAAAAGGTGTTGAAGTTGGTCAATTGGTGAAAAAAGGTTTGATCGGTGCTTTCCAACTTCATGGTTTCAATGGTGCTATGATGGCAGCTGTTAGAACTTCTGTAAAAGAAGAACGTATTGCAGCTCTTGATAAGGCAGTTACTTTCTTGTTAGGTGACAAAACTTACTTGGACAAGACTCCTGATGCTGACGGAAATTATCCTGTATATGACGGAAACCAGTTTGTTCACTATATGAATAAAGTTGGTGATATGGGTGATCAAATTTATGCTGCTATTAAAGATGCTTATGCTAAGGCAGGTGAAGATACATTTACTGCTTCTTTAGTGAAAATTAACGTATTAGTAACTAAAACTGTTGCTATTCGTGGCGTACATTATTTAAAGCACGCTGCTGCATTGCAAAACGGTTATGATGTTGAGGAAGCTCACGAACTAAGCGAAGGTTTAGGTTTTTGCTACTCACTACAGTTTGCTTATAACTCTGCACAACCGGGTCAATTCTATATGACATCTGAGCAAGCAAGAGCATTTACTGAGTACAACCTATGGGACACTGAAGCAACTCCTGCTGATATTGAAATGAAAGCTAAGGAAATTGCTGAAATGTTTGATTTTAATTATGACGATGCAAAATAATAGGTACTATTATATTTGTAAATATTTTGAAGCTACCTAAAAATTAGGTAGCTTTTTCCATTAATAAACCTCTGTGAATAACATTCTTCACGACAATACTTTTACGAATACGCTGTTTCACAAAAAATGGCCTTAAAGAAAAAATCAATGAAAACATTTTTATATACCCTAAGCATTTTATCGCTGCTTTTATTTTTTACCGCTTGTAAGGAAAAAAATGAACAACAAGATTTGAAAGGCAATAATAAGGCTGTCTTAAAAAACTGGGCTGAAAACATTATTATCCCAGCTTATAAAAACTATCAAACAGAAGTTCAACATTTGCTGAGTGATGCCGATAATTTTGAACAAAACATGAATGAAGATAGTTTTAATGGATTGAAAAATAGCTTTTTGTCTGCTTATAAAGCCTTTCAGAAAACAATTATCTTTGATTTTGGAAAAGCGAAAGACCTTTACTTCCTCGGAATGGCGAATACGTATCCGACAAATATTGGTTCTATACAAGAACATATTGACATAATCGCCCAAGGAAATGGCGAAGAAATAGATTTAAGTCCAACCTTTGTCATCAAAAAATATACCTATCGGGGATTTCCGGCATTGGATTATCTTTTGTTTAACCCGGAATACACCTTGGAATATTATCAAAGCGAGCGTGGAAAACATACTGCGAGGTACGTAACAATGCTTGTTCAAACCCTCGAAAGAGACATCAATAAAATTGTAAATCATTGGGAAGCGAACAAAGAAAACTACATCAATGATACCGACAATTCGGTTACCGGTGCTTATGCACTCACCATTAATGCCTTTTTAAAGGGCTACGAAAAAGATATTCGAGCTGCAAAAGTTGGATATGCAGCAGGAGCAATAAATGCTCAAAATAATCATCCTGCACCTGAAATTATCGAAGCTTATTACAATGGGGCAGTTGATAAGGAATTACTGGAAGCAGCCTTGCAGAGTTCGCAAGACTTCTTCAACGGTAAGCATTTTTCAGATAACGAAACCGGAAAAAGCCTGCATGCAATTCTGGATAGTTTGGGGCATGCCGAGCTTGTTACAAATATCAATGACCAGTACCGTACAATTTTTACCAACATCGCAAATCTTCCGAATAGTTTGAAAGAAACTGCTGTTTCGGACAATGAAGCTATGCGGCGTTTGTATGATGATATTCAAGTGAATGTCGCATATTATAAAACCCAAATGATGGCAGCTTTACAAGTTCAGGTAGGCTACCAAGATACAGATGGCGATTAAGCGATAGTTAGGATGAAAAAGGTTTGTCTATTTGTTTTAATTTCACTTATTAGCGGCGTGCTGTCGGCACAAAATCAGGCGTTTTATAAAGCAAAGGTCGTTGATAAAAATAACCGTCCCTTGGAGGGAGTTTTGGTTTTGGACAGCTACATTGTTGTTACCGAATCGGACACGAATGGTGAGTTTGTGCTTAGTCATGAAGCCCTAAAAGACGGTAAGCATTTTCATTTATTTTTGGAAAATTACAAAAGTATTGAAATACAGCCCGTGCGTTCAGCATCGGCTGACGATATTGATGAAGTAATTGTTTTGGAATTGCTCGAATACACCTTGCCGGAAGTGGTTATCCGAAATCGGAATGAGGCGATTCATGATATTCGCACGCTGCGAGATGTGGAGTCTATGCGCATAAATGCCGGGCGTAAAAATGAAGTAGTCTTGCTTCGCGACATGACCATAAATAAGGTTACCAACAATGCACGTCAGATTTTCTCGAAAGTTGTGGGAGTTACCATCAACGAAAGTAGCGAAGGCGGTTTGCAACTAAATATCGGTGGGAGGGGACTTAATCCGAACCGAACCGCCAATTTTAATACTCGTCAAAATGGTTACGATATTAGTGCCGATGTCTTGGGCTATCCTGAGAGCTATTACACACCACCTGCTGAGGCAATCCGAGAAATACAAGTGATTCGGGGAGCTTCTTCCTTGCAGTATGGAACACAGTTTGGCGGAATGGTCAACTTTGAGATGAATCGCCCCAGTCATGAAAAAATACACCTGACTCAGCGTATTTCTTATGGAAGTTATAAACTGCTTTCATCCTTTACCAACATAAGCGGAACAGTCAACAACTTCAGCTATGTCGCTTATTTCAACTATAAACAAGGTGATGGCTTTCGTCCAAACTCCAAGTATAAATCGTTAAACGGATTTGTGAATTTGAATTATAAACTGGGGGAGAAGAGCTCGATACATTTAGACTGGCTCAAATACAGTTATTTGGCAAAACAACCCGGTGGACTTACCAATTTTATGTTTTATCAGAATCCCATGCAGAGTAACAGATCCAGAAACTGGTTTCGGGTCGATTGGAATATTGTGAACCTAAAATACAAATACAATTTTAATGAGGATTCACGTTTTTCTATTCAGGCTTTCGGATTGTTGGCTGATCGCAGTGCTTTGGGATATAGAAGTTACAGGGTGTCGCAGCCCGATCAGGAGGACACACCGAGAGATTTGCTGATTGGGAAATTTAAAAATTGGGGATTGGAATCCCGATTCATCAAGAGTTATATGCTGAAAGATGCAAAGCATACTTTGCTGTCGGGATTCAAATATTACCAATCGAATAACAGCAGTATGCAAGGATCCGGAAGTTCTTCGGATGATGCCGATTTTACCTTTGCCACCGATGAGTTTCCGTATTACGAACAGCAATCGTCTTTTGAATATCCGAACTTGAATTTTGCATTTTTTGCTGAAAATATTTTTCGAATAGCGGAAAATACAAGCATCACTCCGGGCATTCGACTCGAAAAAATAAAAACCCGCAGTATTGGACATTATCGGATGATTGCACAATTTGCCGGAATTGTGTTGAGCGACACAACCATTTATGATGATGTTGTTAAAGATCGATACGTATTTTTGGCAGGAGTGTCAGTGTCGCATAAAATCCGAAAAACAGAGCTGTATGCGAATCTTTCTCGAAATTATCGATCCATTACTTTTAGTGATATTCATTCATTCACTCCGGGTTTTTCCATCGCAAGTGACATTACGGACGAAAAAGGTTTTTCATCGGATATTGGTCTTCGTGGAAAAGTGAATGATGTCTTCTATTTTGATTGCAGCTTGTATGCCCTCTACTATGGCGACAAGATTGGTGAATATTATCATGTGAACAAGCAGTCGGGTGCTGTAGAACGATACAGAGATAACGTGGGAACTGCTTTTACCTATGGTTTTGAGAGCTTGGTAAATTGGAATATTAACAAACATTTCTGGAATCATGAGCATTTGATTTCTACGGTTTATCTCAATACAGCTTTCACTGGCTCTGAATATTTGTCTTCGGATGTCCCAAATATTGAAGGCAATACCGTGGAATTTGTACCCTTCATCAACCTGAAGGGTGGCGTTGAATTTGGGTATAAAGACTTTTTGCTCAATGCACAAGTAAGCTATGTGAGTTCGCAATTTGCCGAAGCTACGAATCAGGATACGCCGCGTAATGAAAATCAATACGGTGTTTTTGGGAAGATACCGGCATATTATGTCATTGACCTGTCGGCTTCATACAAAATCAACCAATATTTGAAAGTGGAGACGAGCATACAAAACCTTACGAACAATTCGTATTTCACACAGCGTGCGACAGGTTACCCGGGCCCCGGCATTATTCCTTCACCACCGTTGAATTATGTTCTTAGTTTGTCTATCGATTTATAAAGCAACTTACGCATGCAGTCGCTCATTGATTTGGCTATAGAATTTATTGACGCAACGTTTGGATATTTTTTTAATCCCGGCAAAAGGATTCACATTTTATACCTGTTCAGTGCTTTGCTCATAGCGTATTACGTATATCGAAAGGATAAAATTAGCGGCTCATTTTTCAGGTATGTATTTAATAAAAAAGTGTGGTTGAGTAAATCGGCAACGATTGATTACAGCATGTTTTTATTTAATGGGATTGTAAAGCTGTTGCTTGTCACGCCGTATATTTATCTTGGTTTTCTTATATCGTTTCATGTCAGTACTTTTCTTACGGCTCGATACGGTTATAGGCAAGAACCGCTTTCGTATCACACCACACTGATTGTTTATACCGTTGTGCTTACCCTTGTTTCCGATTTTATCACTTATTGTGTACATCTTGCCATGCACAAAGTTCCTTTTTTGTGGGAATTTCACAAAATTCATCATTCCGCAACATCAATGAACCCCATAACGCAATACCGAATACATCCTGTGGAGCTTGTAATTAATAATATAGCAGGGTTTCTCGGCTTTGGACTTGTGAGTGGTGTGTTCGATTATTTGTCTGACGGTCATGTCAGCAAATGGATGTTTTTGGGTGCAAATGTGTTTAGTTTTGTGTTCTTTATCTTGGGGGCAAATCTCAGACACTCGCATGTGAAGTTTCGCTATTTTCATTTTTTGGAATATATATTCATCAGTCCCCTGCAACATCAAATTCACCACAGCAAAGCACCGCAACATTGGGACAAGAACATGGGCTCTCGATTGGCTGTTTGGGATTGGATGTTTGGAACGCTTTGTTTGTCAAAAGGACTCACCAAGTTATTTTATGGATTGGGAAATGGGGAAGACCCGAACTATTCGACATTCAAACAAAATATGCTAAATCCTTTTGTGAATAATTTTAAAACCCTAAGTTCGATTTTAAAAAAGCGGTAATTGATTGGATTTAACTCAAAATAAAATTTGATTATCGAATTAATAAAGCCACACAAAGGAATTATTTATGAGCCCTGTTGCGTGACAACCATATAGCAGGGGACAAAATAAGACCATTACAAGCCCTTTGGATATTTTAATGAGAAACACTACCTTAGCAGGCAATGGAAATATATCAGCAATAGGACTAACTTTTTTATTGCATAGCTACAGATGTCGCCCTCAATTAGGAGGGGGTATATGCGTGTAAGAACCAAAAGGAGAAATAATGAACAATATCATAAAGATTGCTTACTATACAACAAAAATAGGAAAACTTGTTTTAGGTTCTTATAATGAAAAAGTATTTGAAAGCCACTTTTACAAAAGAACAATAGAGATTGACAAACGAAAAAACACATAGAAAACAGACAAAAATAATAGAAATACTACTCAAATTTATTGTGGGTGTTTTGTTTTGGGGGACTTATTTTATTCCGATATATTCCTTTGAACAAGTCTTTCGATTAGGCGTTCAATCACAAGATTTTTGGGGTATATATCGCGATGGCATTTTAATATTTAGCTTTTTAGCGATAATTTTAACGATATTGAACTTGAAACTTTCTCCTAAGTTTTTTCACAAATTGTTTTATAAAATCAGCATAGTGGTGGTGTATTTAGTGTTTTACTATTATGCCTGTACTTCTATCGCTTGGGATTATCGTATTGTTTTTGGAAATACTTGGCTTTGGCACGAAGTATTCTTTGAGTTAGTAGCTGTTCATTGGTATTTTTATGTTTTTGGATTATTGGGCGTTTTCTTTCATTATCAATATCAAAAACTTATTCAAATAAAGACCAATAAAATTTAATCAAGATACTTTGTGAAAGTATTGTTAAAGCATAAAAAAGGAAATTAGATGAACAAACTTATTCAACAACTTCAATCCATAGGGCTTGATCAAGAGTTTTTATTAAAAAAAGGCTTAACAAAAATAGATATTTCAAAACCCATTGCAATCAAGGATTTTTTATTGAGAAAAACAGAACGTTCTGTAGGTTATGCAGGTGGTGATAATTTACCCTTTGAAAGCTTTGACCATGTTGATGGTATAGATCTTTATGCGTATAAAACAACCTACACCACATTGGGCATTTTGTTGTTTGAGTTATTATTCTCTACTGAAAAATATATCGAAATTCAAGTTTCACAAGCACAATCGCAAATCCAACAATTTTTTGTCTATTTGGATAGGGAAAATCGACACCATCTGCATCATAGTTTGCAAATAGAACAAAAAGAAACCTATGCTTCCTTTGAGTATTTTTCGCAACAAGTTGAAAAATTTCCTTTTGCCTCATTTGCTAAGAGAGAAGTTATAACAGACGCACTGCCTCATTTTGCTTTAGCTTGTTCAGGTTATCACAGTTCCTTCAAAAGAGATTATATTGAAAAAGCCGACCAACTCATTTTGACACTTACTGTAAGCGGCTTGGTACAGTTGGCAGAATTGTTGTTAGATATTGGTAGAAACGATAATGAAATCAGCGAAATTTGCTTTGAAAATCCCTTATATGGTTTTGGAGGCGTGAATGAAAAAAGTATCGATGTACGCTTTTGGTTACCCAATTCGTTTGGCTTTTATACCGAAAAAATAGAAGCGTTGAAATTTTGAGCTGTTTTTTTCGTAAACTTAAAAAATTAAACAATTTATAGCCGCCATCGTTGGTGTGCATTGAATAGAACCGAATGAAAAAGAAAAAAAGAATACTATTAATACTTATTTTTACAATTCCAATGGTTTTGGTTTTTACGGCGAACCATTTAATTGAAAAAAACGCTGAGAACAAAACTTTCTCAAATTCTTCTAAGATTAAAAAGAATAAGGTTGGACTTGTTCTTGGGACTTCAAGAAAATTACAAAATGGTAGAACTAACTTGTACTTCAAGTATCGAATAGAAGCAGCTGTTGAGCTTTATAAAAGCGGAAAAATTGATTTTATTTTAGTAAGCGGGGACAATGGAAACAAAAGCTATGATGAGCCTACTGATTTTAAAAATGAATTAATAAAAAAAGGAATTCCTTCAGGTAGAATCTTCCTTGATTACGCCGGATTTCGGACATTAGATTCTGTGATTAGAGCCAAAGAAATTTTTGGACAAGTAAGCATAACTGTTATTTCACAAAAGTTTCATAATGAACGTGCAATTTATCTTGCCGAAAAAAATGGAATTTCCGCAATTGGATTTAATGCAAGGGATGTAAGTGGAAGATATGGCTTAAAAACTCAAATTAGAGAGTACTTTGCAAGAACAAAGGCTTTTTTAGATGTGATTTTGGGGGTTGAACCCAAATTTTTAGGAAAGAAAATAGAAATAAAATAAAAACGATACGCTAATACAAGAGAACTATAAGTGATGCGTAGCTATTGTAGTTGATTTAAACAATAAATAATGATAGATATTTTTAATCGAAACAAAAAGTCCGCTAACATCACCATTAAAATTGATGATGACAAACTATTCATAAACGAAAAAATTATTGAATTACCCATGGACAGCAATAATTTGGTGGAATATCTAGGAACACCATCTAAACATACTGGAAATGAAATTTATTGGAAAGATTTGGGTATAAGTACAAACCCACACCGCAATGGACAAACAAACCATCTGACGCTTCACATAGACTATAACCCAATGGAGTCTATCCCTAAAGCTGAGCAAAAGCCATTTTTCAAAGGAAAAATAATTGTAGATGGTGTGGAAATCAATAAAAAAAGATTTGACAATATCACAATGCGAAAATATGAGATAAAGCAATTTACCTATACAGGAGAAAAAAATCCTTGCTTGATTTCTATTTCATACAATGAGATTTTTGATCAAGGCTTTACTAAACCTAAACCAACCAAAGATAAGTATGCTATCAAGAAATTGGACGAAGAGATAATTGAATTTAAAGATTTTGGTTTTAAATTATCTGTTATTCAAGAACTAATGTATAACAAGGAGCTTTTACAACCTAAATTTGACTTGTATGAATTTGTAGAATGGTACGACAAAAGGGAAATAGATATTGAAAAAGAAGGATACGAGCCAATACCGGAAGTAACACAATGGTTTCGAGACTTACCTGTACCTAAAAAATATGCTTCTGAAATAACTGAAATATACCAAGATGGTGGAAATGAAATC
>PDWJ01005293.1_pt1 | contig 10690 bp, 7 predicted proteins | sample 1430881 | NCBI WGS metagenome assembly PDWJ01 (sample SAMN01162460, study PRJNA174530) | Oral metagenome, whole genome shotgun sequencing project. | biome: Marine environment; feature: Marine mammal; material: Swab sample of the gingival sulcus; isolation source: swab sample of gingival sulcus... | reverse complement strand
TGTCGAAAAGTTGACTCATGACGACACTTGAACCAATCATTCCCTGAAAGCTGCCTTTTTTCTGTTTGCCGGAAACTGGTTCGGTTTTTTGTTCTGTTGTGCTGATGACTATTGATTCAAGAGCTCTTTTAAGGGTAATGGTCAGTTCTGCCCGGTCAAGTGGCTTTACAAGATAGAAAAAAAACTGCAGTCCAAGAAGCTCCCGAATCATTTCTGTAAGATTTTCAGGTACCAGTGGCAGGATAGTAATATGTTGAAATTTTTCTTTTAACTGAGTTAGAGTAACAATGGCGTCAGTGCTGACAGGGAATCTGAGATCGAAAAAAAGAACAGAGTTTTCTGGAGCTGCTGCTTTCTGTAATAAATCCTCTTCGTTGTGAACAAAATTGAGAGTACAGGAAAACTCTTTTTGAAGATAATTATTTTGGCAGAGAATGCCTTGTGGGTCATTATCTGCAACAAGAAAATTGAGTGCCATTAAGAATTGTTAGTCTGATTGTGGGTTGTTGAGGTATAGTGTGTCAAATTTATGACTCATAATATCAACAGATTTTTAAAACATCAAATTTAACATTGCTTTTCATTAAACATAGAACAGCTGCATCAGTATAAGTTTTGCCATTAGCAAATACATAAGTTTTTTTGAATTTAAGGTCATCTCCTGCCGAGCCTCCTACAAAAGTAATGTTTGTAAGGTCGCCTATGCGTTCGTTAATAGCTTCTTCCTTTCTGCTTAAACCGTCAATTAACACAAAACCAACATGATTATGAGGACTTAAGGTTGCCAAATCTTCTCCAAAGTGTTTTTTGAGCGACTCAAAAGCATTATCGACTACCAAGTTATCAGTAGATATATTTTCCAAAACCTCAATTTTAGCATCAGCAACAATATTAGAATTCATTGCCATAAGAACTACTGAATTTTCTAACATTTGCCCTGACACAATTTCGCCGCTTGTGGTACAGCCAAATATAGGTGTGTTTCCTAATGCTTCATAAAGCATCTTACTTAATTCTTGCGGATTTATAGTTGAAGATGCGTAAAATTGTACTAAATTGTAATTAAAATCTCCTAATTGTGCTTTTAAGTCTGCAACAATATCGCTAACTATTGTTTTTGTAGAATATATTATTTTAGCGTTCATAATCATTGGTTATTAATTGGTTAATTCTATTTTAAATTGCTCGGCTACTTGAAATATTTTTTCAAGCATCTCTTCTGTATCAGGGGTATCTTCTGTTATATCATGTGGAATGATACCTTTCAGCATCAGCTTAATTCTAACGCTGCTTTCCTGAAACTTGTCGCCATTAGCTTTTTTTGAAATTAACTCATCTATTAATAGTTTGGCTCGTCCCATACTTAAATTTTTTTAAACAAGTCTTGATTTGTTACAATAATTAACATCAAATTAGTTTACACTTATTAATATACCTCATTATGCAAATGAGGCTGCAAATGTATAAAATTATTTGCATTTAATGAGATGTTTTTTTTCATTTTTTTACAATATTTTTTCTATATCATATTACATCATTAATTATCATAGATTTAACTATATGTATTGTTTCGTTAATCTATTATTTATGAGCCTCCAATATATGTACCAGTTCAACATATAACTGCTCTTTATTTGTATCTTTAAAATCTGAAACATTGTCCTTTAAACTTGCTATATGTTGGCCTAAATCAGGCAGTTTACTGTTGTGCTCAAAGTTCTCTATTATGGTAAATGCCTCAAATGCCATCTCAAATTCCGATTTTTTAAATAAGTCGATAAAAACGCTTAATTCACTACTATAATCAAGGCTCGATTGCCAACATGATGATAGAAGGTCTTTGTGTAAACTTGCGTATTTTTCGTTTTTTAAAGCCTTTATAATTTCGTGCTTGCTGCTTTCATCTTTTAAATCGTTTAGAAGTTTTACGGCCTCTTTCCTTATGTTTTCAGATTTATTTTCTATCAGTACATCAAATAAGTGAGGAAGTATTAAGGAATTACCACTGTTTCTTAGTTGTTTTATTGTAAATAGAACTTCCTCTTCTTTTTTGCTTTTCAGTTTGTTTATTAATAAATTTATTTTGTTTTTCATACGTTTATATTTTTTGGCTTTTAGCTTGGTTTAACCGCAAAGGACGCAAAAGAATTAAGAATTAAAAGTTAAGAATTAATTTGCCTGCGGCAATTTTGTTTAACCGCAAAGGGCGCAAGGATTTTTCGCAAGGAACGCAAAAGAATTAAAAATTAAAAGTTAAAAATTAAAAATTGTTTTACCTACGGCAATTTTTGTTTAACCGCAAAGAACGCAAAGAAATTATCAATTACCCATTATCAACCGTCAATTATCCATTATCCATTATCCATTATCAATTATCCATTATTAGCCCAACATGTCGGTTATCAGACCTCACAGGTTTCAAAAACCTGTGAGGTCTCTGCCACCTTAGCAACTATTCACTCTTTTTTCAACTTTTCAATCGCTATTTCTAATTGTGTATCAATACCTTGTAAAACTTTATCGTAGTCGTTGCTAATATCGTAGTCAGGGTGGAGCTGCAAATTTTCGGTGTATTTGCCTTGCAAAGTCAATGTGCCTACTTGCGGAATGCCAAATACAAAATCACCGTTCATTTGTCGTTCCCACCACACGGCAGTCATTGTTCCGGCAACGGGTTTACCTACTATTTTCCCTAATTTCATGGTTTTGTAAGCGTAAGGAAAGCCATTAGCATCAGAATAATTATCTTCCGACATTAATAGAATGGATTTTTTACTCCACTTATTCATAGGTTCATTGCCAAAAGCAACATTTCTAATCTTAAAATTAAGATATACATTGCCGTTAAATAAATCAACAAGATTGTCGTGCAGCCAACCTCCGCCGTTATGCCTTGTGTCTATAACTATTGCTTGCTTATTTTTGTTTAAGCCCAAAACATCGGCATAAGTTTCGCGCAAACTTGCATCGTTCATATTTCTAACATGCACATAGCCTATTTTGCCACCCGATTTTTGCTCAGTTATATCACGCTTAATTTTTATCCAACGTTTGTATAACAAATCTCTTTCCTGTGCAATGCTTATGGGTTTTATCTTCTCTGTCCAAGTTCGTTTGGTATTTTCATCGTATAATTCCACATTGACATACTTATTTGCTTTTTTGTTTAAAAACTCGAACTCATTATGATTGTTGCCAAGTTTATTGCCGTCTATTGATAAAATTATTGTGCCTTGCTTTACTTTGCTGTCGGCTTTATCGAAAGGACCACCCACAAGCACTTCATCTACTTTTACGCCATCATTTGGGTAGGAATAGTCTAAAAACAAGCCCAACCGAGCTGTGGTATCGGCATTTTTGGCCTTGTGATAATATCTGCAACCTGTATGCGAAGCATTTAATTCGCCCAGCATCTCGCTCAACATTTCGGCAAAGTCAAAATTATTATTTATATGCGGTAAAAATTTGCTGTATTCCGATTTATAAAAATTCCAATCTACATTATGTAAATCTTTGTGATAGAATTTTTTATCAACCTGATGCCATGCGTGCTCAAAAATATATGCTCGTTCTTTGGCAAGGTTTACCTTCATATTTACCTCGTAATCAATATATTGACATCTGTAGTTGCTCATGTTTATTTTATAAATACGACCTTTTATAAATGCAAAAATATTATTCTCTTTTTTGTCGGCGTGCAAAGAGGTATTATCGCCTTTATTTTTCCAAAGTGCCGATTTATTGCCACTATGCGGAAAGCGAACTATGCAACTATCCTTATGGCTTCTCGTATTAGTAACCCACAGCTCGTGCTGCTTGCGTTTACTTACCAGATAGAATAATTTTTTGCCGTTTCGTGTAATGTAAAGGTCGGTTATTACATGGTCTTCATCTGTTAGTTTCACTATTTGGTTGTCTTTATTCGAGTGGTTGAGGTTCTTCTCATCATATTGGTATGTAATTTGATTTTTTGAAGCCTGTTCGTAATCTTTTTTCGATAATGTAAAAACATCGTAAGCCTTTTTGTTGAAAAACATTGCAAAAACATTGGTTCTTGCTCCCCACCAAACGGCATGTTTACGCATTGAATATTTGTCGGTTGTCCAAATTATCATTTCGCCATTCATTCCCCATTTGGGCTTAGTATCGTTGTAGCCGCTTTGTGTTAAATCTATCGGAGCTTGCAAATTTTCAGCATTTACAAGGTAAATATCGCTTAAAAACAAATTGTTTTCTGATGATTGTAGTAACCATTTACCATTTGGCGACCATTCATATTTTTGGTCTCCATCAGCGTAGGAATAATCTTTGCTGCCATCGTAAACCAATCTGCTTTGATTATTTTCCATATTTTTAATTTTTATGCTCGTGCGTTCCTCCAAATATGCAACTTCCTTACCGTCAGGCGAATACTGGGGTTGAAATTCGTCTTTATCGCTATCAACAATAGCCTTTTCAACTATATTTTTGGCTTCTATAAACGAGTTTACTCCCTTATCTGTAATTGTAGAGCTGTACACATTCCAACTTCCGTTTTTTTCGCCTGCGTATAGAATAGATTTGCCGTCGGGGCTGTAGCTTATTGAGCGTTCTTGCTCGGCACTATGTGTAATTTGCTTTGTGGTTTTGCTGTTAATATCAGTAACAAAAATTTCGCCTCTGTAAACAATAGCAATTTCTTTTCCGTTTGGCGACACCGCCATTTCCGATGCTTTTTTATTTGTTTTTGATTGTATTTCCTTGTTTGTTTTGTCTTTCTTGTTTATGATTATTTTAAGTTCTTTCGGCTTTTTATCAGATTTGCCTTGGGTGTATATTTTACCATTATATGCGTAGCATAATATTCCTGTATTTGAAATTGATAAGAAACGAACAGGGTGGTTTTTATGAAAACTTATTTGCTTAATTTTTGAATTATTATCAAGTGAAAGTTTAAATATATTAAATGAACCCGATTGCTCACTTAAAAAGTAAATATCCTTTTCGTTAGGGCTGAAAACTGCATTTCTATTTTCACCTTTAAAAGTACTTAATTGCTTGAATTTGTTGTTGTTATCTTTAATCCAAATATCTCTTGTAACTTCTGATGTGTGATGCTTTCGCCATGTATCTTCGTAGCCCTTATAATCTTGAAAAAGAAGCAGTGTTTGCGATTTATTATATCGTGCATGTTCGGCGGGAATACTTAAAAGCTGTTTTACTTTGCCTCCTTTTACGGGTACTTCGTATAGTTCGGTGTATCGTTTTCCCGGAAATTGCCCGTTAAGATAGTTATCCATAATACTTGCGCTGAACAATACCGTTTTATTGTCGGGGCTTATGCTTGTGGGAATTTCATCGCCTGAATAAAATGTTAAACGCTTTTCATTTTGTCCGTTTGCAGATATTGCGAAAATGTCGAAATTGCCATATTTGCTTGAAGCATAAACAATAGTTTTTCCATCGGGCGACCACTGCGGGCATTTGTTGTAAAACTCATTACTTACTATAGAAGTGGCTGTTCCGCCCTTTGCACTTACTTTGTAAATTTGTCCTTTATAACAAAATGCTATTTCTTTTCCGTTGGGCGAAATAGCAGGGTAACGAAGCCATAAAGGCGATTGTGAAAAAATGTTTTGCAATGTCGATAATAAAACAAGAATAAGGATAATGCTTTTTTTCATATTGTGTATATTTTTAGTTGACAGTCATAGTAAACGCTCACAACTTAATTTAAGCTCACAAATATATATGATAATTTTTAAATTTCACTTAATAATATTATAATTGCAGAATGCAACGCTTGATTTAACCGGTGATTAATAATGAGTGATTAGCTGCTATGCTGCTTATTATTAATGTGTTATGCAAGTGTGTATTTGTGCTTTTAATCCTTATTGAATGTTATTACGGGAGACGGAAGACAGAGGACGGAAGACGGAAGATGGAGGACGGAAGTCGGAAGTTGAGTGGCAATCTTTGTCATAAACAAATCACCTATCACTCATCACCTATCATTAATCACTTATCATTAATCACTTATCACTCATAAAATATAAACCTATGAAAAGAAAAGCATTTACAAGTATACTTATTTTATTGTCGATATACAGTATGACCTTTGCACAAAAGCATAAGGGCAGTGGCATACAGTGGCATAGTCCTGAAGATGTAGATGAGTTATTGAAAAAAGAGAAGCGACCTTTACTAATTGATATTTATACGGATTGGTGTACATGGTGCAGGCACATGAATAAAACAACTTTTTCGCAAGCAAGTATTATCAATTATATCAACAGTAATTTTTATGCGGTAAAGTTTAATGCTGAAACTTTAGATACAGTAAAATTTAGAGGTAAAACTTATATAAACCGCAGAGTAGGCCGAAGACCTACCAATGATTTGGCAATTAAATTATTGGATAATAAACTTTCTTATCCTTCGCTTGTATATTTTGATATAAACGGAAACAAAACAGTAGTTCCGGGATATAAAGAGCCTAAAGATTTAGAATATTTTTTGGTTTATTTTGCCGAGAATGTAGGCAGAAATTCATCACTTGATAATTTTGTGATTAATTATATGTATAGCTTTCCGTTTGCCTTTAAAAAAGACCATTCAATTTTTAAAATAGATAAGTCTTTAAAGCCGGATACATTGGGTGTTGTTAATTGGGTAGAAGCCGATAAGGTTATGGAAATGAGCAAAAAGAAAAAGAAACCTATTTTCTTGTATTATTATACCGACTGGTGTATAAGTTGCAAAGTTATGAATAAAACAAGTTTTGGTAATAGCGAGTTAGCTAAACTGCTCAATGAGAATTATTATCCCGTAAGAGTTAATGCGGCAGATACAAGTGATATTAATTTTTTAGACAAAAGCTATAAAAGCAGAGGAACGAGTAAGCCAAGTGAATTAGCATCTGCATTTTTGGATAATTTTCAGATGCCGGCAGTTGTAATTTTTGATGCTGACCACAAACTTGTTACAAGAGTAAGTGGCTATTTGCTTAGTCAGCAGCTTTTGCCATTAACTACTTATTGTTATAAAAAAATATATACTGAAATGTCGTTTCAAGAGTATATGAAAACGTATAAGTAATGCGTAACTGTTAATTGTAAACGATTAAGATAGGGGAAATTTTTATACCCCAATCCTTGCTTAGCCGTTTCAGTATACCAATCAAAAAAGGGGCAAGACTATTTAGTCTTGCCCCTTTTTTATTTATCTGTATTTCAATCACTTACTTGTAAATACATTATATTCCCATGCTTTTAGTTCAAATTCATTTGATTTATACGGCTTACCGTTAAAATATTCTTTTAGTGTTGAAAAATCTTCCTTAGTATTAAGTTTAAATTTTACGGTTTTATTACTTAAGTTTACAATCGTTAACACTTTGTTGTTATTGTTTTTGCGAACAAAAGCATATATTTCATCATCTGCATTTGTGGGAACTTTTACTAAGTCAGCACCATATTGAGCATTCCAAAGCGACGAGTTATTAGTTTTAAGATTATTTAATTTTGTATAGAAATCAATTAAGGCTTTATTGGTATTCCAATCAATTTCATCTTTTTCAAAGAAGAGCAATCGTTTGTTTAGACCAACTTCTTGTCCGCTGTAAATCAGAGGCATACCGGGTAAAGTGTAAGTTAATAGAGCCATAGCTTTATGCGCATCTCCCAAGCGTTCGGCTACTGTTCCGTTCCACGAGTTTTCGTCATGATTAGTTATAAACAGCATTCGTACAGCATCTTTTGGAAAGCGTTTTTTATCTTTTGCCAAATATTCATCAATAGCTGAAATTTTTTCTTCTCCTTTGGCTATTTTATTTAATAAATGATGAATTTCCCAAGCATAACCGGCATCAAAAGCTCTCTTGTGTAATGCAGGCTCTTCGGCTTCGGCTAACATGAATATGGGTTTTATACTATCCAACGAAATTCTAAGATTTTCCCAAAAATCGGTAGGCACATAACCTGCCACATCGCATCTATAACCATCTACCCCGCATTGTTCAATCCAAAACTTAAATACCTTTTTCATGTCGTTTCTAAGTTCCTTGCTGTTGTAGTTTAGGTCGGCAGTATCCCACCAATCAGTTTCGCTTGGGTCTATAGGGTAAGTCATGCCAAGCTCTGTTATCTCCTTAAAATATTCAGGATGTTGCTTTATCCATTCTTTATTCCAAGGCAAAGAATCTTTGTTTATTCGTGTGTAATAATCGGGATTAGTCGTAATCCATTCATTATCCCATGCTGTATGATTGGCTGCAATGTCAAGAATAACGTACATGCCTAATTCATGAATTTTTTTAACAAGACTTTTAAAATCTTCTATCGTTCCAAATTCGGGATTTACAGCAAGGTAATTCTTTATGCCATAGTAGCTTCCAAGATATTTATCACGTTCTTTGGGGTCTTCTATTTCTTCCACTAAGGTTTTGGCGGTTGCTTTTCTGAATTTTTTGCCTATTTCAAATATTGGCATAAACCATAAAATATCAACTCCCATTTCTTTTAATCGAGGTAAATGTTTTTCAAATTCTTTAAAAGTACCTCCTTTGGTGTATTGCCTTATATTTACTTCATAAATATTGGCAGATTTTGCCCACTCGGGGTGAAGCAATTTTGTAGGCACTACATATTTTTTATCGTCAGTATTTTTAGAACTACCTGTATTACAAGATGTTGTATACAACAATAAACTTACAATTAATAAACTGAATACTGTTAGTTTTTTCATGTGCTTATGTTTTTTAGTTAATTATAGGGTTAATTTATTCTTTGCGACAAAGTTAATAAAAATATATAAAAGTTGATTTATTTCAAAAACAATAAACTTTTTATTAAATTGCAGCATTATTTCTTATTAGAACTTAAAAACTTTGCGACCTTTACTACTAATTTTTGGTACTTCTCGGTAAAAATAGTCTAACAGTCAGAAAAACTATGAAAAAAACAGCTATAATATTAGGAGCAACAGGGCTTACAGGAAACTATCTATTAGATATATTGCTAAATAGCGATGAATACGAAAAGATAAAAGTTTTTACTCGCAGAAGCACAGGAAAGACACATCTTAAATTAGAAGAAATAATTTGTGATTTACTTGATTTAGAGCAATATACCGACACTTTTATTGCTGATGAAGTATTTTGCTGCATAGGAACAACAAAGGCCAAAACTCCTGATAAGAAACTTTATTATGCTATTGATTTTGGTATTCCTGTAGAAGCTGCAAGTTTGGCTGAGAAGAATAATATTAATTCGTTTAGCGTTGTTTCTGCAATAGGTGCAAATAAAAACAGTAGAATATTTTACAGTCGTACCAAAGGCGAAATGGAAGAAGCTGTATTACAGAAAAATATTCCCAATATTTTGATATATAGGCCCTCAATAATTTTCGGGAAACGACAAGATAAACGTTGGTTTGAAAATATGGGCTTATTTTTTACTAAAATATTACAAATATTTTTCATTGGTAAACTGCAAAATTATAAATCTATTCATGCCAAGGATTTAGCTAAAGCACTATATTTAGGAGCGAAATGCAAAAAAGGTCATCAAATTATTACAAAAACAGATTTTAATCAATAAAATGCTTGTAAATTTGCAATTAAATTCAAATCCCTAAAAGTAAAGGACTGAAAAAACACCTAAAACCCAAGACCTAAAAACTAACTATATGAAAAATTTTAACTATAAAAATCCAACCAAAATACTTTTTGGAAAAGGAGAAATCGAAAATTTGAATAAAGAAATACCCGAAAATGCAAGAATATTAATGCTTTACGGTGGAGGAAGTATAAAACGCAACGGCATTTACAAACAAGTAACCGAAGCCCTTAAAAATTACACTATTGTAGAGTTTGGCGGCATACCTGCCAATCCCGAATACGAAGTATTAATGAAAGCAGTTGCAAAAATAGAAGCCGAAAATCTAAATTATATTTTGGCTGTTGGCGGCGGCTCGGTAATCGACGGGGCAAAATTTATTGCCGCCGCCGTAAAATACGAAGGCGATGAAGCATGGGATATTTTATCGAAAAGAAAAGAAATTAAATCTGCCATACCTTTTTCGGTGGTGCTGACATTGCCTGCCACAGGTTCGGAGATGAACTCGGGCTCAGTGGTGTCTCGCCGTGCCACAAAAGAGAAATTGGCTTTTGGTTCGCCACTGTTGTTCCCACAATGTTCGGTACTCGACCCAACTGTTATTATTTCATTGCCTAAACGACAAATTGCGAATGGAATTACCGATGCTTTTACACACGTTTTAGAGCAGTATATAACCTATCCCGCAGGTGCTATATTGCAAGACCGCTTTGCCGAAAGCATTTTGCAAACACTTATTGAAGTTAGCGCAAAAGTAATAGACAAGCCCGAGGATTATGAAGCTGCATCTAACTTTATGTGGTCTTGCACAATGGCTCTCAACGGTTTAATTTCTCAAGGAGTGCCAACAGATTGGGGCGTACATGTTATCGGACACGAACTTACGGCTTTATTTGGCATTGACCATGCACGAACTTTGGCAATAGTTGCTCCTCGTTATTATGAGTACTGTTTTGACAGTAAAAAAGAAAAATTGGCGCAGTATGCCGAACGTGTTTGGAATATTACAGAAGGCAGTTTAGAAGATAAAGCACGCCAAGCAATTATAAAAACAGAGCAATTTTTTATATCCTTGGGAATAAAAACAAAAT
>PDWJ01005730.1_pt1 | contig 10691 bp, 6 predicted proteins | sample 1430881 | NCBI WGS metagenome assembly PDWJ01 (sample SAMN01162460, study PRJNA174530) | Oral metagenome, whole genome shotgun sequencing project. | biome: Marine environment; feature: Marine mammal; material: Swab sample of the gingival sulcus; isolation source: swab sample of gingival sulcus... | reverse complement strand
AATATGGCCGAGCATTTGTCTATGGATCTGGAAGCAAAGGAGATAACAAAGGGGAATGCCCAGAGTCTGTTGCTTGCCTATGATTTTGACCGATTTCAGGTGGAATCAATTGTCACCCACCGAGCACGTGATCTTGACGGCATTTCTGATGCGGATCTTACCGCAGGAACTCCGGCTGATGGGCTCGTTATGTTCAGGGATATTAGATTAAGCGCATGGACCGGGGAACTGCGTTTTACCAGTTCCAATACCTCGGGACTGCGCTGGATTGGTGGTTTGTATCTGGACAACGAAGAGGAGCAGGGCCGCGCCGGGATGCAGATGCCTGGTTTTATGATATCTTCTCCGATTGATATAGAGATGCAGTCTGTCCCGGATACAGATTCCAGGACGCAGGCTGTTTTCGGGCAAGTTATGCTGCCCTTTGCTCAGCGTTTTGAACTGACCCTGGGCGGTCGTTATCAACGCATCAATAAGACGATGCACCATAATATGTATCTTATTCCTGTTCAGGGACCATTTCATGCCAACGTAACAGGTATGCCGCCAGCATTTTCCATTGACCTGGATAAAACCTGGAACACTTTTTTACCCAAGGCCGCTCTGACCTGGTTTATAAACGATAACTACACTGCTTATGCTTCGTTTTCTCAAGGTTATATGCCTGGCGGGTTCAACTTTTTCTCCAGAGGGGGAGGGGCAGAAGAAAATACTTTTGAACCGCAAAAGTCAACCAGTTATGAAATCGGCATCAAGGCTGATCATGATACGTGGCGGTTGAGCCTGGCTGCTTTTTATATGGATATTACAGACATTCATGTCTCTAGATTCTTTAGAGGTATGTCGCTGACAGATAATGCGGATAAGGCCCATTCCCTGGGGGTGGAAATGGAAGGAGTCTGGCTGCCGGTCAAAGGTTTGAAACTCAGTGCCGCTGCCGGTGTGATACAGGCCGAGTACGACGATTATGACCTGGGGGCAGGCGTTGCGCTTGATGGAGAGCATATGCAGGAAACGCCCAATTACAGCCTGCGCCTCTCCGCAAGCTATCATCATCCAAGCGGCCTCTATGGCCGGGTCGATGTCCGTCATCTGGGCAATGTGTATTACTATGATGATACTGTACAAGCGATGCAAAAGGCAGATACCTATACTCTGGCCAATTTGAGACTGGGGTGGGTATACGGTAACTGGGATATCTACGCCTTTGTCCAGAACCTGACTGATGACGAATATATCAATGCCTTCAGATCTGGTCCAGTAACAAGCGGAGTAACTGCATTTGGTGATCCTCGTTCCTTTGGTGTTGGAGTGAGTTATAGCTTTTAAGGATGATGGCATCGCAGGAAACACTGATCTGCTGCGATGTCACTTATCGTCGTCGATTTGCCGTACCAGATGTACCACCAAATCGACGATATCTGGAACGTCTTGCTGGATTGTAACCCTAAAAAGTATCATTTATGGAGATATACCATGAGAAAAAAATTGTTTTCTTTCCTGTTTTTGCTGGTATGCGTTTTTTGCAATGCTGCCTTTGCTGCCGATGAGAAGAAAGAGGGCGTTGTTGATCTCACGCCCTGGCTTGGGCATTCTCTATCAATACTTTCATTGTATCAGGGCGAAGCCGCAGATGCATTTTTTGCTGAGGTGAAAAAACATGCCCCTGAAGGGTACACCATAGAGATGATCAAAAACTTCATCTACAAGCAGTTTTCTTTGAAGTTCACATCATTGCATGTTGTCGATGAAGATACCATTACCATCGATAACAAGATGACAGGAGACTATGCTCATGTCGGTAGTATTACTACGACATGGAAGGATCAGAAAACAAAAATAACCTGGGAAATTTTCAAAACAGATTCAAAAGAGATGATTGGAGCCGGGTTCAAATATTTTCTTTTTGTTCCATTTCATCGGCATGGCAAAGATTCTTTACGACACGCTCATCTCAGGTACGGCAATGAAAATTTTGATTATCTGACAACAGATCCTTCAGTGCAATCTTGGTGGCCCACCATATACCAGCCTGAAAAAACCGATGAGTCCAAAGTTATAGCTCAAATGATAAAAAAGGCAAAATTGCAGGCTTCAATGCTTCCTCAATTAAAGTAGCTCATACGGATAACGGTAAGAATATTTGCCGAGGCTTAACGAAAATCTGTTGGTTCCTTAGATCACGAGAGACAGACTACACGCATATGGATGCGATCAATATTTGGAGTCCAATTCTTCATTCCGGCTCAAAGGATATGCAATTACGATGGAATCATCACCCGTGAAATTTAAACCTCTTTACAACCTGCTAACTCTGGGGTATCTGCCCACCATTATTAATGGTGCGCAGCAGGCTGGCATTTTTGAGATTCTGGAAAAAGAAAGTGTAACAGCCAGTATTATGGCCCAAAAACTTCAGGCAGATCCCGGGATCCTCAAAGCCCTTTTGGAGGTGCTTGTCTCGGTAAGGCTTTTGGCCTGCGACAAGGAGAGCCGGTATTCATTAAGTCGGTTGGCAAAACATTTTCTTGTTGAAGCGTCTCCGGCGTCTCAAATCAGGGATCTCCGTGTCTTTTGTATGCGTCCCGGTCCTTTTGATGATCTGGCCAAGCAATTGAAAAAGGGAGCGCGTCATTTCGATTCTACCGCATTTTCGAGTAAAGAAGCGCTTCTGAAACAAGAGCAAAGAGCCCGGGGTGGGCAGATTCAGGAGGTGGTGGATTTTATCTGTGGCATACCAGAGTTTGCTTCTTTGAAACTCATGTGCGATTTTGCCGGAAATTCCGGCTACTATTCTGAAGCGTTATTGAATAAGAATCCACATCTCAGATCAAGGGTATATGAAACACCTGATGTCGTGAAACTTGCCCGGCAGACAGTGGGTGACAGGAAAACTGGTGGTCGTCTGGAATTTGTTGCAATCGGCATGGATCTTCGTCGTGAAGATTTTGGTCAAGGATATGATCTGTTTTTTGTTTCCCATTTTCTCTACCACCTGGCTGTGGCAGGCCATTTGCCCTGGTTTTTCAAAAAGGTCAATCAGGCTATGCATCTGGGTGGAATTTTTGTGTCTAACCATGTCGGTAATCCCGAGGGGACGTGTCAAGACAGGCTTACTCAGTCAATCCTTGAGCTGTTAGTCAGAACTCAAGGGTACCCAACCCTCACGCTGGCTGAATCAAATGTAAAACAGGCACTGTCTCAGGCCGGTTTTTCAGAGTTCAGGGTCAGATCCGGTAAAGAGGGAACTCATTTAAATAATACGCTGCTTTCAGCAAGAAAGATCAAGGAAATGTAAATAGAGTTTTTTCAAAAAAATGTTTTTCTCATGGATATTCCTGGTAGGCGAGTTGCTACAAAGAATTGGTAAATAAAACCCTCCAGTTTCTCCATCCATGCCAGCCAGGAGGCAAAAACACAAAAAATGGCAGGGGCTTCCCCCTTATTTTTAATAAAACCATCAGGCTATTACCCAAAAGATACAGCATGATCCATGCTTCTGAGGTTTTCTGTAGTCTGGCTTGGATAGAGTGTAATTGAGGTAATTTCACCATCGTCAAAATTTATTTGCCCTTTTCGTTTATGGCATCTTGAATATTCTATTGATTTTTGGTACGAACTGTCATAGCAAATTCTTTGCTTTAATTTTTTAACTAACTGAATTATATAATACTTCCGAAGGGTTTGCTTTTCTAGGTAAATGGCCTTGATAAAATTATAAATATTTGTATCAATAAAGCTTGTTTGATACAGTCTTTAAAAACTTTAATAAAAGTTAAGTTCTCATACCTTAATTATCAGATCTTGGTCAATGAGACCTGATAATTCTAAAATGTAAAGGAAACAGTTCTATCATAACGCTTCAAGTAAATCGTGCTGCCAAATTGTTTGAACAGGCTGCAACTTCGCTGACCGGGGAAATGAACCGGGTTCCAGATCCTCCAATCTTTTCCTACTGGTGCAAATTTTTTGGAGACAATCCGGATGAACGGGCTGGCAGCATCCGGCTTATTGAACGATCCGTTTACAATGAGCTGGAAAGCAAGGCTGCTCTCAGCCGCATGGTTCGGGAAAACCGGGTTGAAGATTTGTTCCCCGCCACCTATACCCAGGTTCATGACGCTATGACCCACAAGGGAAGTGTGGCAATCTGGTTTGTCAAACCTGCCCACCTGTCCGGGGGACGGGGGATCGAGGTGGTCGCCGACAAAGACCTGCCTGGGTTTGAACTTCCCCGGCACCATATCATCCAGGAGGGGCTTGAAGATATTGTTCTGCTCCAGGGAAAGAAATTTACTTGCCGGATCTACCTCCTGATCTGGAATCATAGCCTTTACCAATTTAACGAGGGCTTTGCCCTTATTCATGCACCGACATACCAACACGGTAGCACCGATTATGCGGTTCAGGTGGATCATCGCGGATTTCAGGAGGAGAGGGACGATGGAGTTCGGATGATGCCGTTGTCTTCCCTTGATGTCGGTCATCATATCCTTGATCGAGCCGCCCAGGCATCCCAAAGGTTAAGACCGATATTCGGTCGGGCTCTGGCGACATCTTCTCCTCTGAAGTATATTATTCTCGGCATTGATCTCCTCCTGTTGAACAGTGGTGATATCCGTTTTATTGAAATTAACGCCATTCCTAATTTTATCCACTCTCCTCTGATTAACGATCGGGTCAATGTACCACTTTTTGCCCATGTCATGCGTATGATTTACGGACTTGGCAGTGACAGATTTCGCGATGTGGCCTCATAACACAGTACAGTGAATCCCAGGAAGAGGACAAGACCTCTGAATTGCCGAATTTCTTTGATGAATTCAATACCGAAAAAAGGGTGGAGGCTGAAAAGAAAAGGGTACGGCAAGCGGCTTTTTTGAGCATTTTATACGGTCGAAGGTAGAACACCACGGGTTTACCTGTGGATGGATAAGCCTGGAGATGATATTTGCTATAGTTATTCCCCTGAAGTATGTCATAGCAGATGTAATGGGAAGATTAAAAGCCAATTGCCATCTTGCATGAGGAAGAAATTTAAGCGGTTGTCCAAAGTATATTGGAAGAAAAACATAATCTGGTCGCCGGGCTATTTCGTCAGCAGTATAGGTAGAGATGAGAAAGTTATTAAGAATTATGTAGAGCGCCAAGGACAACTGGACTCAGGTCAACTCCGTGAGGAGCTGTAATGTGAAGCAGCGGAGCGAGTTACACCGAGCCCCGGCTTTAGCTGGGGATATGGTGATTTATTGTAATTCGTCATAGGGTGACATAATTTTTGATAAAATGAAAAGGATCTATAAAGCTGTAATTACAATAGATTTGCTAAAGCTTATTTTAAGGCATTATAAGCTTAACTGAATTAGTTACGATTTGATCTGACAATTGCCTCGTCAAAATCGGTTGTTTGTCAGATCAAATCGTGACGGTCCTTGATTAAATTCAGTGGCTATTTTTGTAAGGCCATTTGCATTGTATTTGTTATCATGCAAACATAGCTTGAATATAAATACTTATGGTCTTTGTTTCCCTTATTCTGATGAGAAAGCCGGGTTAGCTTTGACGTTCTGCCATTTTCTTTTTTAATAATGCCCCGAGCGTCCCTACCTCTTCGTTTGAGGAAGACTTTTTTTCAGCAATATATTTTTGATAATCCTGGCGTTCCTTATCTTCTTCCTGTTCCGGGGAGACATAATCGCTGGGAACCAGGCTGATACGCCGCTCTGCGATCTGTACCGATTCTATGATGACCTCGACGGTTTGTCCTGTTTCGACAACCTGGCTGGGATGGGTAATACGTCGTCCGTCACCAGCACCGAGTTTTGAGATATGAATCAGACCATCAACACCCGGAGCCAGGGTTACAAAGGCACCAAACTGGGCGAGATGTGAAACCTTACCCTGATGCACTGAACCTTCAGCAAACGATGTCGCTGCCTTTTCCCATGGGTCTTCCTGGGTCCTTTTATAGCTCAGTGCGATACGTTCCCGATCCCAATCAATGCTGTTTACCACGACCTGTACTGTTTCACCGACCTGAAAGTATTGCGTAATATCGTCCACCCGATCCCAGCTCACCTCTGAAATGGGAATCAGGCCGTCGGCACCGCCCAGATCAACAAAGGCACCAAAGTCACGCAATGAAGAAATGACACCGGTAACGGTATCGCCTTCGCAAAGCGTCTTTTTGAGCTCTTCTTTCTGTTGCTCTCTCTCTTCCTCCTGTAGTACCCGGGCCGAGACCACGATATTACGGCCATTGGATTCAAAACGGGTAATACGAAACATCATTCGGGTTTCAAGAAATGTCGCAGCAAGATCGTCGATGCGCCGTAGGCTCATCTGCGAGGCCGGACAAAAGGCCCGGACGTTGCCTCCCAGGGTGATTTCAAATCCTCCCTTGATTTCTGCCTTGACCAGCCCTTCCACTGGAATACCACTTTGCCAGGCCTCTTCGAGATGCGCGGCACCTGCACCTGAGCCAACCCGGCAGGTAAAGCGCAGTTCAGAGCCGCCGCCGCTTAAAAAATAAACTTTGAGTTTATCGCCTGGCTGTGCGGTAATTTCTCCGTGCTCATTTTTTAATTCATTGGCATCGAGAACGCCTTCGCTCTTACCGCCAACATCAAGAAAAACATGGTCTCCTGCAATGTCGATAATGCTCGCAGTAATGCGCTCTCCAGGAGTGAAATGGCGTAGTGTGGTTTTTTCTTGTTGACCAAACAGGTCGGCAAAATTTTCGCTGGTATTGTCCATGATCTGTGTAAATAAATAAAGAATATAATAACAGAGCTTCCCCCAGGTTTTTCTGGGTAACTTGAATCACCAAGGCACTTATCCCGTTCATTGGGGGAGGCTTGTACAGCCCGATTTTCGTTGTAGTTGTGGTGCGCTACATAAACTCGTAATTGTGCAAAGGCGGATATTTTTGAGTTTTTTTAAAAACTCATTTGGTGACTATAGCATATCTTGGCAGCATCGCAAGTTTTCATGGGTGCCTCGCTCTTTTTATGGCTCATATTTGCCAGAGATAAAAAATAAGACTATGGTGAAAAGCTGACTTCTTTCAGAGGGGAATTATCTCTGGTTTTCTTGATGAAATCGACTTAAAGGAGAGTTATGCTCAAGGGGTATTTTTTTATTATCACTGCGGCATCATGCTGGGCGGCGATTGGTATTTTTTCTTCGATCGCCTTTGCCCAGGGAGTAAGCCCTATGGAGGTTGCTTTTTGGCGTGCTGCTATCGCCTGGCTGTTTTTTGGCTGCCAGGCAATAGGAACAGGAAACACCCGAATACGCAGTAAAGATGTGCTCCCCCTGGTCATATTTGCCTTTTTGGGCATCTCTCTTTTTTATATATCGTACCAGTATGCGGTACAAAGCGGCGGCGCAGCCTTTGCCTCGGTATTATTATATACTGCTCCGGCCTGGGTGGTGCTTTGTTCGTGGATATTCTTTGGTGAAAAGCCCCGAGCGACACGGCTGTTTGCGGTGCTTCTCGTTATAGCCGGGGTGTTTTGTATTGCTCAAAATGGTGTTCCTGAGAATTCAACAAGATCTTTTGGAGGTGTTGCTCTTATTGCCGGGATAACAGCGGGTTTTTGTTATTCTCTCTACTATACTGTAGGCAAATATTTCACTTCTCATTACTCTTCTGCAAATCTGTTTTTATATGTTCTTCCGTTAGGAATTTTAGGAATTTTGCCGTTTGTCAGTTTTGCTCCCAAAAATATTGTGGCTTGGGCTGCGTTACTTGGGGTTTCGGTGATTTCTACCTATATTGCTAATTTTTGTTATTACCAAAGTCTTAAATATTTAGAAGCAGGACGAGCATCTCTTGTGGCCACTGTAGAACCCGTTCTTGCCGCAGTGGCAGCCTTTTTCTTTTTTGGGGAGTATTTTCGTGTCTTAGGGTATCTTGGTGCCGCAATGATTCTTTGCGCAGTTATTTTGACGGTATCTGAGAAAAGACCTGCCAAAAACGAATAAAGTGGCTTTCTAATAAGACTTTATTCCGACGTATATTCAAATTTATATAGAAACGTTTTCTGAAATCATGTCTATGCCAGTTTTTCTTTTTTGTGAAGAAGAGGTCTGAAAAGATTTCTTCACAGAGGAAATAAAAAAGCCATCTTCATTAAAGGTTTTGCACCTCTGAGCGAAGATGGCTTTTTGTTCGTCTTTTCTAATTGCTACTTGATAAGAAATGTTTCTATTGCAATTCCGGCGTCAACCTTTTCTTTAAAGACATTTGGCATCCGTCCTTGACCAGTCCATGTTGTTGTCTTTCCACTGTCATCGGTGATTTTGTATTTTGGCGGACGGGGGCTGCGTTTGCGGCTGCCTTTTTCGCCGTTTTCGGCAAGCAGGTCACCGGGATTGATGCCGTCTTTGGCCAGCATTTCTTTATATTGCTTTATTTTTTCAATCTTCTCTGCGTCTTTTTTGAGGGCTTCCTGTTCTGCCTCAATACGTTGTTCGATAATTTTTTCCAGTTTTTCTTTAATGCCGTAAAGTTCTTGAACACTTAATTTTTTCGTAGCACTGTTCAGGCGACGGGCGTGGGTTAATACTTTGACAATTGAATCCATAGGTTCATCCTTTGTGTTTATAGTTCTTTTGTGAATATTGTAGAAGGTTTTATTCGTACTTTACCGTCCAAAACCTATCATAAAAAACAAGAAATTGAAAGTATCCTGGTAATGATGAAACGCCTTGAAGCACCAAGACACGTATTGTCCTCATTAGATTTAAAATAATAAGATTCTTCGACTATGCAACATCTTTATGTGTTTTTTTATCTTTTACAGATGGGAAAATGTTTCTTGTCGTACGTTTTATGCTTTTTAAAGCAGGCTTCTTTGCGTGGTAATAAGAAATTTTTATATTGGGGTAGTTTTTGTGTCTCTAAAGTTTTTGTTGGGCTTTTGGGAACATGTATGCTGTATGACAAAACACCATTGATTGATTTTTGCAAATAGAAATAAAAAGTGTTGAATCATTATTTTTTCTTATACTTCTTCAGGGGGATTAAAAAATCTTTTGGGGTTCTGAATATCAAAAAATACCGGGCATCAAGTCGCATATTACAAGAGTGTTTTTTATAAAACCAGAAGAGATAAGTGCAAGTGTTGGCGTGAATAAATGATAGACAAGAAAGAGACGATATTATATGTTTTTAGTTATGCGGAGAGGCCTTTTTAAGATGAACATTATGATGGGGGTCTATTATGCAACAGATACAAGCGGTTGTACAGAATATTGTTGGCGTTTTTCAAGCTGTTGCCAAGGATGGTACGGTACGAATCCTGCAGACTGGTGATCTCATCTACGAAGGAGAAACTGTCTCCGCCGTTGTCGAAGAAACAGCGGCAGATTCTGAAAATATCCTCTTGCTCCGTGATCTTCACAGTGGCGAGCTGCTTTTTCTCTCTGGAAACGATACGGTCTCTTTTTCCGCAGAGCAGAGCAGTGTTGCGACCGTGGTCTATGATGAGGATGCCGGTTCAGGATTCCTGACCGGCGGGGCCTTTTTCACCTCTGAAGATTTTCTTGCCCAGCCATTGTCTTCTCCGGATTTTTCTCAACGAGAAAATCCTGAGCAAAGCCCCATACCGTCTTTTGCTGAGACAGATCAAAATGATGGTGCGATGAATACGGCAGACTTTGCTGCTGAACCTGGCCCTGAGCCTCAGAAAAACACTGTCCCGATTATCACAGGCGGTGAGAGCAGTGTTGAAGTCACCGAAATTGCCGATAAGGCTGCGGGGGAAAACACCGCTACCCATACAGCCACTGGCAGCCTCAGTTTTACCGATGCCGACGTCTTTGACACCCATACGGTCACGGTTCATCTGGACAGCCTTGCCCAGGACGCTGCCCCGCAGCAGACCTATGCCGTCACTCTTGATGATGGCCGTGGCGGTACAGCCAGCGAGACCATCACCATCACCTTACACGGCAGCAACGATGCTCCCGAGACCGAGCCGGATAGCAACAGTGTTGTCGAGACCGAGCCCCGTTGCAGCGGGAATGTGCTCAGCAACGATATCGATGTGGATGGCGACGTCCTTGAGGTCGCACGTGTCAACGATGCTCCGCCGGGAGACCGTATTGCCACCAGCTATGGTCATATCACCCTTGACCCTGATGGCTCCTATACCTATTTCGCAGACATTTCCCATCCGGCAGTGGCAGCGTTACACGATGGCGAAACCCTCAGCGATACGATCACCTATACCGTGAGTGACGGTAACGGGGGGATAAGCAGCGAGACGCTTCTCATTACCATTATCGGCAAAGGTTCTCCAGAACCCCCGCCGCCACCGCCTCCGCCGCCTGAGCCGAATCATGCGCCGCTCATTGCTGACGGTGGTGATACCACAGGTGCGGTTACCGAAATTGCCGACAAGGCTGCGGGGGAAAATACCGTCACCCATACAGCCACTGGCAGCCTCAGTTTTACCGATGCCGACGTCTTTGATACCCATACGGTCATGGTTCATGCCAATGGCGCCGGGTATCTGGGCGATCTCACTGCCGCTGTTGACCAGGACAGCAAGACCATCAACTGGACTTTTTCCGTGTCTGACGCGGATCTGGACAGCCTTGCCCAGGACGCTGCCCCGCAGCAGACCTATGCCGTCACTCTTGATGATGGCCGTGGCGGTACAGCCAGCGAGACCATCACC
>PDWJ01005292.1_pt1 | contig 10691 bp, 11 predicted proteins | sample 1430881 | NCBI WGS metagenome assembly PDWJ01 (sample SAMN01162460, study PRJNA174530) | Oral metagenome, whole genome shotgun sequencing project. | biome: Marine environment; feature: Marine mammal; material: Swab sample of the gingival sulcus; isolation source: swab sample of gingival sulcus... | reverse complement strand
GACACAGCAAGAGCCATTTTATCTTACAGAGGCGTTTTGCTGAAAAATCACCTTTTAAAGGGAGTAAAAAAAGGAGCATTAACCGAAGAGCAAGCCGAAACAAAATTTGAGGCTTGGTTGAAAGAGAAAAATGCTAAAATTCAAGCTAAAATTGATGGCTTGGCAGACAAAAAAGAAGCTGCAAAGAAAGAACGTTTAGAAGTTGAAAGCAAAATTAACGAAGAACGTGCAGCTGCCATTGCCAAGAGAAAATCAGATTTAGCTGCTGAACTTGAAGCTGAAAATGCTGAAGCAGCCGAAGCCGAGAATGCAGAAAATGCAGAGCAAGCTGAAAGTGCTGAAGTTGAAGAGCCAAAAGCTGAAGCTAAAGAAGAAAAAAAAGAGGAGTAGAATAACAAAACTCCGAAAATGAAGCAAGTTAAGTTACAAAAAATCGGAAAATTTATCAAAACTCACGGAGTTCACGGTAATTTATTGTTATCCGTAAATGATAATATCCCTCTTGACTTGTTAGATAGTACAGTTTTAGAAAAGGAATGGGTATTCATTGATATGAAAGGATTACCTGTTCCTTTTTTAATTGCCAAAGATGGAGTGAAAGAATTTGCTGCCGACAGTTTTCTTATAAAGTTAGAAGGAATTGATACTAATGCCGCAAAAAAGATGTGTCCTGCTAATGTTTATGTAAACATCGCATACATAGAAAACGATATAAGCATAGAAAACAACAACTACAATAGCATTGCAAACTTCATTATACACGATAAAAAATTAGAGGAAATAGGAAAAGTTGAATACCTGTTAGATATAAAAGAAAACCCGCTTATAGCTGTAAATTACAACAACAAGGAGGTTTTAATTCCCGTAAAATCGGAATACATAATAAACATCGACTTTGAGAAAAGAAAAATAACCACTGATTTCCCTGATGATTATCTTGATATGCTCGCTCAATCATAAATAAGCGTATCAATAAAACACCTCATACAACCCACTATTTACACTGGCTACTATTGTTGTGCCACAAGTATTTTAAAGGCAAGTCGTGCTGCCCTGTCTATACAATTCTAATGGCACAACAACAGCCCGTAACGCAGCAAAACGAAACGGCAAAGCCATCATCACAGGTGTAATTATTAGTGTATTTCACTGATATGGATTACAATTCCATTATTTTTGCCACAACATTATTTGCACCTTCGGCAATTTGCACAATATTGGCATCAAGCATATAACAGGGCGTTGTAACTATTTTAAACTGCTTATCTACTACTACTTCACCGTGTTTTGTTATTTCGTGTCTGCCACCCATTTTTTCAATCGCAGCTATTGTATCCTTATCGTTTCCGATAGTTACTAATGCACCTTTAACAACTCTTGCAACAACAGCTGGTGAAATACACAATGCACCAATAGGTTTGCCGGCTCTAACCATTCCTAAAATGGCTTGCTCAACCGATAAATCAACCGAACAATCGGCACCATCAAAAGCTAAACTTGATAAATTCTTTGCTACTCCAAATCCTCCGGGGAAAATTAAAGCATCGTAATCTGCTACATTAAAATCAGCAATATCATGTATCTTGCCTCTTGCAATTCTCGCAGATTCAACCAATACATTTCTGACTTCGGGCATTTCTACACCCGTAATATGGTTAATTACATGATGTTGCTCAATATTTGGAGCAAAAATTTCATAGGTTCCTCCATGCTTTTGTATTGCGTACAAGGTCATTGTAGCTTCATGAATTTCGGAACCATCGTAAACACCACATCCTGATAATACTACTGCAAACTTTTTCATACCTATTATTTATTATATTAAACTCATTTGAACTTTTTCAGTAATAAAATACTGTGTGTTCTTGTCTTAAAAACTTTGTCGCTATTGGATATCAGACACTGTGTTAAAATCCATTTTTTTTATAAAATTTGGATTTTAACACAGTGTCTAAGAGCTGAATGCCAATAGCTGACAACTATAAAAAAACACTAAAAATCTGAAGAATAAAACCACAAATTTGTAGCCAAAAAGTCTAAATATCTTCATCAAATCGATATCATCTACTTACTAAAAACACCCTGTAAATTTACACAAAAATTATCACTAAACCAAAAAAACTACCAAGTATTTTAAATTTTGTTAAAGTGGTATAATTTTTTCTGTATAATTCTGTTATATTAGTGTCAGAGATACATTAAAATCAGATAAGGTGAAATGCTTGGGAGACGGAAGTTGGAGGTTGGAAGACGGAAGTTGGGAGAAGGAAGACCGAAGACCTAAGTCGGGAGACGGAAGTCAGAAGTCGGGAGACGGAAGACCGAAGAGGGAAGTTGGAGGTTGGGAGACGGAAGACCGGAGACGGAAGATTTAAGTTTAGCGACAATCTTTGGCGTAAGCAAATCACCTATCACTAATCACCTATCACTAATAAAAAACAAACAAATGAAAAAAACTTTTTTAAAAAAATTTAAGAAACTATTTTTATGGCTTATTGCTATATTTGTAATATTATTTGCATTTAGATTTATATACGGATATACCGAAACATTTGAAAGTAGCCCGAGCCAAACTAATTTCTTTAATAATATAAAGAGCGTACAAAGAAATTACGCCTCGAAAAAATATAGTGTGAAATCAGAATCGCCTAACAGACCATCAATAAATGTAGACCAAAAATATGAGAAAATTGCAGATGTAGTGACAAAATCATCAGATTTTGAAAACGAAGAAAAAGTTTCAAGAGAAAAGATAAAAAAATATAATGCTCTTATTCAATTTGAACAAAAAAATGGCAATGAAGGATATAGAACATTAAATTTGTTAATTGGTGTTCCCCCTAAAAATTTCGATTTACTCTATAAAGAACTAATTAAAATAGGAAAAATTCAAGCAAAGCAAATAACTAAAAAAGATAAAACTAACGAGTATAAAGAATTAAATGCAAAAAGGCAGTCTTTAGAAAAAATTAGAAGCTCTTTGATAGAGTTAAAAACAAAAGGAGGTAAGATAAGTGAATATGTACAGTTAGAAAATCGTATTCTTGAAATTGAAAAACAGCTTCAAGAACTTGGTGTAAGTTTAGGCGATTTTGACGATGAAAATGAATTTTGTACAGTTAAATTTTCACTTTTAGAGGGTAAAGAAATTACAATAGGCATACTTCACAGAATAAAAGTAGCATTTGAATGGACTGTAGAAATGTATATGTTAATTATTGTAATATTGTTTTTTATATCTTTATTTGTGTATTTTGTATTGCTTATAGTAGACAAACTAAAAATATTTGAAGCCTTAATAAATAAAAAAGAATAAAGATAGTTGTAGGGTTAAACTCTTTAAAACTTTTTCAGTGATAAGATAATATATTTTCTTGTCTTAAAAACCCTGTAGCTATTGGCTGTTTATTTTTACTAAAGCCAAAAGCTCTAAGGTCTAATATAAAACGGTGCAAATTAGAAGAGTAAAAATTCAAATCACTTCTTTTAGTTATAAATAATAAATCAAAAAATGACATTTATGAAAAAGGTTGTTATTTTAATAATTATGGTTGTAACACTTTCAGCCTGTCCGAGAGAGGACACTATTTCTATTGACCCAATTATTGGCAAATGGAAATTAATAGAGATAAGATTCTCCGGCTTTGAAAGAATATCTTCTATAGATTGTTCTGATAAAAACATTATTTACAATTTTAAGACAGATGATATTTTAAATGTGTCGGGAGTATCTGCAAACGACAAATATTTAAGATATTCAAATGGAGAATACAAATATTTTTTTGGAAAAGGACGCTTAGGAGGAGGAGGAAGCGATCCTAAAATACTTTTAGTTGAAATAGAGACTACTAAATGGACTTATAAATTAACGGATGGTAAAATGGTATTGAGTACATCTTATCTTGATGGAGAAACTTTGATTTTTGAAAAGAAACAACAATAAACTTATTTTCAGCAACATACAAACACACAAACAGATTTGTGTTAAAGTAGACACAAGGGCATAATTAGTTAGTCGGAAAACCGAAGATGCAAAGCAAAACTTCCAACTTCCCTCTTCCAACTTCCAACTTAACACACAAACAAATGAAAAAGATACTTACTGTAATATTAATTGTTTTTTGCAATTTGTATGCAAATGCGCAATACAAAGAGCCTAAACAAAAAAACCTGCCAAACTACGAATACAAAATTGTACATTTTGGATTTAGCGTAGGTTTAAATGTGATGGATTTTAGCATAATAAAAGCCGAAGATTTTTTAAGTACTACAATCTACAACGAAATTTACTCTATTGAAAATGACCAAGTTGCCGGCTTTAATTTAGGACCTATTGTCAACTTCCACATGGGTGAGTATTTTGATTTCAGAACATTGATAATACTATCTTTCGGACAAAGAAACTTGCAATATCGTGCCACAACTACCAACAATATGGTTGGAACTTTAAAATTGCATACTATGAAAATATCATCTACATATTTGGAGTTCCCTCTACTATTGAAATATAAGGCGCACAGAATCAATAATTTTCGCCCTTACATAATTGCAGGAGTAAATCCTAAATATGATTTATCTGCTCAAAAAAAGATAAAAGAAAGTGAAATGCCTAAAATACGCCTTAATAACTTTGATTTTGCCGGCGAATTAGGAGCAGGATTAGATTTTTATTTACCTTATTTTAAATTTTCCATTGAATTAAAATATAGCGTAGGCACAAGAAATATGCTAATATACGACGATACTCAATACACTAAATCTATTGATAAAATGACTTCAAATATATGGATGCTTTCATTCCATTTTGAATAAAGAAAAGAACTATAGCACGAATAAAAATTAAATAACCGATAATTACTAATGTGAATTAAAAATTAAAAATTAAGAGTTGAAAATTTAGGTATTAATACATACTCAATCGGTTTGTATTGAACTCATTTAAACTTTTTTAGCGATTTTTTTTCTTTTATAGTTGAATATTCATTTTTGACAAGGTTTTTGGCTGTTAGCCTTTGGCTTTTAGCTTTTAGCTTTTTTGTCTTTAGAAATCACAATTTAATAGCAAACAATGATAAATTTTTGTAAATATTTTACATCATTGATTAAAAACCAAGGGCTAAAAGCTAATAGCTTAGTAATCACCAAATAAACTAATACTATCGAATTATTAAAAAAGTTTAAATCACTTCGGTCTAAAATTAATACATAAAAAAATAATTCTTAATTTTTCATTACTTACGTGAGGGCTTCGCCGTTCTTAACTCTTAATTAGCATTACTAATTGTTAATTGTTAATTACTAATTGATATCAACTATTGTGAAAAAAATTTCTAATCAAAAAATATCAATATTACTGTCATTGATTTTTACATTGTTTGTGGGATTTTTTTTGCTGTTGTTCTGCTTCGATACTATTATAGAGCATTATGCTTTGATAATATTTGCAGTCTTATTGGATTTCCTGCTCATGTATTTGGTTCTTTACTATGTGATTAATCATTTTGTAATTACAAGAATAAAACCCCTCTTTAAAACTGTTGACACATTACAGATGCCCTTAAATAAACTTTATGAAAGTATGGAAGATGGAAAGTTGTTGACAGAGTTAGACCAAAGAGTACTGGAATGGACAAAAAGTAAAATAGACGAAATAGCCGTTTTAAAGGCAAACGAAAAATACAGAAAAGAGTTTTTGGGCGATGTATCTCACGAACTTAAAACCCCCTTATTTAACATTCAAGGTTATATTCTCACATTGATAGACAGCAAGTTGAAAGATGAGAGTATAAACATGAAATATCTAAAACGAACATCGAAAAATATAAACAGGCTAATATCTATTGTGGAAGATTTGGAAACAATATCTAAATTAGAAACAAGAGAACTGCTACTCGAAATTAAAAAATTTGATATAGTGCAAATGATTAATGAGGTGTTTGAGATGCAAGAAATTAGAGCCAAAGCAAAATCAATAACATTCAAATTTGATAAAATTTATGCAGACCCGATATATGTTATGGCCGATAAGAAAAATATTGCCAATGTAATTAATAATCTCATTATAAACTCGGTAATATACGGAAAAGAAAATGGAACAACAGAAGTGAGCATAAGGCAAAAAAACAACAAAGTATACATAAGTATAAAAGACAACGGCATAGGCATAGAGGAAAAATATCAGAAACGTATTTTTGAACGCTTTTTCAGGGTTGATAAAAGCAGGTCGAAAGTTCAAGGAGGCACAGGTTTAGGATTATCAATAGTCAAGCATTCAATAGAGGCGCATAAGCAATCAATAAGCGTTAAAAGTAAGCCCGATGTCGGCACAACATTTACATTTACATTAAGCAAGTAGATGCAAACCTAAGTGTTTGCCCTTTTTAAAACGTAAAACCCGTCACCCAACACCCGAAACCCAAATAACACAAACCAATGAATAATTCAAAATACAAAATTTTAATAGTAGATGACGAGAAAGACATTCTTGAATTTGTAGGTTATAACCTTAGAAAAGAAGGCTTTGTGGTACATACTGCAATTAATGGTGTTGAAGCTGTTAAACAAACAAAAACACATAAACCTCATCTTATTTTAATGGACGTAATGATGCCGGAGATGGACGGCATAGAGGCTTGCAAGGAAATAAAGTCAGTAAAAAAATTTAGAAATATAATTATAGCATTCTTAACTGCAAGAGGCGAAGATTATTCACAAATAGAGGGTTTTGATGCAGGCGCCGACGATTATATAACTAAACCCATAAAACCCAAATTGCTTATTAGAAGAATAAAAGCTCTGTTAAAAAGACACAGAGAATATTCCGAAGAAAGTTCATACGACAAAATTATTGAAAGAGGAAATATAAAAATAGATACTGAAAAATTTCTTGTTTATAAAAATGATAAAAAACTGATTTTGGCTCGCAAAGAATTTTCTTTATTAAAATTATTGGTATCGAAACACGAAAAAGTATTTACTCGCAAAGAAATATTCGAAAAAGTATGGGGTACGGATATTATTGTGGGCGACAGAACAATAGATGTATATATTAGAAAACTTAGAGAAAAAATAGGAGATGAATTAATACACACCGTTAAAGGTGTAGGCTATAAGTTTGTTGTTGACTAATTATATTATTTGATTGCAAATTGCTGACTAAATAAAATATAGTATCTTTACAATTTTTAAATAATTATACCCACGCATAACCCTTATTATCAGAGTTATAGCTATTAATTGCTAATTGAATGAAGTATTCTTACATAATACCTGCATTTAACGAAGAAGAAAACGTAAAGTTAATTTACAGTCGCTTGATTGATTTGGTAGATAAATCAAATGCAGATTACGAAATTATTTTTGTAGATGATGGCAGCAGAGATAATACCAAGCAAGAATTAATAAAACTATCCGAAAAGGACGAAAACCTTAAAATAATAGGTTTAAGCAGGAATTTCGGGCATCAAGCAGCATTAACTGCCGGACTGCAATATGCCACGGGCGATGCAATTATTACTATGGATTGCGACCTGCAAGACCCGCCCGAAGTTATAGAGCAGATGATTGATGAATGGAAAAAAGGCTACGATATTGTATATGCAAGACGTAAAAATTACAGGTCGGATAGTTTCATAAAAAAACAAGCCTCCAAAATTTACTATAAAGTATTAACTCAAATTTCAGATATACAAATACCTCCCAATGTTGGCGATTTTCGTCTGATAAGCAAAGCCGTACTGACCGAAATTAATAATATGAGAGAGAAATCGAGATATTTACGCGGAATGGTTGCATGGACAGGCTTTAAGCACAGTTTTGTAGATTATTACCGCCCCGATAGAGAAAAAGGCAAACCGGGATATTCTTTAAAAAAGCTGTCGAAACTTGCCATAAACGGTTTTCTTGATTTTTCTTTTGTGCCTCTCAGAGCAGGTTTATTATTGGGTATTCTTAGTATAATAACGGGCTTTATGTTGCTTGCCTATCAAATATACGATGCTTTGGTAAACAATGCTCACTATTATTTGTATAAATGGCTGACGGTTACACTCTTTATATTTATGGGTTTTATGTTTATGCTTATTTGGATAATTGGCGAATATATAGGCAAAATATACAACGAGGTGCGCTCGCGCCCTATTTATATTGTTAGCGAAACTGTTAATGTTGCAGATACGCCATAATGGGGCGTATCTACAATATTAACAATACATAAACAGCAAATGAAAATACTCGTAAATACAAGATTGTTAATACCCGATAAACTTGCAGGGATAGCGTGGTTTACTTACGAAACGCTCAAACGTATAACATTGCAAAACCCCGATGTGCAGTTTTACTTTGTTTTTGACAGAAATTTCTCCGATGAATTTATTTTTTCAGATAATATTGAGCCTTTGGTATTGTCGCCCGTAACTCGACACCCTATTTTGTGGTATTTATGGTTTGAGCATCGCCTGCCAAGACTGATAAAAAAAATTAAACCTGATATTTTTTTGTCTCCCGATGGTTACATATCGCTGCGTTCAGATGTTAAAAGCCTATCGGTGATACACGATATTAATTTTTTACATTATCCCAAAGATTTACCTCTATTCAGTAATTTATTCTACAATTATTATTTCCGTAGATATGCACACAAAGCAAGTCGTTTAGCTACTGTTTCTGAATTTTCGAAGATGGATATTTGCCAAAACTACGGCGTACCGAGCAGCAAAATTGATGTTGTATATAACGGCTGCAATGCGGCATATAAACCCATTAACCAAAGCGAGCAAAACTTTGTAAAAGATAAGTTTACCAATGGTCGAGATTTTTTTATCTTTGTGGGTTCTTTGTCGCCTCGTAAAAATATTGAAAATATGCTGCTGGCATATCAGTATTTTTTAGATAAACACAATAAAATGGTAGATTTAGTTATTGTTGGCGATAATTTATTTATGACAAAAGGCATACGAAAAACATGGGAAAATATTAAAAACAAAGATAATGTTCATTTTGTAGGCAGACTTGCTCCCAATGTTATAAGCAAGTTGACAGCCTCTGCCCTTGCCCTTGTTTTGGTCTCTAAATTAGAGGGTTTTGGCATACCTGTAATAGAAGCTTACGCTTGTGAAACTCCCGTGATAGTATCAAATGTCAGTTCCTTGCCCGAAATTGCAGGTAATGCTGCCATTTATGCCAATCCTTTTGATATTAAATCCATTGGTGATGCCTTTTTGCAAATGGCTAACGATGTTGAATTACGTAAAAACTTAGCTTGCAATACAAAATCAATAAGCAAAAAGTATAGTTGGGATAAAAGTGCTAAACTACTATGGAACAGTGTTTTAAAAACATTATAAGCTTTTTTGCGGGAGACGGGTGACCGAAGGCCGAAGACGGAAGGCGGAAGACCGAAGACGGGAGACGGGAGACGGAAGACGGAAGACGGGAGACCGAAGACGGGTGACCGAAGTTGCGACAAAAACCTTGCGTTCTTTGCGACAAACTTTGCGTCCTTTGCGGTTAAACCAAGCTAACACCTAAAAAATAAACAGATGAAACACTCATGACTGTAAAAAGATACACAACGGTATGATTGTTTAGAGGAAAGTCTGAGAACAAAAACTTCCAACTTCCCTCTCCCAACTTCCAACTTAAAATATAAACCAATGAAAAAAAACTTACTTTTAATAATAATTATAGTTTTACTATGTCTGGGGGTTTTTCTTATATTTATTTACCCTTACATAATGAGCTACAGACCTCAAAGCCTTACTGAAAAAGAAGCTGTAGAAAATTTACTGAAAAACTACGGCAAACGCGTAAAGGTATTATCCAAAAAATTTGATGTTCCTGCATCTTATCTGTTAGCGCTGATTATGTTGGAGTCGAGCGGCAGAAAAAAAGTGCCGGCACGATATGAAAAAAATGTATACAAAAAACTACTGCGTGTAAAACAAGGCAAACTAAAGTCATTTGAAAATATAACTACCAAAGACTTAAAAAAAACATCGCGCAGAACATTAAAAAAACTATCTTGTTCCTACGGACCTTTTCAAATTATGGGATATAAATCGTTTTTTTTGAAAATCCCTTTGAAAAAGTTAACAGGCAAGTATAATATGTATTATGCAGTAAAATGGATAAAACTAACCTACGGAAAATCTTTAAAGGAAAAAAATTACAAAGATGCTTTCCATATACATAATACAGGTAAAAAATATCCCAAAATAGGTAGACCCACAACCCACAACCCACGATATGTGCAAGAAGGTTTAAGATACGAAAGAATTTTCAGGCATAAATCCCCATAGAACCATAGCCGTAAAATCCCTTCAACCATTAACCACTAACCACTAACCACTACCTTTCCCCTTTCCCCTACTTTATTATTGCAAAAAATTTATTAAATTTGCAAAAAAAATGTCATGACAGAATTTAAGGAAAAATACATAAATCCCTTTACAGATTATGGTTTTAAGAGATTGTTTGGAGAAGAACCTAATAAAGATTTGCTTATTGACTTTCTGAACGAACTTTTGAAAGCCGAACAAGGGAAAATTACAGATTTACAATATCTTAAAAATGAGCACTTTGGGAATACAAAATTAGATAGAAAAGCTATTTTTGATTTGTATTGCACAAATGAAAAAGGCGAAAAGTTTATTGTTGAACTTCAAAAAACAAAACAGAAATTTTTTAAGGAC
>PDWJ01005725.1_pt1 | contig 10693 bp, 9 predicted proteins | sample 1430881 | NCBI WGS metagenome assembly PDWJ01 (sample SAMN01162460, study PRJNA174530) | Oral metagenome, whole genome shotgun sequencing project. | biome: Marine environment; feature: Marine mammal; material: Swab sample of the gingival sulcus; isolation source: swab sample of gingival sulcus... | reverse complement strand
CCCGTCCATTTGCCTCCGGGTAGGTTGCAAGAGGTGTCGGGTGACCGGCATCCCAGTTAAATGATCATGGCCTTTACAGGTAACAGAATTCGGCTTACTGCCCACTCCTTTTTTATCAGATGAAAATCCGAGGTACTCCTTTTTATGAGTGATACATGCGCTGCGATAATCCCCGCTGCAGGCAGCGGTACCCGGATGGGAGCAGAGCAGCCCAAGCAGTTTCTCACTCTTGCAGGCAAACCCATCCTGGTTCACACTGTCGAGGCCTTGTACAACCATCCTGTAATTGATCTGCTGATTATCGTTGTTCCCAGATCTTACATCCCGAAGACGAACGAAATACTCAGTAAATACAAGCTGCTGGACAAAACTGAAATCATCGCAGGTGGTATCCGCAGACAGGATTCCGTACTCAGAGGCTTAACGCATCTCGGCGACAGGGCAGAGCTGGTATTAATCCACGATGGCGCCAGACCCCTTGTGGACAATGGGGTGATCGATCGCTGGTATAGAGAGGCGGTTAAAGGGGCTGCAATCAGTGCGATTCCGGTGGTGGATACTTTAAAAAAAGGAAATAAAAACAGAGAAATAGAGAAAACGATCAACCGTGATTCTCTCTGGCAGGCGCAAACGCCTCAGGGGGGGGAACGGCAATATCTTCTTGATGGCTTTACAAAGGCGGCAGGAAGAGATGTTACCGATGAGGCCATGCTCTTTGAAATAGCCGGGTACCCGGTAAGGCTGGCACTGGGTTCAGAAAAAAATATCAAGATAACCTCACCCGAAGACCTTATGATTGCTGAAAACATGCTTGCTCCAAAACGGTATGTTCCCCGTATAGGCCACGGATTTGACGCACACCGCTTCACTGAAGACAGGCCACTTGTGCTTGGCGGTGTAACAATAGAGTATCATCTTGGTCTTGCTGGCCATTCCGATGCCGATGTGCTCACGCATGCATTCTGCGATGCATTGCTTGGTGCCATGGCAAAGGGGGACATTGGCAGACATTTTCCTGATTCTTCTGATACGTTCAAAGATATCTATTCCATCAAGCTGCTGGAACGTGTTCAGGAACTACTGGAGCATGAAGGGCTCCTCCTGGCCAATGGTGATCTAACCGTTATCTGTCAGCGCCCCAGATTGGCACCATACATCCCGGAAATGCAAAAAATGCTGGCGAGAGCCTGCAAATGCGCTCCAGATCAGATTAACATTAAGGCAACAACAACAGAAAAAATGGGCTATACCGGACGGGAAGAAGGGATAAGCTGCCATGCCGTAGCCATCCTCGTTCCCGCCTCATTCGCTCCATCTTCAACAAAGGCAAGGTAACAGCCATGCACATCAATACCGAACGTCTCGTCACCTCATTTGTAACCATGTGTGAAATTGACAGCCCGTCACGCCATGAAAAAAACATTTCCTCATATCTGCAAAAAACGTTCTCGGCACTTGGTGCAGACTCTATAGAAATGGATAACAGCGCAGCCGAGACCGGCTCTGAAACCGGCAATCTGATCATCCGGTTTTCCGGCAATAACAGGGAACCATTATTTTTCTGCTGTCATATGGATACAGTTGAACCAGGCAGAAATATAGAGGTGGGCAGAAAAGGCAATATCTTTTTCAGTAAAGGCGACACAATCCTGGGCGCTGACGATAAAACAGGAATTGCAGCGTTGATAGAGCTTATGACCTTGCTCAAGGAAAACAACCTCTCTCATCGTCCCGTTGAACTTGTTTTTACCACCTGTGAAGAGATTGGCCTGCTCGGTGCCAAAGCCCTGAATCCGTCATTATTGCAATCTCAATACGGTTTTGCCCTCGATTCCACAGGCCCTGGGGATATTGTCACAGGAGCACCAGCTGCCAATAGATTGAAAATTACAGTTCAGGGAAAGGCCGCACATTCAGGTCTGAACCCGGAAAGCGGGATTAACGCGCTCTGTATTGCAGCAGAGGCAATCTCTAGACTACCGATAGGACGAATAGATGAAATTACCACCTGCAACCTGGGTCTTGTAAGCGGTGGAACAGCGACCAATATTGTCCCGGAACTGGTAACTCTGGAAGGAGAAGTCCGCTCTCATTCCGAGCACAAGCTGGAAGAGGTGACAAAGACTATCACAGAGACTTTCAAAACAGTTGCCAGAAACTGGCCGCAGCCTCCGGGCTGTACAGACAAACCGGAAGTCATGATAGAGATCCACAAAGACTTTCCGCTGATCGATCTCGATGAGCACTCCCTGCCACTTGTTCATATACGCGAGGCTGAACAAAAACTGAACAGAAAGTTAAAGAAAGTCATCGCAGGCGGCGGCAGCGATGCCAACATTTTTTGCGGATACGGCCTGCCAACCGCCATTCTTGCTACCGGCATGATAGATGTCCATACCACCAATGAACAGGCAGATCTCACCAAAATGATCGAAGTAACAGAGCTTCTTATAGCCCTTGTTGTGGAGTAAAAATGTTTACTGTACACCTTGTCTCACTACTCAGAATTCTTTCTTGTTGAATTTCTACCGCATTTATAATAAACAGGGGGGACAAGATGTTGACGAGGCACAAGGGCAGTCCTTTGTGCCTCTCTTCTTTTTCGCAATCATGTTGAATCGGCTCGATCAGTCAATCCTGCCGAAAGCCAGGGGAAATATGCATCATCAAGAAAATACCTGTTATCCCACCCATGAATGCGGCGTATGCGGCATTTTTGGACACGATGACGCCTCAAAACTCACCTATTTCGGGCTCTATGCCCTGCAGCACCGTGGCCAGGAAAGCGCCGGTATCGTCAGTTCTGATGGCAAAGAAGTCCTCTGCCATAAAAACATGGGACTTGTCCCGGAAGTCTTTTCAGAAGAGATCTTACGTTCCCTGAAGGGCAGGCTGGCAATCGGCCATGTCCGGTATTCGACAACAGGGGCTTCAAACATCATCAACGCCCAGCCTTTGAAAGTCAACCATAAGGGCCACACACTGGCTGTAGCCCATAACGGCAATCTGGTAAATTCGATCAAACTGCGCGCCCAGCTTGAAGAGCGGGGCTCCATCTTCCAGACGACAATGGACAGTGAGATTGTACTGCACCTGATGGCCCGTTCTGCTCACCGGGGCCTTGACACAGCCTTAAAAGAAAGTTTTCGGGCATTACAGGGGGCATATTCATTACTGTTGATGGACGAAGAAAACATGATGGCTGTTCGTGACCCCAACGGTTTTCGTCCTCTGTGTCTTGGAAAGCTCAGCAATGGCGGCTGGGTTGTTGCCTCTGAAACCTGCGCGCTTGACCTTATTGAAGCAGAATACATTCGGGATATTGAACCCGGTGAAGTCCTGATCATCAATGAATCCGGGCTGCGTTCGATCTTCCCATGGAAACCTCGTAACACCAGTTTCTGCATATTCGAGCATGTCTATTTTGCCCGTCCTGACTCAGATGTTTTCGGCATCAATGTCTATCAGGCAAGAAAGAGAATGGGGCAGATCCTGGCAAGAGAGTGCAAGATAGATGCTGATTTCGTTATGCCGTTTCCTGATTCGGGTAACTATGCCGCCATCGGCTACTCTCAGGAATCAGGTATCCCTCTGGAATTTGGTGTTATCAGAAACCATTATGTGGGCAGAACCTTTATTCAGCCGACCCAGTCCATGCGTGATTTCAATGTCAGGGTGAAGCTCAACCCGGTGCGGTCCTTTCTGAAAGATAAGCGTGTAATCATCATTGAAGATTCGGTTATCAGGGGCACCACCGGAAAAAGTCGGGTAAGATCGTTGCGCAACGCCGGTGCCAGAGAAGTACATATGCTGGTGAGTTGCCCGCCTACAAAACATGCCTGCTATTACGGCGTTGATTTTCCATCAACAAACCAGCTCATCGCAGCCAATAAAAACGAAGAGGAAATCGCCGATTATCTTGGCCTTGATTCCATATATTATTTAAGTAAGGAAGGACTTGTTGAAGCAACAGGCCTCAAAGACAACGATTTTTGTCTTGCCTGCTTTGATGGGAACTATCCGGTTCCACCGGATATGAGTTTTCAGAAAAATGCCTTACTGTAAGAAGAGACCATTTCACCTGAAATAAAGTTTTTCCTAGATTTGGCAAATAACACAGTTCTTACCACCGTTTTTGGCCTCAGACATGGCCTCATTGGCTCGTTCTTCGATATGCTCTATATCACGCTTCGGACTGATTTCTGTATCACGGGGACAGGAGACGAGCCCTATGGACAGTGTTGTCTTTCCGAGACCTGCTTCAATGTATCGCAGCAGAATACGCTGAACAATCTCCGTTGCCTGGTTTGCATTGGTTTGCGGTAATAGCAACGCAAACTTATCGCCTCCCAGCCTGAAAGCCAGATCCACATTATTCCTGGTGCATTCCTTTACCATTCGGGCAAAGAAGATGAGCGTTTGGTCACCTTTCGGGTGGCCATATTTATCATTGTACTCCTTGAAATTATCAATATCTATTATTGCCAGAAACAGCTGGTAACTTTGACGATGGGCTCGTTCCACCTCTTTGACCATCTGCTCATCAAAGGCCCTGCGGTTATACAATCCGGTCAACGTGTCACGAAGAGATAATTTTTCCAGCTCCTGAACCATATGACGCTCACGCAGTGCCCTGGCAATTTTTATTTCCAACTCATATTGATCAATGGGTTTTCTGATAAAATCAATGGCACCCTGTTTAATCATCTCGGCGTAGGTGGTTCGATCACTGCATCCAATCACATCAATATCGGGATGGTTATCACGTACATACGCCCAAAGTTCCATTCCATCCATATCAGGCATGACAGGATCAAGGAGAATGAGATCACATTTTTTTCCGTCCAGCACCTGTACCGCTTCCTTGCCATTACTGGCAACAAGGCAGTCATACTCTAATGTATCCACCTTGGCATACAGTGTTTTTAAAGCAAGCGTATCATCATCCACAATCAGAACAATTGCGGCTTCTTTGTTTCTTTCCATAATGTTTCACAGTTTTTATTTAATAGGACTTCCTTCTTATGATCAGCTACCATACATGCCCGATCCATAAAAGTCCAGTACAAGACAGATATCTCCTAATTTTTACAGGCAAGCCGTACTCTTAAATCCTCCAAATTGATCTGAATCCTTGTAATCTATCAGCGGTTATGTTATGAAATATTCTGCGTTATATTTATGTTTAAAAATCATGGGAGGAATTTTGAATTACAAAGACAAACGAACAGCACAATAATGACACAAACAGCTCATCAACGCATTGGAAATGAAAATTTACAAGCTCAATTCATATCCTTCGTTTTCAGTTTGAAGTTGTCTGGAACTGTATCAAAAACAAGTGTTATCTGATATAATGGACGACAACCTCACTGCGTTTTCCATATACAAAATATTTGAGTCAGGCAAAACATCCGATCCGTGGGATGAAATCATAGAGCTTGTCATGGAGATTGCTCCTTCCGTCTCTCAGGATTTTCTAAAGAAGGTGCATAGGGATATTTTCACATTTTTTTCTGACCATTCTTCTGGAGATCAGAAAAATACCAGCAGATACCACAACCTGCGGCATACCTATAGCGTCGTTCTGGCTACAGCCCGGTTGTTTCACGGCCTTCATCATGAACAAAAAGAAATTTCCGATCAATTGATTCTACAGGGAATGTTTGCTGCCTACTTTCACGATTTAGGCATGCTTCATCAACAGGCAAACACTCCTCCAAAGCAAATCCCTTCAACCCGTCACGAAGACGATTCTGCCACCCTCCTTGCCTCCTATCTCAGCAGGCACGATCATACCCTGTCGCTGGCAAACTGCACAACAATGATTCAATGTACATGCCTGGACTGGTCACAGGAAAAAGAACCTATTGAAGACAACGAATTACGGCTATGTGGTCAAATAGTTGCCACAGCTGATTTGCTGGCTCAAATGGCAGACAGATACTACCTGGAGAGCCTGCCTTTCCTCTTCGATGAGTTGAAAAAAAACGGCAATCAGGAACACGATTCCGCTCTTGCCCTGTTACAGGAGACCTCTGATTTTCATGTAAATATTATAAAAAGAAGATTGGAAATCACGCTTGGTAATCTTGCTCCTGCAATGCAAACACATTTTAAAACCCGCTGGCAAATTGACAGAAACCTCTATTTGGAAAATATATCGCTTAATTTAAACTATCTTAAAAGTCTCAAATCGATATGCGAACATGATTATGACTGTTGGAAACGGCATCTTCGCCGGACGCCGCCATAACAGATTATTTTTGCCGGGGATCGCCACCCGTTTCAAACATTTCAAATAGATCATAGAATAGACGGGCAACTGCAGTGTAATGGGTTACAGCACCAGAGCTTGCGTATGCCTTGGTTATTTCCATAGCCTTAGAGAGGCTTTCGTTACTCTCAGAATCCTGCGGTCTCTTTATCGCCTGAACCAGTTTTGTCCCCACTTCGTTTTCCATATTCATCCCTTTCTTCTTGACTTTACACAGCTTCTTTTTCTTAATTTGCCTTGTCTTTTTATAACCAAATGGCAGATTACCTGCTCAACAAAAAACCTGCTCAACAAAAAACCTGCTCAACCAAAAATCAAAATTTGATTTTAAAAGTATCTTTCGAAGTTTTTCTTTGGAAAAACTTGCATGCTAAGCGCAAAATGCTATATCATTACCAATATAATAAGATTATTAGCCATCCAACACAATGCGAAAGAATTGTATCGGGGAACGGCAGCAAAGATTATAATGGGAAAAAACCTTATGCCTGAAAACCTACCACCTGATATAGAAGGCTCACCTCTTGAAGAGCTTTTCCCAACATTGATAATCTGTCCAGACAAGGGTTCTCTTCTCCATTTTAACAAGGCCTGTTCAACCTATCTTGAGATAAAAAGTGACTTTTTTCCCATTGGCACACATTGCTCAACCTTCTGGGCAGATGCAGAGGATTTTTCTTCTTTTATCGATACTTTTAATAATAGTAAAAAGGTGCAAAACCATTACGCCCACTTTCGCACCCTATCCAGACAGAATAAGCATGCTCTGCTCAATGCCGCTCCCATCTCGTTCAATGACAAATCAGGAATATACATTACCATAACTGACATTACTCCACTTGTAAAAGAACCCTCACGTCCATCATCAAATAAAAACTATCTCGAATTTTTCAGTTTGCTGCAACTTTTGAGTAACACTGTTCCCATTATGCTCTGGGCCAAGGACATCAATAATAGATTTCTTTTTGCCAACAGAGCCATGAAGAAAGAACTTCTGCAATGTGAAGTGTTCGAAAGCCCCTTTGGACACGATGATCTCTTTTTTGCGGAACGGGAAAAAGAGAAAGGGTACAAACATACAATTGGAGAGACCTGCCTGAACTCCGATGAAATTGTAAAAAAAGAACAAAGAACAATGCGATTTCTCGAAGAAGGTTATATCCATAACACCTATACATACCTGGATGTACACAAATCCCCTTTTTTTGACAAGGATGGTACGTTGATGGGTACCATTGGTGCGGCACTCAATATCACCCAGAATATTGCTGTCCAGAACAGACTCAAGACAAAAGAAAAGCAATTTCAAATCATTGCCAACAATGTTCGTGATGTGATCTGGATAACTGACCACAACCTTACCATCACCTTCCTGACTCCATCGATATATAATCTTACCGGTCATACCGTGGCCCAGTTTATGAAAATCCCCAAAGAGAAGTTTTGTTATGAAAATTTCAAACACTCTGCAAAGGCCATTTCCCGATATCTTGCAAAACAGGTGCGAAAAGGTGAGTTATCGACACATGTCTGGGAATTTGAATGGATTCACAGAGATGGACACACCCTATGGATAGAGACATCTGCCTCACCGATATTTGACTCTTCTGGTGCCTTTAGCGGGTTTGTTTGTGCTTCACGAGAAACAACAGAAAAGGTTCAAGAGCAATCTGAACTGAAAAAGAAACAGGAAGAAGCACTTATTGCAAACAAGGCAAAATCACAATTCCTGGCAAATATGAGTCATGAGATCCGCACCCCGCTCAATGGTGTATTGGGTATGCTGCAGCTTCTTGAAAATACTCATCTTGACGATGAACAGAAAAATTATGTGAGAACTGCAATGAGTTCAGGGGATTCTCTTTTAAAGATTATCAGTGATATTCTTGATTTTTCTAAAATTGAAGCGCAGAAGATTGATCTGGAATATCACCCTTTTTCCATACAAAAAACGGTGAACAGCACCATCAGAAATTTTCAATACCTTATAGAGAATCCCGGTGTAAAGCTCTGTGCAACAATAGCAGAGGAACTTCCTGAATGGGTCTATGGAGATGAAACCCGCTTCAGGCAAATACTCTTCAACCTGTTGGGTAATGCTATTAAATTCACCGACAGCGGTACTATTCAACTCAATGTATCTCATACCACCACAACAGATAAAAAAACAGATGTTCTCGTCGAGGTAAAGGACAGTGGTATCGGAATCGCCAAAGAAAAAATAGACACCCTCTTTGACCCGTTTGTCCAGGTTGACGACTCGGTAAAACACAAATATCCTGGTACAGGGCTGGGACTCAGCATTGTAAAAAAACTGGTGGATATAATGGGCGGTGATATTACCATCACCAGTGAACTTGGTTCAGGAACCCGCGTCGTCTTTTCCGTTCCATTTACAATCTGTAACAACCTTTCCGATGTCCCCAATTATGGAGAAGCCCCGCCTGCGCTCGTAAATACAACAAGATCATTAAAAATACTGATTGTTGAAGACGAACGGATAAATGCCATGGTAATTTCTTCCATGCTGACAAAATTAGGACACACCGCAGTTCACAAAGAAAATGGGGATCAGGCGCTGGAAGCCCTGGAAAAAGAGCCATTTGACTGTGTGTTGATGGACATCCAGATGCCGTATAAGGATGGCATTGAAACAACCAAAGCAATTCGGAAAAATATCTGTGGAAACTGCAGCACCATTCCCATTATCGCTCTCACTGCACATGCCATGAAAGGTGACAGAGAACGTTTCATGGAAGCCGGAATGAATAACTATCTCACCAAACCTGTTAAATTTGAACAGCTTACCTCCGCCCTTCAAAGCATACAGGCTGAAAAAGAGTCTTAGCCCCGATTCCTTATCAGTCTGGGGGAAAACAAGTTACTGTATTGCGTAGATTTTATTCTTTTTTATACCTTACTTTCCTTGCAAAACGCTTGCAACAGTTCCTGATTTTTTTCTGTCTTTCCACCCTCTTTAAATATTAATCTTTTATAAATTTTCGACATCCAACCATATAGAATATAACAGAGACAAGTATGGTATAGCCGAACACCTCAGCACTTTTTGTCTTAAAAATATAGGAAATTATCAAGATGATAAAGGCATTCATCGTATAGAAGATAGGCCGAGGCATCTTTTTCAGGATAATTCTGCCAAAATGGGCAAAACGGATGGTACTGACCATCAGAAGGGTAGAGATAACCACCACAAGCCACAGATACTGAGGCGCTACTACCAGAGCTGCGCCCAATACAATTAAGGCACCGGCAGGACTGGGTAAACCGTTGAACATCCCTTCAGGGAGATCCTCCTTTTTTTTATCAACAGCTACAAACCGTATCAGCCTGAAGGCAACACCTGCGACATAGGCAAGGCCAAACAACAGGGCAAAGTTACTGCCCGTTTCAACCATCACGTAGGCAGGGGCCAATCCGAAGCTGACAAAATCGGCAAGATCATCCAGATACGGCCCCATTGCGGTACCGCCATGTTTTTCTGCAAGCCTGCCGTCAAAGAGATCAAAGAGCTGCCCAATGATGATAATGATAATAGGATGCAGCAGCAAGGATGATACAGGCAATGAGCATCTCATCGCCAATATCGATAATGCCCTCCATCCCTTCCAGCAGGGCACAAAATATGACAAGGGCAAAGCAGATAATTGCCTTGATTTTTCCAAAATTATTGGCAGCTCCTGATATATGCAACACTGTCAGCACCTTGCGTGCAAAGAACTGGCCAAATAACTCTATTCCAATCAATATCCACATGAGCTTGACAGAGAGAATCCCACCATATGAGAAAGCCAGCAGTGGTGGAAGATAGGTAAGTTTATCGCATAAGGGATCAAGCCATTCACCAAGCCGGGATATCATCACACATCGCCTGGCAACCATACCATCAACGCCATCAAGTATTGCCGCAAAGGTAAACACAAAAATGGCAATTGACTGGAACCCCAGTTCAAAATACAGTACAAGTGCCACCAGAGCCATGCCCGCCCGCCAGTAGCAGATGGAGTTTGGATGCAGTAGCCAGAGATGTTCATTGACAAATCTGCACATCGCAGGCTTACGCAGCATAAGACTAAAAGCATAATAGAAGAGCGTGCCAAGCAGTGATGCAGCACAGATTACGATCAGTCGTTCCATTGTATTATAATTTTTTCATTTTTTCGTAAATAATCACACCATACATGTGCAATCAACACATAACGATTATACTATTGGATCCCCATAACGAATATCAAAAAAAAGTAAAAAGAGGCAATATTGTATCAACTGTTCTCTGGTGAAAAATCAACCTATCCAGGACTCAATTTCACTCTGTTTGGGCACCCGCCCAACACATTTGGTATCTCCATCAACGATAATAGCAGGAGTGGAAAAAACACCAAGTGCAGCCATCTCCTG
>PDWJ01005289.1_pt1 | contig 10693 bp, 10 predicted proteins | sample 1430881 | NCBI WGS metagenome assembly PDWJ01 (sample SAMN01162460, study PRJNA174530) | Oral metagenome, whole genome shotgun sequencing project. | biome: Marine environment; feature: Marine mammal; material: Swab sample of the gingival sulcus; isolation source: swab sample of gingival sulcus... | reverse complement strand
CAATACATTGAGGTCAACTACAATAGAAAACGTCGACATTCTACATGTGGCTACCTAAGCCCGCTGCAGTATGAAAATCGGCGCGTTGCATGACTTCTTAGTGTCTACTATTGGTGGGTAGGATCAGCTTTCGGTTACCTTTTCTTTTGAGGCAATGCGCGCCGTCAGAATGACCGCATATAAATAATCATGAAAACAATACTTTGGTGCAGATTAACTGCGTAGCAGCTTTAAAGTCTGCTCCAGTTCAGCAATCAGCTGTTGCAACTCATCACCCGCCAACGTTGTCTGATTGCCTTCATTTTTTACCACCATGCCCCCTCCCATAATCTGCTGGCGTGCACCACTGATGGTATAACCCTGTTCATACAGCAGGCTGCGAATCTGGCGAATCAGCGTGACATCCTCACGCTGATAATAGCGACGGTTACCACGCCGCTTCATCGGCTTCAAGGAAGGAAATTCCTGTTCCCAATAGCGTAAAACATGTGATTTCACACAACACAGTTCACTGACTTCGCCTATTGTAAAGTAGCGCTTGGAGGGAATCGCAGGCAGCTCACTGTTAGGAGTCAGTGCTTCCGGCATAGCATTCAACCCGTTGTTTTAACTTTTGCCCCGGTCGAAATGTCACCACGCGACGCGCTTCCACCGGAATGTCTTCCCCTGTTTTCGGATTACGCCCGGGGCGTTGTGCCTTATCCCGCAACATAAAATTGCCAAAACCGGATAATTTTACATTTTCCCCTTTACCCAATGACTCACGGATTTCTGCAAAAAACATTTCAACCAGATCCTTGGCCTCACGTTTATTCAACCCGAGTTCGTCATAAAGATGTTCGACCATGTCCGCCTTGGTCAAAGTCACCATATTGATATTCTCCTTTATCGCAAGCTGGCACCGGTATTTTCATGTAATGAAGCAACAATTTTTTCCACGATCTGATTGACTTCCTGGTCTTCAAGAGTGCGGGAAAAGTCTTGCAAGATCAAGCTTAGTGCAACACTTTTCTGATGTTCTTCCACACCTGCACCGGTGTACACATCAAAGATATTCCAGCGAATCAACTGCTCCGGTGCCACCGCCTGAATCGCACTGTCCAGCGCACTGGCCAATACAGACTTGTCAACCACCAATGCCAGATCACGACGAATACCGGGGAACCGGGCCACGGCCTGATACTCCGGCAGTTTTCTGTCCGCCAGCGCCGCCATATCCAGCTCAAACAGATAAACCGATTGATCCAGACCTAACTTGGCCTCAATGCGCGGGTGCAACGCCCCCACCCAGCCTATCGAACGTTCAGCAGTGGCAATCTGCGCACTCTGCCCGGGATGCAGGGCCGGATGCGCCACTGGCAGAAAATGGAACACTTGCATTAATGCCTGTGCCAGAATGGCCTCAACATCCCCCTTAATATCGTAGAAATCCACCTTACGCTTTGGTGCATCCCATTGCTCAGGATACAGCGAGCCAGTTACTGCCCCGGCGAGACGCCTGGCTTGAGTGATTTCACCGTCCTGTTTATTAAACGCCGCTCCCACTTCAAACACCCGCACCCGACTTTGTTGCCGGTTCAGATTATATTGCAGCACCGGCAACAACCCTGACCACAGCGTGGTGCGCATCCGGCTCAGGTCCGCTGAAATTGGATTCGCCAGCATAATATCTGCACCCGCCGGATCCAGCATCAATTCCAGCTCCGGCTCGACAAAACTGTAAGTAATGACTTCCTGATAACCACTTTCAATCAACGGACGATGCAGGTCAGGCAAACGGTTTTCAGTTTCCCCACCCGCTGTCACTACCGGTGGCAGAGCACGCAGCACTTCCGGTATCGAATCATAGCCCCGCACCCGCGCCAGCTCTTCGATCAGGTCTTCTTCAATCTCCAGGTCAAAACGACTCAGCGGTGCCTTTACTGACCACCCCCCGTCAATCGCACTGACTTTACAACCCAGGCGCTGCAAAATATCCACCACCACGTCATCGGCCATTTTCAGCCCCAGTACGCGGACAATACGCTCACGCCGCAAGGTGATTTCAGTGCGTTCGAACAACTGCGCATCCATACACTCATCAATGACCGGCCCGGCTTCACCACCACAAATGTCAATAATCAGCTGTGTCGCTCGCTCTACCGCAGGCCGGGTCAGATCTGTCGCCACTCCACGCTCAAAACGGTAAGAAGCATCGGTCTGCAGACCATACTTGCGTGCCTGACCGGCCATCTTCAACGGACGGAAATGGGCGCTCTCGATAAACACATTTTGTGTTGCATCAGTCACGGCGGTCTGTGACCCGCCCATAATCCCGGCCAATGCCACCGCCTTATGGTCATCAGCAATCACGGCGGTATCACTGTCCAGCGCCAGGGTCTGCCCATCCAGCAGTTCCAGACTCTCGCCCTGTTGCGCATAACGCACCTGTACCCCGCCTGTCAGCGTGTCCAGGTCAAAGGCATGGATAGGCTTGCCGATTTCCAGCATTACATAGTTGGTAACATCCACCACGGCTGACAAGCTGCGCAAACCGTTGCGCCGCAACTTTTCCTGCATCCACAGTGGTGTCGGTGCTTTCGGGTTCACATTGCGAATCACCCGCCCGACATAATGCGGACAAATATCACTGGCCGGCAGTGTAATCGTCCGCACCTCATCATGCTGTGCCGGTAACGCGGTGATTTCCGGCCCGTCAACTTCCGTCCCGGTCAGCACACCCACTTCACGGGCAATACCGGCCACGCCCAGACAATCACCACGGTTGGGTGTAATACTCAGCTCCAGCACCTGATCATCCAGCGTGAGATACTCACGTAAATCCATTCCCACCGGTGCATCATCCGGCAGTTCCATCAAGCCTTCGGATTTTTCAGCCATACCGAGTTCGGCACCGGCACAAAGCATGCCGAATGATTCAACTCCCCGCAGCTTACCTTTCCTGATCTTCAGTGGCTTGCCTTCCGGTAACGGTAACACTGCCCCTATATTTGCCAACGGTGCTTTCAGTCCCACCCGCACATTTCCGGCACCACAAACAATTTGCAGTGACTCACCGCTACCCTGATCCACCGTACATACATTCAGCTTGTCAGCATCGGGATGTTTCTCAATCGCCGTAATCTGCCCAACCACTACACCACTAAAATCGGAGGCCACCGCAGCCAGTGACTCAACCTCACAACCGGTCACTGTCAAACGCTCACCAATTGCGGCAAAATCCAGTGCAGGATTCACCCATTCGCGCAACCATTGTTCACTGATATACATTGTCGTTACCTCCGCTTAATGGAACTGTTGCAGAAAACGTAAATCGTTCTCAAACAGAACGCGCAGATCATTGATCTTGTAGCGCAACATCGCCAGGCGCTCGACACCGAAACCAAAGGCAAAGCCGGTATATTTCTCACTGTCAATACCAACATGGCCTAACACATTCGGATGCACCATACCGCAGCCCATGACCTCCAGCCAACCGGTCTGCGAACACACCCGGCAACCTTCACCAACACAATGTACACAGGTAATATCCGTTTCCGCTGAGGGTTCGGTAAACGGGAAGAAACTGGTGCGGAAACGTGTATCCAGCTCATCAACTTCAAAGAAGGCTTTAAAGAAGGCTGCTAACAGACCTTTCAAATCAGCAAAGGTGACATCGGTATCAACCATTAAGCCTTCCACCTGATGGAACATCGGGCTATGGGTCATATCCGAGTCACAACGATACACCCTCCCCGGTGCAATAATGCGTATCGGCGGCTTGTGATGTTCCATGTGCCGGATCTGTACGGATGAGGTATGCGTACGCAATACCAGCTTATCGTCATTCAGCCCTTCCGGTGCCAGATAGAAAGTGTCATGCATCGCTCGTGCCGGATGGTGCTGCGGAATATTCAGCGCTGTAAAGTTGTGGAAGTCATCCTCAACTTCCGGACCTTCGGCCACCGCGAACCCCAGTTGTGCAAAAATCTCCTGAATCCGCTGAATGGTCAGCGTAATCGGATGCAAGCCACCGCTATCCATACGGCGTCCGGGTAAAGTCACATCCACCGCTTCCGCTTTCAGCCGCACATTCAGTGCCTCCGCCTGCAAGCTTTCCTTCCGCACCTCAATAGCAGCCTGTAACGACTGCTTGACCCGGTTGATTTCCTGCCCGGCCGCCTTACGTTCTTCAGGCGGTAACTGCCCCAGTTGCTTAAGTCGCCCTGTCAGTAATCCCGCCTTTCCCAGATATTGCACCCGCACCTGATCCAGCCCGGCCAGACTTGCAGCCTGTGAGACTTGCTCGTGGGCATCTCCCATCAGTTCCAGCAAACTTTGCACTATAAATTCCTTGCCATGTATAGAAATGTATTTTTACAAATAAAAAGCGGGTTCAGGCAAAACCTGTCCCCGCTTTTTATATTTTTAACGGATGCTGATTATGCCAGGGCAGCTTTTGCTTTTTCGGCAAGCTGTCCAAAGGCAGCAATATCATGTACTGCCAGATCCGCCAGAATCTTACGGTCAACCGCAATATCCGCCTTCTTCAGACCATTCATAAAACGGCTGTATGACATATCGCACTGACGGGCCGCAGCGTTAATACGCGCAATCCATAATGCACGGAACTGACGCTTACGCTGGCGACGATCACGATAGGCATATTGACCGGCCTTGATCACTGCCTGATGGGCAACACGGTAGACACGACTACGCGCACCGTAATAACCTTTCGCTTTCTTCAATACTTTCTTGTGACGGGCATGTGCCTGTACACCACGTTTAACTCTTGCCATTTTTTATCCCATCCTCTCTTAAACGTAAGGCAACATGCGCTGAACCATAGCGGCATCAACCTTGTGTACACGATTTTCACCCACACGCAACTGACGTTTACGCTTGGTGCTTTTCTTGGTGAGGATGTGACGTAAATGGGATTGTTTACGTTTAAACGTACCATTAGCCGTCTTGCGGAAGCGCTTGGCGGCTCCACGATTGGTTTTCATCTTAGGCATCTTTATCTCCTTTATTATCAAGGATTAATCAACACATCCTGCAAGAGTGCCTGACCTTGACAGAATGGAACCTGCCACAGCTTTAAACTCTTAAAACTGTAGCACCTGAACCTGATTCATCAGGTTATTTCTTTTTCGGGGCCATTACCATCACCATCTGACGGCCCTCCTGCTTCGGAAACTGTTCAACAGACGCCAGTTCTTCCAGCTCTGTCTGAATCCGCTTCAGTAACTCGGTACCCAGTCCCCGGTGAGCCATCTCGCGACCACGAAAACGCACGGTAATCTTGGTCTTGTCGCCGTTTTCCAGAAACTCGGTGAGCTTTTTAAGCTTGATCTTATAGTCACCTTCATCCGTCCCCGGACGAAACTTAATTTCCTTGACCTGCACCTGTTTTTGTTTTTTACGGGCTTCGGAGGCCTTTTTGCTTTCATCAAAACGGAACTTTCCGTAATCCATGATCCGGCAAACCGGCGGCTTACCATTCGGCACGATTTCCACCAGGTCAAGTCCCAGCTCATCAGCTTCCCGCTGAGCGTCACTGGTGCTGACCACACCTTTATTTTCTCCATCGGCATCAATCAGACGGATTTTCGGGATGCGAATATCCTCGTTAATGCGATGTTCCTTTTCCACAGCGATGAGTTTATACCTCCAAAGCTAAAGCGCCGCGGCTCGCAATTTCATCAGTCAGTTTCTGCTGTAGTTCAGCAAGTGGAATAATTCCCAGATCCTGACCGAAGCGCGTGCGCACGGCAACTGATTCTGTTTCAACTTCACGATCCCCGACCACCAGCAGGTAAGGAACCCGTTGCATTGTGTGTTCGCGAATTTTAAAGCCAATCTTTTCATTTCTCAAGTCTGCCGAAGCACGAATACCAGCCCCACGCAGCTGTTTTTCAACAGATTTGGCAAAACCGGCCTGTTTATCGGTAATATTCATCACCACCGCCTGCTCCGGTGCCAGCCACAGCGGGAATTTCCCTTCATGATGTTCAATCAGAATACCGACAAAACGTTCGAATGATCCCAGAATCGCCCGGTGCAACATGACCGGCACCTTTCGGGAGTTATCTTCCGCCACATAGGTCGCATCCAGCCGCGCCGGCATCGAAAAGTCGACCTGCATCGTACCAAGCTGCCAGGCACGACCAATACTGTCTTTCAGGGTAAATTCGATTTTGGGGCCATAAAAGGCTCCTTCACCGGGCTGTACTTCCCACGCCAGACCTTTCAGATCCAGCGCATCCGCCAGCGCCTGTTCCGCCCTGTCCCAGACTTCATCACTCCCGACCCGGTTTTCCGGGCGTGTGGAAAGCTTGTAGATAACCTTCGTAAAACCGAAATCTTCATAGACCTCATGCAGAAAATCGATAAAATCAACCACCTCAGACTGAATCTGATTTTCTGTACAAAAGATATGAGCATCATCCTGGACAAAACCACGCACCCGCATTAAACCATGCAGTGCACCGGAAGCCTCATTACGATGACAGGAACCGAACTCGGCCAGCCTTAACGGCAAGTCGCGATAACTCTTCAGGCCCTGATTAAACACCTGGACATGACAAGGACAATTCATCGGCTTCAGTGCAAACTCACGCCCATCTGCTTCCAGAGAAAACATATCTTCCCGGTATTTGGCTGCATGACCGGAACGCTCCCACAATGAAAAATCCACCAGTTTTGGTGTATTAATTTCTTTATAGTCACGTTGCCGCTGCTTTTCACGCATGTATTGCTGGATGGCCTGATAAATTGTCCAGCCCTTATCATGCCAGAATACCTGACCGGGCGCTTCTTCCTGCAAGTGAAACAGGTCGAGCTGGCGGCCAATCTTGCGATGATCACGCTTTTCCGCCTCTTCCAGAAACGTGAGATGCGCCTTCAGTGCCTTTTTATCACCCCATGCAGTGCCATAGATACGCTGCAGCATCTCGTTATTTGAGTCGCCACGCCAGTAGGCACCGGCCAGTGACATCAGCTTGAACCAGCGCAAATGGCGGGTATTCGGCACATGCGGCCCACGACACATATCGACATATTCTTCATGATAATACAGGCCGACAGCCTCAACCGACTCATCCATCTCATCAATCAGCTGTACCTTGTAAGGCTCATGACGTGCCTCAAAAATAGCTCGCGCCTCGGCAACCGGTGTCATCACCTTCCTGACATCATAATCTTTCCGGATCAGCTCCTCCATGCGCTTTTCAATCGCGGCCAGATCATCCGGTGTAAAATGTGCTTCATAATTAATATCATAATAGAAGCCATTTTCAATCACCGGGCCAATCGCCATCTGTGCTGCCGGATAAAGTTGCTTAACAGCATGACCAATAAGGTGTGCAAAGGAGTGCCGGACAATTTCCAGGCCTTCGGGGTTTTTAAGGGTGATAATTTCCAGCCCGGCATCCGCTTCAATCAGATCACAGGCATCCACCAGCTGCCCATCCACCTTACCGGCAATCGTTGCTTTCGCAAGACCGGGGCCAATATCGGCGGCGACATCATAAACAGAAACAGGATTGTCAAAGGAGCGCTGACTCCCGTCAGGCAGAGTGATTACAGGCATGATTGTGACTCCAGTGGTGATCTATACGAAGGACCACATGTTTAAAAAGAGGCGCAGCTTACCGACCACGCCCTGATACTGCAAGTTTAAATCTCCCGGACACCGCACTCCGGCGATGGGCGATAGTCAGTGTTTTTTACCCGACAAGATATTCCGCCCCACCCATATAAGACTGCAGCACTTCGGGTATCCTGATCCGGCCATCCGCCTGCTGATAGTTTTCCACCACCGCCAGCAACGCCCGGCCAACTGCCACCCCGGAACCGTTCAGCGTGTGCAGCAGCTCTGTTTTCCCGCTGTCGGGATTCCGGTAACGTGCCATCATCCGCCGTGCCTGAAAGTCCAGCGTATTGGAACAGGAGGAAATCTCTCGGTACTTCTGCTGGCCCGGCAGCCAGACTTCCAGGTCATAGGTTTTCGCCGCTGAAAAGCCGGTATCCCCGGCACACAAGGCCAGCACCCGATAAGGCAGCCCCAGCTTCTGCAGAATGGTCTCCGCATGACCGGTCATTGCCTCCAGCGCCGCCCAGGACTCTTCCGGCCTGACGATCTGCACCATTTCCACCTTTTCAAACTGATGCTGGCGGATCAGGCCACGGGTATCCTGGCCGTGCGAACCGGCCTCAGAACGGAAACAGGGTGTATGACTGGTAAAGCGCAATGGCAAATCGGCGGCATCAATAATCTCACCGCGCACCAGGTTGGTCAGCGGCACCTCGGAAGTCGGAATCAGGTAATAGCCCCGCTCATTATTCAGCTTGAACAAATCTTCCTCAAATTTCGGCAGCTGCCCTGTACCCCGCAGGCTGGCCTCATTGACCATATACGGTACATACATCTCGCAATAACCATGTTCTGAAGTGTGCGTATCCAGCATGAACTGAATCAGTGCCCGGTGCAGCCGCGCCATTGCGCCACGCAGCACAACAAAGCGCGAGCCGGTTAATTGACTGGCGGCTTCAAAATCCATCCAGTGGTGCGGAATACCAAGATCAACATGATCTTTCGGCGCAAAATCAAATGCCGTCGGCTCACCCCAATGGCGCACCGTGACATTATCATCCTCAGACAGACCTTCCGGTACGGATTCATGCAGGATATTCGGCACACCCATCACAATGGCTTCCAGCGCCCCCTGAATCTCACTCAGCTCCTGCTCAGCAGCTTTCAGTTGTTCGCCCAGGTCAGACACTTCCGCCAGCAGTGGCGCAATGTCTTCACCTTTTGCTTTCGCCTGACCGATATGCTTCGAGCGGGAATTGCGTTCATTCTGCAATGCCTGAGTGCGAGTCTGCACTGCTTTACGCCGTGCTTCCAGCGCCCGGATGCTATCCACATCCAGCTCAAAACCACGCCGACGCAACTGCTGCGCCACCTCATCCAGTTCATTTCTTAGTCGCTTCGGGTCAAGCATGTTGGTAATCCACTTTAATCCGTTAATCGGTTATTTTTTAAGAGCTACGTATACTAACAAAAGCATGGCACTCCGTAACCACCCCAAACACAGCATCCGGCATTCAGAGTAGTTTAGCCGTTAACACTCCCAACCAGACTGCTACTAAACACATTCCCACATTCAGCACCACATTCAGCCCACCTTTCAGCCACTCGCCCTGCTCCAGCAGATAAAAGGTATCCAGTGAAAAGGTGGAAAACGTGGTAAATGCCCCCAGCACCCCGACCAGTAAACCTCTGGCCAGTGGCGTGTCCAGCAGACCACGCTGAATAAAATACACATACAACACACCAATCAGAAACGAGCCGATGACATTCACCGCCAATGTGCCAAAGGGCAGGCTACGACCAAACCACTGATGTATGCTGTTAGCCGTCAGAAAACGCAGCAGCGCACCCACTGCCCCACCCAGCATAATCCCGGCCAAACCTGCAAACTGCCCCATGTTTCACTCCGTTACAACTGATAAAATGTGTTATAAATAGCACAGACCAACCCCTATTCAACAATGTCTGAGCTGGCTGTCAACCTCAGCGATCTGGCAACCATGGGTGCAGTACCGACCTGGTTCACTCTGACACTGCCGATGACTACGAACTACTGTTCACCCTGCCTGCGGCAAGATTTACGGAAATATTGACCCACCCAGTATAATCTGCAGCCACCCAACCACTACCAGCGGACACTCACAAGCAATAAACAAAATTAATAAATCAAAAATAATTCATTTATAGTTGCGACAATATTGGATAGGCGTTACACTTGTGTCTGAATTTAAGGGCTTATGGTTGTCACCTCCCGCTATTTTGTGTAATTAAAGAAAAATCATAATGCTATCAACAATATGCACGGGATGGTACAGGGCGGCAGTGTAGAGTGTACGGAACCCGACTCACTTTACACCCTCAGTTAAAAAATTCTAACTATAAATGTAATATGATGAAAATTGCTGTTGCCGGAAACCGGTTATGTGGGGCTGTTCAGTGCCCTGCTGTTCACACCTCATTACGAAGGCATTGCGCTCAATATTCTCCCGGATAAGGCCAACTACATCCCCCTAACGGTTTATATAAAAAATACTAACAAATAATCAGGATACACTAATGGGCACAAAATATGATTTATTGACCCGGCTCCAGCATAAACAGGCGGTCATCGGCATCCTGGGGCTGGGTTATGTTGGCTTGCCACTCATGCTTTCTTATGCACAGGCAGGATTTAAAGTGATTGGTATTGATATTGACCCGGACAAGGTCGACGCCATTACTCAGGGTAAAAGCTACATTGAGCATATAACAGCTGAAAGTATACAGGCCGCAAAAAATCAGGGGTTCGAGGCAACGACTGATTTTTCACGCGCCAGTGAGTGTGATGCCTTAATTTTGTGTGTACCGACACCACTGGATAAGTATCATCAGCCCGATTTGTCATTTGTGCTGAATACAACAAATGCCATTGTGCCTTATTTGCGGGTTGGGCAGGTCTTATCCCTGGAAAGCACGACCTATCCGGGTACGACAGAAGAAGAGTTATTACCACGCGCAGAATCTACCGGTCTCAAGGTAGGTGAAGATATCTTTCTGGTTTACTCACCTGAACGCGAAGATCCGGGTAATCCGAATTTTGAAACCCGCACTATCCCGAAAATCTGTGGTGGGCACACA
>PDWJ01005288.1_pt1 | contig 10693 bp, 8 predicted proteins | sample 1430881 | NCBI WGS metagenome assembly PDWJ01 (sample SAMN01162460, study PRJNA174530) | Oral metagenome, whole genome shotgun sequencing project. | biome: Marine environment; feature: Marine mammal; material: Swab sample of the gingival sulcus; isolation source: swab sample of gingival sulcus... | reverse complement strand
GCATCGCATACTCCACCTATGACTGACATGCTCGAACTCGTAAAAGAGGACTTAGCAAAAGACGGTTATACTTTAGAGATTATGCGTGTTTCTGATAATGTGCAGGCAAATGTAGCTCTACACAATAAAGAAGTTGATGCAAACTTTTTCCAGCATGCACTTTTTATGGGAATCTACAACAAGAAAAACAACGCAAACTTGTGTGCAGTGCAACCAATTTATAACGCAATTGTTGCTTTCTATGGTAGAAACATTAAAAGCGTTTCAGATATAAAAGCCGGTGCTTCTGTTGCAATTCCTTCAGATCCTACAAACCAAACTAGAGCTTTAAGATTGCTCGCTTCTTACAAGGTCATTTCTTTGAAAGACCCAAAAAGTTATTCTGTAACAGTTAAGGACATTAAAGCTAATCCTAAAAAACTTACATTTGTTCCTATCAGTCTTTTAAACTTGAATGAAGCTTACAAAGAAAAAGACCTAGTTTTTAACTATCCTACTTATATTTCAAAGATTGGATTGAAGCCTGCAAAAGACGGTGTAATGCTTGGCGATAATGACGACACATTTGCAATCAGTCTTGTTGCAAGAGAAGACAATAAAGATTCAGCTAAAATCAAAGCTTTAATAAAGGCTATGACAAACAAAAAAATTCAAAACTTTATTAAAGAAAAATTAAAAGGTCACGCTGATCAAGCTTTTTAATTAAGCCTTTTAGCTAAAACTTTTAAATAAAGTTTTAAGCAAACAAAAAATGTTCGTGAAAAAACCGCTCACGAACATTTTTTTTATCTAAGCATTTTGCATAATCATCTTTTTGCAAAAGCTTTTACAACAAAGTTTTCTAGATCTAAATAAAAAATTTGAATTGACTTCCATCAAAATTTATAGTAAACTCAAAAAAAAGAATGGAGGCATTACTATGAAAAAAAGAGTTCTCGTTGGAGGAATGCATCACGAATCGGATACTTTTAATCCGATAGTAACAGGAATCGATGATATTTGGCTCGTTCGCGGAAACGAATTATTGGAAACAACAGGCAAAAGTTCTGTTTACGGCGCAATTGCAACTTTGCAAAAAGCCGATTATGAAGTTATCCCGTCTTTATTTGCACGCGCTGTTCCAAACGGCGAATGGGATAAAGACTATTACTTGCAATTAAAAGAAGAATTCCTGCAATATATAAAAGACGCACTTCCACTTGATGCTTTCTGTCTTACTCTGCATGGCTCAATGCGTGTTAAGGAAATTGGCGAAGCTGAGGGCGACTTGCTGGAAGCCATTCGCGAAATCTGTCCTGACATCCCGATTATCTCGTCGCTTGATATGCACGCAACCATTTCCGACAGAATGCTAAAATATGCTGATTGCTATGTCGGCTACAAATGCGCGCCTCACACCGACACCTACGAAACAGGAATCCACGCTGCCCAAATCACCATAAAAACTTTGAAAACAGGCGTTCGCCCGACTATGTCCGCTGTAAAACTTCCATTCTTAATTGCGGGCGAACAATCAGAAACCAGCGTCGAACCAATGAAGCGCCTCACCGACAAACTTCGCGAATACGAAAAAGACCCGAGTGTAATGGCAGCGTCTTACCTGCTTGGCTTTCCTTGGGCTGACACAGAAGACAATGGTGTTACGGCTCTTGTCGTAACTGACGGTGATAAAGAACTAGCCGACGAAAAGGCGAAAGAACTCGCAAAACTTTTCTGGACTAGCCGACGAGAATTCTGCTTTTACAACGAAACCCGTGAGCCTGATGACGCTCTTGTCCACGCACGCAAAAGTCTGGCCGACGGAGTCTATCCTGTTGTGCTTTCAGACAGTGGCGACAATCCCACCGCAGGCTCATCTCAGGATGTTACAAATTTCTTAAAGCTAATTCTTGCAGACGAAGAACTAAGCTCACTTAATCCGCCACTTTGCTATCAAGCTTTTTACGACCCGGCTCTTGTCTCCAAAGCCTTTGAAGTGGGTGAGGGCAATACAATCGAAGGCTCCCTAGGTTCAGCCTTCGATAAAGAAAAAAGCACGCCAATAGAACTAAACGCAGAACTTAAAGCCGTCGTAAAAAAATTATGCAAGGCGTGGAGCGGAGCGCAAAACAGCGATATGGCTTTGCTCAATGTCGCCGGTGTTGATGTTGTCGTTACCGCCAAGCATGTTGGATGCTACGACCCGGAAATGATGCTCGCCTTGGGTGTTGAACCTGAGCAAAGAAAAGTCATCGTCGTAAAACTGGGCTACCTGGAACCCGAAATCCGCAAAATAGCAAAGCGCTCTATCTTGGTCTTAACCGACGGTAGCACAAACGAAATCTTTACCCGCTTAAAGTTCAAAAAACTCCCGCGCCCAATGTTCCCATTCGACAAAGACATGGAACTTGAAATTTAAAAGGAGACTTAAAAATGACTAAAAATGAAATTAAGTTTTATGAAAATAAAGGAATTCGCTCTGTTTGGGACGAAGAAAAAGAAGAATGGTATTTTTCTGTAATTGATGTAGTAGCTGTTCTTACGGAGCAAAAAGATTATCAATCTGCTAGAAATTATTGGAAGGTAACCAAGAGTCGTTTGAAAAAGGAAGGAAATGAACCGGTTACAAATTGTAACCGGTTGAAGTTAAAGGCATCAGATGGAAAAATGCGAGAGACTGATGTTGCTGATTTAAAAGGAATTTTCAGAATAATTCAGTCTATACCGTCACCAAAAGCCGAGCCATTTAAAATGTGGCTGGCACAAGTCGGAAAAGAGCGAATTGATGAAGTCATAGACCCTGAACTGATAATTGATAGAGCTTTGGAAACATACCTAAAAAAAGGTTATTCTCGTGAGTGGATAAACCAAAGGCTTCAAGCCATAAATGTTAGAAAAGAATTAACAGATGCCTGGGATGATCATGGTGTAAAAAAGGGCTTAGAATATGCACTTTTAACTGACGAAATTACAAAAGCTTGGTCAGGTATGAAAACTCGTGAATATAAGAATTTTAAAGGTTTAAAGAAAGAGAATTTACGCGACAACATGACAACTCTAGAATTAGTTCTTAATATGCTTGCCGAGGCTACCACAACAGAACTTACAAATAAGGAAAATCCGCAAGGATTAAAAGAAAATATGCAAATTGCAAAAGACGGTGGCTCATTAGCCGGAGAAGCAAGAAAAAATATTGAAACTAGATTGGGCGAGTCTGTTGTAAGCAATAAAAATGCAAAAGACCTGCCTAACTTGTTGGGCGATTTATTACAAATTGACCCAATCAAGCCAAGCAAAAATTAAAAATTATTTTGTCGCTCCGATTACAGCGTTCATGCCGGCAAGGTCGGCGGTTTCAAAGCTGTTTTCGGGCGGGTACAATGCGCCACCGTAATAAATGCAAGGATTATTCTGTGTTGACGGTTCGGCGACCTGCTTCAAACTAGCAAAGTGAATTTGCGTAACACCGGTGTGGGCAATGATTTTTGCTACATTCTTTCTTGTTATTCCGCCACCCGGGAGAATTTCAATCCGCCCCTTTGCATACTTTACCATCTCAGCGATTAAATCCATACCCTCGTAAGTCGTAACTTCTTGTCCGCTTGTAAGCACGCGCGTAAAACCTAAATTGATAAGCGTATCCAATGCCTTAAAAACATCAGGCACAACATCAATTGCGCGATGAAAAACAGCCTCTTTTGAACCGGCAATCTTTACCAGCTCTTCGCATCGTTTTTCGTTTATAGTGCCGTCTGCATTCAAAAAGCCGAATACAATTCCATCAGCGCCGTTTTCTACAAAGAGTCTGGCATCTTCTTTCATAGTTTCAAACTCAGCATCGGTGTACAAAAAACCTGCAGAACGAGGGCGCACCATAGTCAGTACTTTTAGCTTTGTATGTTTTTTAACCAAACGCAAGGAACCGAGCGAGGGCGTGAGTCCGCCCAAAAAAAGTGAAGAGTTTAATTCTATTCTTTCGGCACCGGCTTTTTCAGCTGCAATAGCGTCATCCAATGAGCCTGCACAAATTTCTATTGTAATGTCTTTCATGTAGTGCAGTATAATAATTTAAGTCTTAATCGTCAATGGCAGTAATAAAAATTGCTTTCGATGGCTTAGTTCAAATGATGACTTAATTCATGTCGGAAAAGTTTTTTATACTTTGCCTTATCCTTGTACATTAACTTATCAGCAATATTGTATATGTCTATAATTTTCTTTGAATCCGTTGGGTCGTAGTAATGGAAACCTGCAGAAAAAGAAGGTTTAAAACCACTTTCAAAGTCATCACACTTGCTATAAAGATTTTTAAGATTATCTACTAATTCATCAACATTATAATCTTTATTTTCTTTTATAAACATAAAAAATTCATCACCACCAATTTTAAAAGAGTTGATCTTATTATTTTCAAATTGAATTTTTTTCAAAATTTCGGCAAAGTCAATAATTAATTTGTCTCCTTTTGAGTGTCCAAATTTATCATTAATATATTTAAGGTTATTTAAATCGATAGATAAAATCCAGCCGGCAATCTTTGTTTCTTCTATATTTTTTATAAAATCTTCATGAGCTTGTCGATTAAACAGACCTGTAAGACAGTCTGTTATTGCAAGATTCTTATAAATATCTTTTGAAATTTGCTCTTCCTTATAAAAAAGATATTTTCCATACAATTCTTTTGATTCTAAAATTATAAGAGAAAAAGAAATTATAAGACTCAAATTTTTAACGATGAGTACTTGATAAAAGAAGTAATATATTAACGGTATAATAGTTGAAATCATCATCGCAACTATGGGAATAAAAAGTGAGTGCTTTGATGGATATTTTTTTGAATTTGTAAAAAATATAGAAACCAAAATGAAGACTATAGCAATACTCATAACAAAGTGCGAAATTGTTATCATTTCTTTAAATTCAGAAATTTTTAAAATTGTCAAAATAAATTGTACTAAAGTATTTAACAACAACATAGAAACAATAAGATCAAAAAATTTTGCAAATTTCACATCGACCTTATATTTTATAAATAGACAAGTAGGTGCTAAAATCAACAGCAAAGATATATATTCAGAAAAATATATAAAAATTCGAATATTTCCAAATAAGTAGTTGGTAGTCCATAGCTGTGCTAAAAAATAAATTCCTGTAATAAAGCCCAAAATGGACAAATGGAAAATACTGTAATGTTCTCCTTTCAAAAAAGTTCGTATTTTAAAATTAATAATAAGTGAGATTATAAAATTAGCAATAAGAAATAAGGAAATTATAATTGACAAAGCATCATGTTGAAGTCTTTCCATAAGTATATCAGATTTTCTTCCAATAAGAATATTTTTAATAATCGTATCAGCTTTTACATTTAGCAAGGGTTCAATATAAACTTCGAGATATGAAGATTTTATATCATCTGGTATATCAAAAATAACCGAACTGTAAGCTCCACTATTTACGAGGCAAGAGTCATCCTTTTTTATTTCATAAATTAAGGAATTGTCTGCATAAACTTTAACATTACTATACGCAAATCCGGTAGCAATACTTTTATTTTTTAAGTGTTTGAATTCTGAAATATCTATTAAAAAGTGGAAAGGTTTATATAACTTTACAGCCTTGGGTATATCTACAGAAAAATTTCTCCCATCAGTACAAACTTTAACCGTTTTTACTGATTTAACACCTGATTTTTCATATATAGAATAATTTGGGTTGTAAGACAAAATAAGGATAGGCACAGAAATTAACACAAATAATACTATAGTTATGACAATGAAGTCTAATTCTTTAAAACTACAATTTATTCTTTTCATACCACTTCACAACAAATTTCTTTAATAAATATATTATACATGAAAATTAAAATTTATTCAATCCTAATTTTCTTATTTTATACTTTATATCTTTTTCTGCATCATCGCCCCTATTGTTAAAATGAAAATAATGGTCTATAATATTTAGCGATGGCAGAAACAATGGATTGGGAAGATGAAAAGTTTAAAGAAGTTTTTGATGATGAAATTCGTGTTTTAAACAGAAGAATCCTAAATGATAAAAATTGCACTTTGGAGGATATACAAGGAACCTTAGATTCTTTGTACATACTTGAAGGTAATAATATGAGTGGTAGAAGTAAGGTAAATGAAATATCTCTTTCTGCCTCTATAGCTGCTTATGAGCAGTTTATTGATGATTGGAAAAATAAAAATAAGTGAAATTAAAATATAATCTATAGGAGAATATATGAAAAAAAAATTACAAAAAGTGAATAAGCTTTTTCTTGCTTGCATGATTGTGTTTCTACTATCATCTTGTTCTATTAAAAAAATGGCTTATAATTCTGTAGCCAATGGTATGGCTCCATTACCTGAAAAAAAAGCAAAAATTAAACCTGATCCTGATGCACCTAATCCTATCATGGCTTTAACCGGTGAAGATGATGTTCAATTGCTTTCAGAAGTCTTTCCTGTTATTTTGAAAATGTATGAAGCCATGCATCTTCAAGATCCAAGCCATAGAGGTCTTGCTTTAATGACTGGTGAGCTTTATATCATGTATGCTAATATCTTTGTCGAAACCCCTGCAAATTATATTTCCGATGATTATTATGAAAGAAAAAATAATGAACTGTTTAGAGCTAAAAAATTCTATAAGAGAGGTGCAAAAATGGCTTTGTCTGCTTTGGACTTAGCCTATCCCGGATTTGCAAAAGCTATACACTCCGATAACAATGAAGAAATTAACAAAGCTTTAAGCCAATGCAAAAAATATGATGCAGAAGCCTTGCATTGGTCAGGTGCAGGAATTTTGGCAAGTTTTGCATTAGACCCTATGGATGCCGAAAGTCTTCAGTCCATAGTAGGTGGCGTTTCTATGATAGAAAAGGCTGTAGAACTTGAACCTGAATTTATGAATGGTTCTTCCTGGGAAATCTTATGCAAGTTTTATGCCGCTGCTCCTGTAGCTTTTGGTGGTGGAACAGAAAAAGCCAAAATGGCTTATAAAAAGGCTCTTGAACTTTCAAAAGGTAAGACTCCTTCTGTTTATCTCACTTATGCAACATCGTTCTGCATTCCGGAACAAGACAGTAAAGGCTTTGATGAATGTATAGAAAAAGCCTTGGCTATAGATCCTGAATTACAGCCTGAAAATAGACTGACTATAAAGCTTTCTCAGGATTATGCTAAGTGGTTGAAAGAACATAAAGAAGATTATATAATAGACTAAATTAAAAAAGTACAATCAAATTATGAGGAAACAAAAGATGAAAATAACAAATAAAAAAAATAAAATTCTTGTCATTGCATTGTGTCTGATGACTTTATCTACAGGCTTATTTGCTCAGAAAAGAATAACCTTGAAGGTAGCTTCAAGCGCTCCATCAAGATCTCCTTGGGATATACAAATGAAGAAATTATCTCAACAGTGGGCAAAAATTACTAAGGGACAGGTTAGAATTAAATTCTATCCTATGAGTAGCATGGGAGGCGAATCAGCTGCAATCCAGAGAATGAGACCTCCACGACCGGGACGCCGTCCTTCAATAGACGGTGCTGTATTAAGCCCTGTAGGTCTTAACACTCTTGCACCACAGGCTAAACTCTTTACTTTGGCTGCTCCGTTTTTAATTCAAAATCGCCATGAATTGGACATAGTACTAAAAAAATACGGCCATCTTTTTGAAAAAAAGATAGAAGAATCCGGTTGTAAAATTTTAACATGGTCTAATGCAGGTTGGTTAACATTTTATACTAAAAAGCCATATTCTAATTTAAGAGAGTTAAAAAATCTTAAAATTGCTTGTTCTAATGATTCACAAGACTTTGTAGATATTTTGAAAATTTGTGGATTTAATACTTATGCTATACCTCCTTCAAAATTTAATCAGGCCATTAAATCTTCTCGTGGGGCTGAAGGTTTTTCAGGTGTGCATATTATGACCTTTGCCATGGGCTTATACAAAGACATATCCTATATTTTGGAAGCTCAAGTTTCTCCAATGATGTCAGGTTTTGTTATTTCTGAAGAATCATGGAAATTAGTCCCTGAAAAGTATAAAGCTGAATTGTTGAAATCTTTGGAAGAAATGAATAAAAGAATAAGTGATGATCTTGAAAAAATGGAGGCTGATTATCTCCGAGACATGAAAAGGGCTGGTGTTAAAGTTTTGCCTCTAAGTGAAGCTGAAAAAGAAAAATGGACTAAAGAGTTCTATAATGATATGCAGAGAGTTAATAAGCAGAAGCCTAATATTTTAAATATAGATGCTTATGAAAAGATTTCTAAACTGCTTGAAACTTATCGGAAATAATTATATCATATCCCTATGAAAAAGGGATTAAACATATTTATTATAGCTATAGCGGCAGTATTAAGCGTACTGCCGTTTATTAGCAGGCTTATTACTGCTACTGGAGTACAAATATTGGGAACTGACAGACTAATAGTGCAGTTGGTCTTTGTATTTACCAGTATGGCAGGTATTGTTACAAGTATTCAAAAAAAACAACTTAATATTGAAGTTTTATCAGATGTTCTAAATGATAAAACTAAAGTTCTTGTTGAAAATATCATTTCAGGCATAAGTATTGCAGTTTTGACAATGCTTTTTTTTGCTTGTTTTCCAAACTATAATCTAATAGACTCACAAGATTCCGTTTTTAAAATCCCTATAAATATTTTTTATTCTTTCTTACCCTTAATGTATATAGGTATATTAATTGTAGAGTTCAAGCGATCAAATGGTCTTACGGCAAAAATTCTGGGGCTATTAGTAGGGCTTCTTTTAAGTGCAGGCTCTATACTTTCTATTTTAGATCTATTTTTTGGCTCATTATTTGTCGACATTCAAGGATTTTTCTTGTATGTTGGATTTAATTATATTTTTGAATTTTTACTGGAAATTGCTAATATGATTATTTGGCCTTCAGTAATATTATTCTTGATTGCAGCCTTATTTGGCATGCCTTTGTATGTAGTTCTCTCAGGAATTTCTTATTTTGCCTTTATGACTGATGGTGGATATACTGAAAGTGTTCCAATGGAAGCTTATCAGATTTTAACCGATACTTCTATTGCTGCAATTCCCTTGTTTACTATGGCAGGTTACATATTGGCTAAGGGTACTGCAACTACAAGATTGCTTAATTTCATTAAGTATTCAGTCGGTTGGATGAAAGGTGGCGTTGTAGTTACTACAATTTTAGTTGCAACCTTTTTCACAACATTTACCGGAGCTTCAGGGGTTACTATTTTAGCTCTTGGTGGTATTTTAAGCATGATTCTTAAAGGTTCAGGTTATACCGAGGACGATGCTGAGGCTTTGATAACTGCCTCAGGCTCAATAGGTATTTTATTACCTCCGAGTTTGGCTATTATCATTTACGGGGCAACTAATTTTATGACAGTAAACATCTTTGATATTTTCAAGGGTGGGATACTTCCCGGCTTACTTTTTGCCGTTTCCATGATGATAATGGGCGTTTTAAAGCAGGATAAGAACGCAAGAGTTAAATTTTCTGCTAAAGATTTATTGCAAAGCTTTAAAGACGGTGCTTTAGAATTGCTCTTGCCTCTTTTAATAATCATAACTTATTTTAGTGGCTTTTTTAACTTATTTGAAACAGCAGCCTTTTCGGTATTATATGCATTTGCCTTGCAAGTCTTTATAAGAAAAGATTGCTCTTTAAGAGAATCTGTAAAGACAATAAAAGAAAGTATACCTGTTGCCGGTGGTGTTTTGGTAATTATTGGCTCTGCAAAGGCATTGGCATTGTTCTTAGTTTATGCAGGTATTCCTGATATTCTTTCAGAATTTGTCTTGGCACATGTTTCATCTAAATATGTATTCTTACTTTTACTTAACATTTTACTTTTGCTTGTTGGTTGTATTATGGATTTGTATTCAGCTATTTTGGTTGTTTCTCCATTAATAATCCCTATAGCAGAAAATTTTGGTATACATCCTGTTCATACTGCAGTGATATTTTTAACAAACTTGGCTCTTGGTTTCTTAACCCCTCCTATAGGAATGAACTTGTTTATTGCCGGTTCTACATTTAAGAAGCCTGTTTCAAAGATAATAAAAAATATTTTGCCGTATCTTTTAGTTCAGTTTGTTATTTTATTAATAGTTACATACATACCGTGGTTTAGTACTGCGTTTGTTAATTAAGTAGATTAAATAGCTCATAAAGGAGGGCGATAATATGGTAACAGTTTTGTCTGTAGGTGGCTCTATTGTAGCACCTGATAGTCCTGATGTAGAATTTTTAAATAAATTTACAGTTGAAATAAGAAAATGGCTCGCAGAAGATTCATCAAGAAAGTTAATATTGGTTATTGGTGGCGGTGGACCTGCCAGAACATATCAAAAAGCTTATAAAGGGGTTTGTGAATTGAATTCCTCTGAAACTATTAGTGATGAAGCCGACTGGATAGGAATTACTGCAACTCGTCTTAATGCACAATTGATGAAGGCTATATTTTCCGATCTTTGTCCTAATCCGGTAGTTTATAATCCTACTGAGGTTGAAGTTTTTGCAGGACAAATTCTTATAGCAGCAGGTTGGAAACCCGGCTTTTCTACTGATAATGATGCTGTATTGCTTGCCGAGCGATTTTCTGCCAAAATGGTAGTTAACCTTTCAAATATAGCAAAGGTATATACTGATGACCCTAAAACTAATCCTGACGCAAAACCCATTGACAGTAT
>PDWJ01007811.1_pt1 | contig 10694 bp, 8 predicted proteins | sample 1430881 | NCBI WGS metagenome assembly PDWJ01 (sample SAMN01162460, study PRJNA174530) | Oral metagenome, whole genome shotgun sequencing project. | biome: Marine environment; feature: Marine mammal; material: Swab sample of the gingival sulcus; isolation source: swab sample of gingival sulcus... | reverse complement strand
ATTATTCATCAAGAACGATTTTGCGTGCTCCCCCTGTAAAAGATAGCGATTGGCTAAAATATCAACAATAAACTGCCCTGTTTCAGTGAGATTATAGTAACCGAACTCATCTTTCGTGGCGATAAACCATTTTGCATATTTTTTCGCCAAATGCTCCTCAAAATCTTTATCAATTGTAGGCTGTGCCACAATTTCATTAAGCATTTTCATTTTTGTAATTTCTGCTTTGTATTCCGCATTCGAGGTCTTTATTTTCGTTAAAATTTCTTGTGATGCGGTATAATCTTTCTGCAAAAACTTTACATAAGCGTAAGCCAAATCCCAAAATGCATCCTTACTTTTCTTGCGTACTTTCAAGGTAATATCTTCCAAGTCAGACAACTGCTTTTCTGTCTCTTTGTAAGATGTGTCATCATAAAGAGACCTTGGAAGTTGAGGCAATCTATTTTTTATGTCCAAGGTTTCCTCTTTATCTTTTTGAGGTTCTTCTGTCAGTTGTTCCACCGATTGTTCCTCTCGTTTTTCCTGTTCAACACCAAATAACCGCTCGAAAAAACGCACAATTTTATCCCAAAGTGATAACTTTTGTTTTTTTATCTCTACCTTTTCTTTTACTTGCTCCTGTTCTTTCTGCACTTCCTGTTTTTTCACTGTGTAAGAAGCAGTAAAACTCGATAAAAAAACGCGTTCCAAATCGTTGATTGCCCTCGCCTCCAACACCATCAAAGCCTCTGAATTTGGGTCAAGTTAAGTCTCCTCATCGCCAAATGTCAGAGAAGAATAGACGCTTGCTTTTCTACTTTTGGAATGTAAAAAAACTTGAAAAAAGTTCCAATTTGCCTCATCAGCCATTCCCAAGGCACGCAGGACTCCTGCGTATTGGTCTAATGCCAAATAATACGGAGCCATCTTTAAACCCAACGTTTTCACGTAAGTATCGAACGCTTTAACAGCCTCTTGGTATTTTCTCGTATAATGGTAAAATCGAACTAATTGATAGCCATACCGCAATTTTATCTGTGGATTTTGGGCTGCATTGTACAAAGAAATTAAAGCGGAAACGGTGTGTTCATAATTTAAGTTCGTTGCATCCAGACTCTTCTCTTCGTCATAATAATCCCAGCCTTCTTCACTTGCTTGATGCTTAATGCGCATATACGGCTGTAAATATTTTGCTTCAATCAGATAATCAATCCCTTCTTGGTATTTTTTGTAAAAACCCGCAGTCAATTTTTTCACCAACTTACTTTTAGGCTCTTTACCCTTTTTCAAGGCGTTTAAATCATTCATTGAAACCTTATAAACCAACTCTTTGCATTGTGCATAAGTCAATTGGTTTTGAAAGTAAGTTTGCCAATCTTCGATATTTTCGTCAGGAATTTCAATACGCCCCTCCTCATCGTAAAATCCTATACTATAAGTCCGAAAAAAAGGGGTGAACGATTTATCATTTACGATATGTTGCGTAAACAGATTAAAATAAGACTCGCTTCCATCATATCCGCCACAAGCAAAAGTTACATTTTGAACACCAATAATCACACTCAATAACGTAAAAAGTACCTTTTTCATCTTTTCAATTTTCTGTTTTTTACAAATTTAGCATTCAGTTGGTAATAAACAATAGCGTAATCCTCTATTTTCTCATCTAAAAAATCAACAACTTCGTCTAATTTCTCCTCTGAGACTTCTTCAATTTTTATTTTGAAGCCTTTGTTAAGGAAAAAGCCAAAATAAAAGCTGTCTTTCAAGATTTCAACTTCATTCTCCGACAACTTTTTGAAATTAGGATTTTCCAAATCCGACAAACTCAATCCGTTGATTAACTTATGCTTACCCAAATGATTCTCAATGATTCCCCACGAATAAATTGGCAAAGCAACCTCCATATTTTTTATTGGATAATCTTCAACCTTTGCCAAGTAGTTTTTCAAAATCTCAGTATCTAAAATAGAATTTCTCTTTGAGTTTTCCAAAGGAGACGAAGTGGAGTAACACATCAAATACACTTTCTCCACGGGAGGAACTCCTGTTTGCTTCTTGAATTTCACTTGATGCAAACGCAGTGTAACTGTAACTTTTTGTGGCACTATTTTTTGCAACTCTTTCAGAAATTGAAAATAGTCTTTCTGCGTTCCTCTCGTCCAATCACAATCAATCTGCATCTCCTTTATTGACTGAAAACCAAACTGTTCTATCTTCCGATGAACCAAATTAGCAATTTTCTCTGCCAAAAAAGGAATCTCTTTATTTTTTATGAAATAAAATACCCTATTGGTAATAAAAACCACAGGAACTATCTCTTTTTTCGTAGCGAAGTTTTTCTTTTTTGTCGCAATTGCAATAGGTTGAAATTTTCCATTTTTCTTATCTACGTCAAAAAATCGCACATAAAGTTTGTCGTTAGTCGCCGCTTGCAAAACCTTTTCTTCTTCCTTGTTTAATTCCAAAGTTGTCTTCCAATAATAAAACGAATAACGATGCGGTTTTTCTTCCTTCCGGCAAGCAAATAAAGAACAGAAACAAAAAATGAGAAGAAGTTTTTTCATAGAAAAACATTTAATTTATTGTGCAGCAAATTGATAAACAATCCGTCCTTTTTGCGAAACAAGAGCAGTCTTACTCTCACTAAATGAAGAGGTTAGAGCAGCATTCAAAGCAGGCACTTGTAAACAGGAATAGGCAATTTTACTCTGTATCGCTCTGCCAAAAAATATTCTACTCGGCTTTTCCCCACATAAAAAACCGTTTGTCGCTGCTTTACGGTATCCACTTGTTGTTTGGGGCGTTTACGATTTTCTGTAAAAGTAATTTTCGGACGCTTTTGAACTCTCTTCAAGGCAGAAGCTTGAGCTTTTTTCTGCTCAAATTCTTGCTGTAATTGCCGCATTTCTTCAGTAACATCTGTCGCTGCTATCTCCTCACCAACCTCGGGACGCTTTGCTGCCTTACTGCTCATCATTTCTCGCAATTGTTGCTTGGCAATTTTTTCCAGTTCTGATTTTTTTAGCTTCTTTTCTTCTTTCAATGAAGGCATTTTCTCACTCAACTCAATTTCATAGGCTCTATTCTTTTGAGATTTACGTATTTCGGAGAAAAACAATGCCCAGAACAAAACCGTATGAAACAGTAATGTTATAATTATCGCCCAATATTGTTGTGGTTTAAGCCTCATCAGGTTCTTTCCAATCTCCGTGTTCTTTTATCAAATTCTCTAGCGCAAAAATTGCTTCTTCTGAAGGGATATTACGCTGCATTACCTCTGTACCTTTGTACAAATTGATTTTGCCTTGCCCTGCTCCTACGTAGCCATAATGTGCATCGCCCATCTCTCCAGGACCATTTACAATACATCCCATTACACCAATTTTGAGATGGTTCAAATGCTTAAAATGAGATTTTACTTTCGCCGTTACCTTTTGCAAACTAAACAGTGTGCGCCCACAGCCCGGACAAGAAATAAATTCGGTTTTTGTAGTCCGAACACGAGTCGCTTGCAAAATGCCAAATGCCGTTTCCCGAACTTGGGAAAATGGCAAATTCGTATTTTTCAGCAAAATCCCTGCTGCTAATTTATCTACAAAACTGTTGCCAAGATTTGCAGCTACCTGTATTTGTAAATCCTCCAAAGTAGTAACTGTACTTTCCAATGCTAGCACAACAGGCAATTTCAATTGCAATTTTTCCAATTCAGCAAAAAAAGATTCCAACTCCTTAAAAGGATTTTTTTCAGTAGCATTTACCAATAAAACAGCATTACTTGCGTTCGATAGTTTTTTTAAAAATGCAAAAGCAGAGACATCAAGCGATAGAAATGAGAAAGCATCTTTTTCTTCATAATTTTCAGAATTGTAAAGAGCAAACCCTTCTCCTTTAAAATTTTCAATTGGAATTATTTGCTTTAATGTTTCAGGAAAATGCTCTTGAAAATGCTCAGTAATTACATAATCGCAAGCACGAATGTTTTTTTCGCCATTTTTAAAGCCAAAATCTTCGATTTGAAGGCTTTTATGCTCCCTCGCATCCAAAACCACTCGTGGTGGATTAGATGAACTAAAATCGCCTCTTTTTACCACTTTTCTACTTCCAAAGTCCAATTCTAAATGTGAGGAAAGTTCCGCTTTATTGGTAAAGTTCAAAATCTTTTGTGCCACAGCGGGCTCACATTCCGGAGGTTCCGTCAAGGAAACACGAATGGTATCGCCCAGCCCTTGATTAAGCAAAGTTCCTATTCCCACAGCGGATTTTAAACGACCATCTTCGCCTTCTCCTGCCTCTGTAACTCCCAAATGTAGCGGATATGCCATTCCTGCTTTTTGCATTTCCATAACTAACAGTCTCACTGCCTTTATCATCAAAACCGTATTGCTTGACTTTATAGAAATAACCAAATTGTGAAAATTCTCAGCTTGGCAAATTTTCAAATACTCCATACACGACTCCACGATGCCCCGTGGCGTATCGCCATATTTCATTGTAATTCTTTCCGAAAGTGAACCGTGATTTACTCCTATTCGTAAAGCCCCCCTATTTTCTTTCAATAAGTCCAACAAGGGGATAAAACGTTCCCGAATACGTTCCACACCTATTTCAAAAGGGTCATCTTCTTTATGTCTGATAAAATTTCCCGGATTTATTCGGACTTTCTCCACATATTTTGCGGCAGTGTAGGCGGCTTTGTAATTGAAGTGAATATCTGCAGAAAGAGGGAAATTATAACCTTTTGCTTTCAAATTTGCCTTTATCTCTTGTAGCGCCTCAGCCTCTTTCACTCCTTGTGCCGTTATGCGCACCATTTTTGCTCCTGCCTCGTAAATACGAATTGCCTCAGCGACAGTTTCCACGACATCAGTAGTTGTTGCTGTTGTCATTGATTGAATGACAACAGGCTTATCGCCTCCAATTTGAATATTGCCAACTTTGGTTTGTGTTGTTGTGTATTTCATAAGCATAGTTTGTGAAAGACAAAGATAAAAAAATAGCGACTATTTAGCCGCTATTCTGTTTTTTATTAGGTTAAGTTGTGTCAAACTAGTATTCCCACAAGCCACTTTCAAGTCGTATTATTTCATTTCTAACGCGTTCCGCCTCTATAATTTGATTAACTCCCGTAGCATAATCTGCAATAGCTTCATCTCTCACATCACTAACCTGTGCTATAAATCCGGTAAAAAAGTGCTTAATAAACACATCATCAAAAGACAAAGTACTCGCATTATTCTTTGTACTCAAAGCCTCATTAACCGCTAAAAGTGGACGCGCCTCAGGAAAATACACCCAAAACAACTGCTGTCTTAATTTTTGATTCTCAGTATCATCTTTATAGGCGATAGTTGATTGCTCATCATCTTCCAGTGGTTGCACGAAGTCAGTTTCCTTTTCATAAACACGAATCGGGCAAATACCAATAATTCGTTTCTGAAAAGTCGAGGTGTTTTTGTCAAAATACCATTCCTGCTTGAGCATAAATTGTAAAACATCTGCTGTTCCTGCTCCTCGGCTTTCTACTTTTTTATCCTCCAACTCTCCAGTCAATTGATTTCTTACCTGAATTGTTTGTTCCCCTGCATCCAATTTTCTCATAATATCTTCATAAGAAATTGGCGTGGTAAAATCGTCATTGTCCACATCATAGGCGGTAAGCCCTTGATTTTTTATTCCGTCAAGCAACACATCCATTAAATTTTTTCTTTCGTTAGTGGGCGTTTGGGGATAGTAAAAATACTGATTCATTTTTTCTCTTACATCAACAATTTCCCAAACAAGCGCACTCCACGCCACATCTGCTTGACGAATAGGAGGGAGAACAACAGGTTTTCTTCTCTTAATGTTGTCTTTTTTGTACGCACTATTAGGCGTAAGAATCAACTTCTTATAATGATTCGTATTCCAAGGAGCATTTGCCTGCGCCCAAATCGCTGTCGACGCAACAAGTAGCAGCACCACAATACTTACAAACTTTTTCATAACTCACTGTTTTTCCGATTATTTAACTCTAAAAACCAAAGAAGGTAAACTTCTCTGCTTTCCATCAGGTCCTACGGCAACAATATCATCAATTATCAACCGACTGCCTCTTTTAAGTCCTCTTATCGCAGACAACTGCGCCGAAGTAAAATTACGTCCATTACTCCTAATATCATTAGTAAATCCTCCCTTCGTTGTAGTCATTAACGAAAATCCTGCTACTCTGTAGCTCAAACCATCGAAAGGGAAATTTTCCAAAATAGCATCCACCCCTCCGTTCGCCGTAAGTTCTGCGACTGAAATTCGTCCTCCTCTTTTGTTACCAACCATTGGCGTTGCAGGAGGAACACTCTTCACTCGAAATTCCGAGGTCCCCATTTTTTTGCCATTTACAGTCACAGTTACGTTCACCTTTTGTCCTAATCCTACCGAAGGCGTAATGTTGTAGCCGTTACTCGTACGCTCTTTTCTTCCACCTGACACACTAATGCTAATATCAGACTGTTTTACACCTGCTGCTGTTACTGTTATTGGGTTCTTAATTCCCGCATAAAATACATTCATTGCAGAAGGAGATACAACCGCACTTGGTGCTGCCACTTCCAATTTCGTCTCAAACTCTTTTTTCTCAAGTTCTCCGGAAGGTCCTAATATGTTAATATACCCCTTTATTACTTGTGTTCCTACACCAGTAGCAGGAAAAGTGTACTCATATTGCCCTTCAACTAATTTGAAAGACTTTCCATTTACTTTTCCTTCAAAATTTTGTGTCGCATCTATCGCCGTGGGAAAAATACGGAAAGTTACATTACTTCCAGAAATTGTATTTGTTGGTCCCGTTATCGATGCAATTACATCTGTAACTTTGTAGGAATCTGCATCTACAGCACTTGAAAGATAATTCAACACATCCGTTTCAGTATTACGAATGTTTGATTCTAACTGCGACAATAATGTCACAGAACTAATTAGAGGCATTTCCTCAAAAGTCGCTTTTTCCCAAGAAATCTTTTTGCCTTTTTTCTCAACATCAGAAAGTGTTAAATTTTCACGCACTGATTTTCTCAGAGACTCAGGAGCATCGGACAGGGTATTCAACACCAAATCACGATACTGGTGTACTCCTTCTTTCAAAGCCTTTGCTTTTCCACTGTTAAGCATTACAAGAGCCGCCGCCTCACGATTTTCCTTGTTCCGAATGTTTTGCAAATCAAAATCTTCACCGTCTTTGTATTTTACAATGTCTTCTTTATTCCTCTTTATTTGCTCTACAATATTATTTGTTACTTCTGTAAGCTTCTTTGCATTGTCCAAGAACGGCTTTACTTTCGTAGGATTATCATTGTGAGCTTCTTTCAAAGCAGCGATGATTTCATCATTTTTCAATTTCGTTATTTGATTGGTCTTATACAATCCCCTGTCCACTTTAGCAAAAGCTTCAAGCACCTCACTAGATACGTTAAGTGCTAACATAGCCGTAAGGACTAGGTACATCATACCTATCATTTTCTGCCTAGGAGTCTCTGGTCCGTTTGTTGCTGACATATTGCTATCTACTTACGTTCATTGCACTCAGCATATTACCATAAACTTTATTCAAGGCTGCCAAGTTTTGCGTTAATTCATTAGTTTGCTCTTTGAAGTTCTTAGAATTTTCTAACGAAACTGCAAGGTTTTTCATTACCTCCCCCATATTTCTTTGCACTTCTTCCTGAGAATTAAGACGATCTTGTGTTACCTTGGATAGTGATGCCACAACGTCAGCTGCACTGTTCATACTTTGCGTGTACTTGTTGGTTGCAACAGCTGCATCAGACATATCATTTAATTTTGATGCAGTATTTTCTAGACGACTGATACCTTCACCAAGTTTTCCCATCACATTTGAATCAATATTTGCACTTGCAAAAAGTTCATTCAACTGTGCAAAACCATCTGTTTGGCTCTGTTTTCTTTTTGCTCCTGCCTCCATTCCTACCAACTCAGGATATACCAAACTCCAGTCATACTCCTTATGCGGAGTCTCAAATGAAGAAATGAAGAAAATGAAAGCCTCCGTGAGCAAACCAACCCAAAGCATTGATTCTCCTGTTAACGGTCCTAAACTAAAGTGTGTCAATTTAAACAAAGCTCCTATCATAACTATAGAGGCTCCAACACTATACAGAACATGCGAAATACGTTTCCACTTTTTCGTTGCAAAAAAACTTGTCATCTTTTATTCATTTAATTTTTTCCTACATATGTCTTAACACACCTAAAACCAATATACGAGCGAGGCTCATCTTGAAACTCATAACTACGAGTTCCTGTTTGCAAATATGTTTTTACGTCTTTCCAAGATCCCCCACGCACTACCTTCATTTTCATTGCCTTTCCTTCCTCATCAACTGCATTGTATTCATAATTGGGGTTTAAATCATGCACAACACTGTATGCTACTTCACTGTATGCCGATGATGTCCACTCCGCAACGTTTCCTGCCATATCGTACAAACCGTAATCATTAGGCTTATAGGAGGCAACGGGTGCTGTCATAGTAAAACCATCTGCGGCGTAGTTTCCTCTTAAAGGCTTAAAGTTTGCCAAGAAACATCCTCTTTCGGTTCTCGTATAAGGACCTCCCCAAGGATACATTTGAGAATTAATCCCCCCCCTTGCTGCAAGTTCCCACTCTGCCTCCGTGGGCAAACGGAATTCTTGGACTTCAAACATATCTTGCTTTCTCCTTCCACTCACAGCATTCTGTAATATCTTTGTTCTCCACTTGCAAAAAGCCTGTGCTTGTTTCCAGTTAACACCTACCACAGGATAATCATCGTATCCCGGGTGAGAAAAGTAACGTTTTGCCATTGGCTCGTTGTAAGAATAGGTAAAATCCCTTAACCAAACTAAAGTGTCCGGATAAATATAAGTTCCACTTGACAAAATAAAATCCGAACGATCTTCCACTTCGCGGTAATTTCCTTCGTTGTCGTAAATGAAGCCTTCGTATTTTCCTTCTTCCGGATTGTAATTTACAAAAGCCGCCTGCAGTAAATCTACATCTGCCCAACCAAATTTCAATTTTCGAACATCAACCTCTTTCTTTCCGTCAAATCTCTCGTGCTCAGAATAATACAACTCCTCCAACGCATTTTGCACATCGGGATTTGCATAATCAATCCTTTCATCCCAATTTAATTTGGGCTGCTCAATGGCGTTTCCATCCCTATCTTGCGTAATTAAAAAGCGGTCATCTGCCTCTGACAACATCTTGCGGGCAGTAGAATCAACAACCCACTGCACAAATTGACGGTATTCGTTATTGGTAATTTCAGTTTCGTCCATCCAAAAAGACTCCACCGAAACCGTTTTTGTCTCAGCATTAAGACCTTTGAAGGGATCTTCATCATTCATTCCCATTGAAAAACTTGCTCCCTTTACCTTTACCATTCCATAAGGCTTGCTTTCTTGCCAACTTCTTGTTTTCGTTCGTTGACCTCTCAGCTCACCACTATTTATACTCTGCCCTGAACGTCCACCACACGAAATTAGTGTTATGATACCGAACAAAAGCAAGTAACTCAAACGTTGAAATTTCATAATACAAAGTATATAATCAGTCTAATTCACAATCCAAATTCGCCATAAAAGTAGCAAATAATAGAATAAAAACAACTAAAATCAGTAAAGTATTTAGCCTCCATTACTTTTTCTTAATCCTCTTATTCACAATTTCTTGACACTCTTCATACGTCAATTTCTCCCCATCTACTCCTTTGGGAATTCGATAATTCTTTTTCTTGTATGCAATATATATGCCATAACGACCACGCAAGACCTGCATATCCTCATCTTCTTTGAAAATTTTGACGATTTTTTCCCTGTCTGCTTTTTTCTTTGCCTCAATCAAACTGATGGCTTCAGAAAGTTCTATCGACATCGGATCTTGTTCTTTTTTCAAGGAAAAAAATTTTCCATCGTGACGCACATAAGGTCCAAATCTTCCAATATTTACCGTTACGGTCTTTTCCTCATACTTCCCCAAAGTACGCGGAAGTTCAAACAACTCCAACGCTTCTTCCAGTGTAATATCTGTAATTTGCTGACCTTTTCTAAGGCTTGCAAACCGAGGTTTTTCTTCATCGTCCGTTGCCCCGATTTGCACCATCGGTCCGTAGCGACCAATGCGTACTATTACGGGCTTTCCTGTTTTGGGGTCTTCTCCTAATATTCTTTCCCCCGTGGTACGCTCTGCATTTTCAAGCGTATCCTCAACATTTTTATGGAATGGATTGTAAAACTCCCCCAACATCTTTTGCCAAGCAATTTTTCCTCCGGCTATTTCATCAAAATCTTGCTCAACTTTTGCGGTGAAATTATAATCCATTATTTGCTTAAAATTTTCAGATAGGAATTCTGTAACTACAGCACCTATATCCGTTGGGAAAAGTTTGTTTTTTTCGGCTCCAACATTCAGTGTTTTGCTACTTTCTTTAATCGTTCCTTTTTTCAACTGATAAACAACGGTCTTCACTTTTTCACCCTCACGACCTCCTTTTTCAACATAACCACGACTTTGTACTGTCGTAATTGTTGGGGCATAAGTTGACGGACGCCCAATCCCCAGTTCCTCTAATTTTCGCACCAATGAGGCTTCATTATAGCGAGGAGGATGTTGCGTAAAACCTTGCAATGCTTCTGCATCTAAAAGTGGCAGTTGCATTCCTTCTTTTACCGGCGGC
>PDWJ01005286.1_pt1 | contig 10694 bp, 9 predicted proteins | sample 1430881 | NCBI WGS metagenome assembly PDWJ01 (sample SAMN01162460, study PRJNA174530) | Oral metagenome, whole genome shotgun sequencing project. | biome: Marine environment; feature: Marine mammal; material: Swab sample of the gingival sulcus; isolation source: swab sample of gingival sulcus... | reverse complement strand
GGCTCTTTTTCCATTGATATTAAAGAGTTTTTATATGACATGCGCAAAATGATTTCCCATCGCGCAGAATCTTCAGGGATTCATATCTCCTGTACTGTCCCTTCTGATCTCCCCAAGGCAAAAGGAGACAGCGATGGTCTGCAACAGGTTACGCTGAATATAATGAATAACGCGATTCAATCTATAGAAGAGAAACATGGCAGTGAAAATGGAGAGTTGCGACTTTCTGCAAAGATAACAGAAGGGAAACAGATCGAAATTTTGATAGAGGATAATGGCAAAGGAATCAGTGCTGAAAATCTTGAGAAAATTTTTAATCCCTTTTTTACCACAAAACTCCCAGGAAAAGGAACCGGGCTCGGCCTTTCTGTCAGTCATTCAATTATGTCGGGAATGGATGGTTCTATTTCAGCTCGAAGCAAGGAGGGACAAGGTGCCACTTTTATACTGAGACTTCCCATGCTGGAAAAAGATTAAAATGGAGTGCGGCGATTTTTACGGAATTGATAAATCATCATCATAAGAAATGGAGGATACTTTTACAAAAAGACAAGGAGATAACATGTGTTAAGCCATAACAAACGAGAAAATGTCATTTTTATGAAAGGAGGAGTAGATGTCAACAGTCAAGATTCTTATGGTTGACGATGAAGAGCGTTTTCGTACCATAACAGCTAGAATTTTTGAGAAAAAAGGGTTTACGGTTATTACCGCGGCCAATGGCGAAGAGGCTTTGGAAAAATTGTCAGAAAAACCGGATGTCGTGATTATGGATGTCCGGATGGGGATCATGGATGGTCATGAGACTCTGCGTCAAATGAAAAAAAAGCTCCCGTCTCTGCCAGTTATAATACTGACTGGACATGGAGACATCCCCAGCGCGAAACAGGCGCTGGAAGATGGTGCATGGGACTATCTCGCCAAGCCATGTGATATTGACCTGCTGGCAACAAAAATACAAGATGCCGCCGCCGGCGCCCGGCCAGTCCCCGGAGAAGAACGAATAGTCCGGGACATTATGCTCCCCATTGAAGGATATACAATTATTGATGAGGAGAGTTCAGTTTATCAGGCAATTTGTGCCCTGCAGAAGGTTCGAACATCGCTGATGGAGGCAAACCATTTACTCGATCGGGGACATCGTTCCATTCTTGTTTTTGATAAGAATCAGGATCTTGTTGGTTTCCTTTCGCCCCGCAATTTGATCAAGGCAGTATTACCCTCCTATCTCGATGCTCCCAAAATGACAACAGCGGATAGCCTGCAATTTTCCACTATTTTCTGGCGAGGTCTTTTTACCAGCAGGGTTAAGGAGCTCAAAGATATACCGGTCAAGGATATCATGTCTGACGCCCCTGTTATTATCGATGCAAATCTTAATCTTATGGAGGCAGCTCACGCTTTGATACATGCTCGTCGTAAGCGACTTGCAGTTCAGGATAAGGACAAAATTGCCGGAGTTCTACGAGAGCAGGAACTTTTTAATGAAATTATGAACAATATGTCTGAAGAAAGTGGCCAGTGAGGTGCATAATGAAAAAAAATGTTAAAAAAGCGACAGGGTACGATAAGTATGTCAACTGGAAACTGTTGATCATCCCTGTCATCCTTTTTGTCGTGATATTAACCCTGCCAACACCCCAAAGCATGCGGCAGGTTGGTCTGCAATACTCTATCGGCAAGGAGGTTGTCGTCAATTATATCACCGAAGAGCTGTTTCAAAAGACCAGCGACAACGTATCACAATGGGAACTGCTGATCGCCAACATGATGGAAAGAAATATGATCATGGGCGCACTTTCCCATGAACGCTTTCTCAAACGAAACGCAAAATGGTGTGCCAAATACAAGATCCCGGTAGATGATACTAATCTGAAACGGGCAAAAGAGTATATTAAAACGCTTACCCCGGAACGCTACCGGGAGGTAATGCAAGCAGCGTTTAATCTTCGTATGAAGCAGCTTGAATATGACCGCCTGCAGGATAAGCAGAAAAAGGCTGCTGATAAAGGAACATGGCATATCAAGGTATCGATAGCAATGGTTGTTTTTGTTGTGTTCTGTTTTTTGACAGAATGCATGCCGCTGCCTGGAGTTGCGTTCTGTATCGGACTTATTCTTGTCTTTTCAGGAGTTGTTTCCCGCCGGGAAGTGGCAATGCTCTACTGGTCTGATGCATCATGGTTCATTATGGGATCGCTGATGTTTGCAGTTGCCTTTGTCAAAACCGGGGTCGATAAAAGATTCTGCCTGCTTATGTTTAAAAAACTGGCTGTGCCAAATGTCAAATGGATCACCCTGATCTTCTTTCTTATCATCAGTCCATTGGCAGCCTTTATCTCTGACCATGCACTCGCCGCCATGTTTTTGCCGATCGGCATTCTTCTCTACCAGAATTCACTGACCAAGGAAATTCCGGAAGACAAAGAGCTGGCCAAAATGCTGATGATCACCATCGCCATGGCATGCAATATTGGCGGCCCGGGTGCGCCCTCAGGCGGAGCAAGAAATGTCATCATGATGACCTATCTCAATGATATGTTTGGTTTTGATATTGGTTACTTTCAATGGATGACATACTGCATGCCCTTTGTCCTGTTAATGATTCCGATAACATGGATAGCTGTCAACATCCTGTTTAAGCCTCGTATTCAATCCCTTGCTCCTGCCATGCATCTGCTTGAAAATGAAATTGGCAAAATGGGCAAATGGAACCGCCACCAGATTATTGCCATGATCATTTTCCTTATCATGGTCTGGGGCTGGTTTACCGAAAAAATCTTTTACAACCTCGGCATCTATCCAATACGACTTGGTATCGGTGTTATCGCCGTTGCCGGGGCAGTTGCCTATCTGTTAAGCGGTATTGTTAACTGGCGGGATTATCAGGAAAAAGTGGATTGGGGAGTGGTCTGGCTCTACTCTGGCGCCATCATCTTCGGTCGAGCACTTGACAGTACCGGAGCCGCATACTGGCTGGCCAGCAGTGTCGTCACCCTGCTGGCTCCTCTGGGTATGGATCAGGGAATTCCACTGATGCTCACCTCTAACGGCCTGACCGCGGTACTGACAAACTTAATGGCTGATGGTCCGGCCGCAGCGGCGGTTGGTCCTATCACTCTTAACATGGCGGGTATTGTTCATCCAGGAACAACATACCTTCCCTTTATGGCAATGGCCACCGCAATCGCATCATCTTTTGCCTATTGCCTGATCATTGGCACACCTCCCAATGCCATCGTCTATGCTTCCGGATATCTGGAGCCAAAAGACTACCTGCGAGTTGGTGTTCCGATGTGGTTTATCGCAAATATCGCGCTGATTGTGTTGACTGCCATATATTGGGCCCTGCGTGGATTTGGCGATTTACCCGGATTTTGAGGTAAACCGGCTATAAAAATTTTTGCCAATATTGTTCTTAACAGAAATTGGTGGCCGCGCAACGAGAGTGTTACACAGCCACCAATATAAAAGATCTCAGGAGATTGTACTATGAATACAAAGGAAGAAAGGGGAAAAACATTCTTTCATAAATGCGGCATAACCTATTTCAGCAAAAAAACAGAAAGGAATTTGCTCTTTTTTATGACCCTAACCATGCTTCTTTGGGGCATTGTGGAAAAATTTATTCAATAAATTTTATAAACCAGCGTGGCTGAGCCAGACAGTCTTCAGCCACAACAAAAGATAAAACTGGAACTTCGGGACACAACCAGCTGTCTCCAACCGGTGTTTTAGATAAAAAGAGAAACAAAAAGCAGGAGCGAAGGGATATGATGTCACTCAATAGTTTGCAATGTAAAGAAAAATTTACCATGGGTGGATACTTTAACACTGTGAGTAATATTATAAGTTCTCCATCACGTTTCTTTCAGACATTGCCCAAAGACAACTCCTTGAAAAGACCGATGGTATTTCTTGTTATTTCCAGTATATTTTATTCTGTGGTCAGCATATCATATCTCTATGATAATTCTGGAATTATCGGACTGATCTTTCTGATAAATGCTCTCTTTATGCCGTTCTTGGCGGCAGTATTCTCCTTCAGTGTGGCAGCTATTATGCCACTGGGGGAAAAGCCATCATTTTCTCAAATTTTTTCAATATATGCATACGCATCCGGTGTTGTCATGCTGCTTTCATGGATTCCATCTCTGGGATGGTTTTTTGAGTTAATACGAGCGGTATTGGTGACCATTGGCTTGATAAAACACTGCTGTTTCCGAATAATTTCAGCGATAATTGTCGTAATTCTGACCATAGCTCTTTTACTGCTTTTTTTCTGGACATTACTACCAGTAGTTATGCCTTTTGCAGGAGGAATATAAACAGGGAGGAAAAGATGGCTATACTTGATTCTTTTAAAAAAATGCTTCGCAAAAGACATGATGCCATTATTGCGGAAGATCGGGCTAATATGTCTAAATTTCTGGACAAATGCCAAAATTTTCGCCAACTCCTTGCCGCTAATCATAACGCCCTTGAGATCATGGCGGAGATGGGTGATGTTGCTAACGGTCTGCGGATAGTCGATATGAACTTTGTCCGCAGTCGCAGTGTTGGTGCAGTAGCAGCTGTCGGCCGCATGGTTTCGGCCCTTTGCGCGATGCGAGCTGATAAATATGATTCTCTGCGAAAAAGATTACGACAAATAGCGATTGAAATCGAAAAGAGTCTTCATGAAGAAAAGAAAGAGTATGATATTTTCCCTATTCTCTCTCTGGAAAAAGTCGCAGATCTTCCGGAAATAGCAGGAGCAAAGACATCCAGGCTTGCCGGAATTAATGTTAATCTCGGCATAACAATTCCACGGGGTTTCGTTTTTACTGCCGCATCCTTTGCGCTGTTTTTATCAGGAGATTTACGCGAGGAAATCGAACGCTTAACCACAATGGCAGATTGTTCTGATGACAAACAGCTTTTCCAGCTTGCAGCTGATATTGCAGAGGCGATTATTGCAGCTCCTGTTCCACAGGAGCTGCAACGTTCGGTTATGAAAATGGTTGCGGACTTTCCCTCACAAACACTTTTTGCGGTACGCAGCAGTGCGATCAATGAAGATAGTGCCGGCTCATCTTTTGCTGGACAATACACTTCATACCTTCAGGTTGCCGCTGAAGATATTCTTGACGCATGGAAAAAGGTTATTGCCAGTGCCTGGTCAGTAGAGGCGATGACATATCGTTACAATCACGGGTTGCGTGATGACGAGGTGGTCATGTGCGTTTCCGTAATGGAAATGGTAAAGGCCACAGCCGGAGGGGTTCTCTACAGTGCCGATCCTCTTGGTCGGCAAAACGGAATTTTTATTCATGCAACGCAAGGATTACCTGTTGCCATCGTTGATGGTTCCTGTATTCCTGAAGTATGGCAAGTCATTGACGATATAGCGACAAATATTGAAACAGCGGAACAGCGAAAGGAACCCTTTCTTGCTATGGAAACGGTGATGCAACTTGCAAGGATTGGGAATGAGCTGGAGCACTATTTTGGTTTACCACAAGATATAGAATGGGCGTTAAACGAAAAAAAAGAGATTGTGCTGTTACAAAGTCGGCCGCTGGATGTAGAAAAAACCGCGATACAAGAATGGTGCTGTGACTTGCCACAACTTTTGCAGGGAGGGAAAACGGCAGCAGGCGGAGTCGCTGCCGGACCAGTGGTGATAATTAATGACCCGGCAGAGCTCGCCTCATTTCCCGAAGGCGCGCTGCTGGTATCGGAACAGGCTCATCCCGCCTACGCCCATGTTCTGCCAAAGGCTGCGGCACTTATTACCGAGCATGGCAGTATTGCCGGTCATCTCGCAACCATAGCACGGGAATACAGGATTCCGGCGATTGTTGGTATGCAGGGAGCTGTCAACCAACTGCAACAGGAAGGTGGTGAAGTTACCGTAGACGCAGATCGCTGCACTCTCTACCGGGGGCGAACCGAGACCATGCCGGTAAAAGAAACCCTGTTGTTTGATCTGGAGGAGACACCGGTGGTGCAGAGTTTACGTAAGGTCATGCGACATATCATTACCTTGCATCTTACCGATGCCGAAAGCCCTGATTTTATCCCGGAACGATGCACAACCCTGCATGATATCACCCGTTTCTGCCATGAGAAGTCGGTATATGAAATGTTTTTTGGTAAAAACAGTGTCCCGGAACGGGCAACACGCAGGCTGTTTGATAGCGTTCCCACCCAATATTGGGTTCTGGATCTTGGAGGAGGATTGGCAAACGACGAAAAAGGCGCGGTAGATATTGCCGATGTCCGTTCAATGCCTCTCAATGCGTTATGGAAAGGGATGCATCATCTAGACTGGCAGGGACCGCCGCCAATGCAGGCAGGAAGTTTCCTTGCTGTTGTCGCGCAAGCCGCCGCCAACCCGGAATTTGAGGCGGCAAATGCCAGCAGTATGGCAGCACGAAACTGTTTTCTGATTACCGAGAGTTACTGCAATCTGCAGGCACGTTTTGGTTTTCACTATACAACGGTTGAAGGGAATGCAGGGCCTTTTGCTGATGAAAATTATGCCTATCTGCAATTTACCGGCGGTGGCGCAGATATTATCCGAAAACGATTACGAGCAAACCTTATTCGTAATATTTTGATAAGAAAAGGTTTTACCGCTTCCGCGAAAGAAGACACCGTTTTTGCCAAAATGGAAAATATCGATGCCGATCAGGTTCTTGAAGGCATGGTTGTCCTTGGATATATGCTGATACATAGCCGCCAGCTTGATGTCGCTCTTGAAAATGATGCCACAGTCAAAAAATATGAAAGCGAATTTCTTGATGGAATTTCCCAAACTCTTCTCGAGTGGAAAAAACAGAATGGAGGACTTGATGAGACGAATACAGGTACTGGTCATAGACGATGAAAAACGTTTTCGGGAAAATATTGTCAAGATATTAAAAAAATGCGGAGTTGATGCGGAGTGTGTTGGTGATGGGCGAAGTGCCTTGCAAAGAACAACAGAAAAGGAGTTTGATGTACTTCTTCTCGATATGAAAATGCCCGGACTTACCGGAGAAGAAACGCTGAAGGAGATGCGTGTCGCCGATATAAAAGCAGAAGTTCTCGTTTTAACAGGCCATGCTTCTGTCTCCGGTGCACTTGATATGGTAGAACTTGGCGCCTACGATTATCTTTTAAAACCAATGGATATTGCTGAAATGGTAAAAAAGATTCGTCTGGCAGGAGAGAAAAAGCTTGTGCGGGAAGGTGTTCATATCAATGAGATTGAACCTGTTTTTTGGGCGAGTAATCCCGCACCGTAAAAATTTTTCAGAAAGATTATCAATAAAAATTTCGCGACAATACCACAGAGTAAGGAACCATCTTTTCAATCTGCAATCAGAAAACTGTATGGCGGAAATCAGCCTTGCCGACCATAACCTTATTGCAGCTCAGTAAGCAAAGCGTTTTGACTGCTGTATTAAGCCAATAGCTTACACAAAACTAATGAAAAAATACTGCTCGCCAGCAAAATATCCTTTGATAAAAATTACTGCTTTTCTGGTGTATCTTTTTCGCTCACTTCTGAGAACAATTGCAAAAATTCGCCATAACCACGGGCTTTCATCTCTTGTAGCGGAATAAACTCCAATGCCGCGGAGTTGATGCAGTAACGTAATCCACCGGACCCCGGGCCATCGGAAAAAACGTGGCCAAGATGGGAATCAGCTCCGGTACTGCGAACCTCGGTCCGCCGCATGGAAAGAGTGGTATCCTCTTTTTCCCGAATATTTTTTTTGACCAGCGGCCTGGTAAAACTGGGCCAGCCACAACCGGAATCAAATTTATCCAAAGAGCTGAAAAGTGGCTCTCCTGAAACAATATCAACATAAATTCCTGGGCGTTTATTATCCCAGAATTCACCAGTAAAAGGACGCTCTGTACCGTTTTGCTGGGTAACAGAAAACTGCTCAGGAGTGAGCCTTTTACGAAGCTCATGTTCTGATGGCTTAGCAAAATCAGCTCTTTTTGATCCTGCCTTACTGGACTGAGAATTCTCCTTCCAGACCCGCTCGAGAAAGCCTGCCCTGCCAGAACCCCTTTTATAGGAGTTATAGTGAAAGACATTTTTCTTGTAGTAGTCTTGGTGATACTCTTCAGCCGGCCAGAAAGGCTTTACCGGTAAAATCCTTGTTACAACAGGATCGTCGAAGATTCGTGACTTATCGAGCGCTTTTTTTGATTCTTCGGCGATTTTCTTCTCTTGTTCATCCCGGTAAAAGATAGCCGTTTTATAATGATCGCCACGATCGGCAAACTGGCCTCCAGCGTCAGTAGGGTCAATGCTACGCCAGTAAGTATCAAGCAATTCTGCAAAACTGATAACCGACGGATCATAAATTACCTTTACCGCCTCGATATGGCCAGTCAAACCACGACTCACCTGCTCATAGGTAGGATTCTTTTCATCACCTCCAGAATAGCCTGCAATGACATCAATGACCCCTTCTAGCTGTTCGAAAGGATATTCCATGCACCAGAAACATCCCCCGCCAAATACAGCACTCTCTGTTTTCTTGACACTGTCTGAAGCTTCGGCAACATGTACACCATGGCCAAAGATACAAGCCGTTATGATAATAAAAAAACTATTCATTTTTTCCCCTTCTATTTTCAAACTTCTTTTCTCGGAACTAAATTACAACTATAGTCATCATCATTACGATAACAAGCGCAGGGGCAATTTTTCGCAGCTTGCTCTCTTTTGAATTATTTTTCTTTAATCTTGTGAAAATTATTTGAAAATTCCATTTGCAACCAACGATTCCATCCACACTATTGCCCTCTCAACAATCTTATAGAACCATAAAAACAATACAACTGCTGTCTTGCGGGAAAATGGCAGCAATAAAAAACGCCCAGAGAATTGTTATACACTCATCGTTTTCACAAAGACAAAATTCCAGTGGAAAAAATACGCCTTCATGCTATATTGGCACTCATGAAAAAATCAAACACAACAAAACGGACCAAATTTATTTTTGTCACAGGCGGCGTACTCTCCTCTTTGGGAAAAGGCCTTGCCGCCGCAGCGTTGGGTGCTTTGCTTGAAAGCAGAGGGCTTTCCATTACCTTCCAGAAACTAGACCCATATATCAATGTTGATCCCGGAACCATGAACCCGTTTCAGCATGGAGAGGTTTTTGTCACTGATGATGGTGCAGAAACCGATCTTGATATGGGCCATTATGAACGGTATACCAACGCAGTAATGGCACAGAAAAACAACTATACCTCCGGCAGAATTTACTACTCGGTCATTACCAAGGAGCGGCGTGGTGAATATCTTGGTGGTACCGTACAGGTTATTCCGCATATTACAGACGAGATTAAAGCCTCGGTACTGCAGCTTGACGGCAGTGTTGATATCGCCATTATTGAAATTGGCGGGACAATCGGGGATATTGAAGGGTTGCCATTTATTGAGGCCATCCGGCAACTGCGTAACGATCTCGGCAGGGAATATACCCTTTTTATCCATCTCACCCTTGTCCCCTACATCAAAACCGCAGGAGAGGTAAAAACAAAACCAACACAGCACTCCGTTCGTGAACTGCGAGCCAGCGGGATCCAGCCTGACATTCTTGTCTGTCGATCAGAAGTCCCGCTCGACGACTCTCTCAAAGACAAGATCGGTCTTTTCTGCAATCTGCCCAAAGAGCAGGTCATATCGGCCGTTGATGTCAAGAGTATTTATGAGCTGCCACTCTTTTTGCATAAGGAAGGACTCGACGACAAAGCCCTGGAACTTCTTGGAATATGGACAGGAAAACCCAACATTGCACCCTGGAAAAAGCTGGTTCACAATATTCAGAACCCTTCCAGTGAAGTAACTATTGCCGTTACCGGGAAATATGTTGATCTGACCGAATCTTACAAAAGTCTTCATGAAGCACTTGTTCATGGAGGACTGACCAGTGGCACCAGGGTAAACCTCGAGTATATCAGCGCGGAAGAGCTGGAATCAAAAAATGTCGCAAACCTCCTTGACGCTTGCGACGGAATTCTTGTTCCCGGAGGATTCGGTCAACGTGGAGTTGAAGGCAAAATCAAGGCGATCCATTTTGCCCGGAAAAATAATATCCCGTTTTTTGGAATCTGCCTTGGAATGCAGCTTGCCGTAGTCGAATTTGCCCGTGATATGCTGAACCTCCCCAAGGCAAATTCTATAGAGATGGACGCGGAAACACCTGATCCGGTGATCTATCTTATCACCGAATGGTTTGATCATCGCACCGGAAAAATCCAGAAACGTGATGAGGAATCAGATCTCGGCGGTACGCTGCGACTTGGAGCGTATCCATGTATTCTGACAGAAGGAACAAAGGCGTATAACGCATATCAGCAAAAGGAAATAAGTGAACGTCACCGTCACCGCTTTGAGTTCAACAACAGTTATCGGCAGCAGCTGGAAGAGAAAGGACTGGTAATTTCAGGAACCTCACCAGATGAAAATCTGGTTGAGATCGTCGAACTCAAGGAACATCCCTGGTTTGTTGGCTGTCAATTCCATCCGGAATTCAAATCTAAACCAATGCAGCCACATCCCCTTTTCCGAGATTTTATCGCTGCCTCTCTGAAAAAAAAGAACAATCAATGAACATGATCTCCTCGCAGATTTCCACTCCATCCGGGGAAAAAATTATTGTCGGTGATGGCCAGCCGCTTCTATTGATCGGCGG
>PDWJ01010067.1_pt1 | contig 10701 bp, 12 predicted proteins | sample 1430881 | NCBI WGS metagenome assembly PDWJ01 (sample SAMN01162460, study PRJNA174530) | Oral metagenome, whole genome shotgun sequencing project. | biome: Marine environment; feature: Marine mammal; material: Swab sample of the gingival sulcus; isolation source: swab sample of gingival sulcus... | reverse complement strand
CTGTATCGAATATGGTGATTCTTGTGAGAATGCCTGTGTTACGAAATGTCCGCGGAAGATCTTCAGACTTTACGAAGGGCCGGTAGCGATTAAACGAGCTAAGGAAGATGGGTTAAAAATGGCTGGTTAGATTAGCTCCGATATTTCATGAACATTATGTCAAATTTTTTAAAATTGCTGATGTTCCAATATGCTACACGGAAGAAATTATAGTTTACTATTCAAGGTGTTCACCAATGGTCAGCTCATGCGGCGCCATCTTCAGTGTTTTTACAATAAATATAGTTTTCTTATTTACTGCAAAAGACGTTGAACCTGACACCGCCTGAGCTGATGAAGTATCCGGGTAGGGGGAACCCAAATAAATGAACAGAGCTCTTTGTGCTGATGTGCAACGGGCCGGGGAGTATCTTTTAAGCTACTGGGAAACTCCCGCTCTCTGTTTGACCTCCTTTACTTAAAACCATAGAATTGTGGGAAGATAATTATCGAAATCAAAACAAGAATCTGTAAGGCAATAAACGGAATCACCCCTTTGTAGAGATCGACCGTTTTTACCTCAGGGGGGCAGACTCCCTTGAGATAGAAGAGAGAGAACCCAAAAGGCGGGGTGAGAAAGGAGGTCTGCAGATTCATTGCGATAAGAATGGCAAACCACAGGGGATCAAGGCCAATAGTAGAAGCGATGGGTAGAATAATGGGAATGACGATATAGGATATTTCTATAAAATCTATAAAAAAACCAAGTGCCAGAATGACCAGCATGGAAAGGAGTAGAAATGTCCACTTGTGGCCCGGAAGTCCCATAAGCGCATCTTCAACGATATAATCTGCGCCACTGTAGACAAAAACCATGGAAAAAGCAGTTGCTCCGATGAGAATGGCAAATACCATAGCGGTGATTTTTACCGTCCCCTGGGCCGCTTCTTCAATAATTTTCCAGTTTAGTTTTCTGTAGAGTGCGGCAAGAAGCACTGCTCCAACGCAGCCCACTGCCGCCGATTCCGTGGGTGTTGCTATTCCTATGAAAATTGATCCCAACACGAGTACGATTAGTGTCAGTGGCGGAATGATAGCCAAAAGGGCCCGTCGTATGTTTGCCGCAGTGTTGCCGTTTCCCTGGGGCAGGGCGGGGGCTGTTTTCTTGTTAATAAAGGCCGAGAAAAGAATGTAGCCAATATAGAGGGCCACCAGGACGAGTCCTGGACCGATTGCCGCCCGGAACAGATCACCCACCGGCTGTTGGAAGACATCGCCAAGAATAATGAGTACGATGGACGGTGGAATGATTTGGCCCAGGGTGCCGGCAGCGCAGATGGTGCCTGTTGCCAGTTTTTTCGAATAGCCATATTTGAGCATGACCGGCAGGGAAATAACCCCCATGGCAACAACCGAGGCACCGACCACTCCGGTCGATGCTGCGAGCAGGGCCCCCACCAGAACCGTACTTACCGCAACTCCACCTCTGATCTTGCCAAAAAGAGTTCCCATAGCTTCGAGGAGTCGTTCTGCGAGCTCTGATTTTTGCAGGACGATGCCCATGAAGATAAACATGGGGACTGCCATGAGGATGGTGCTGCGCATAATGGCATAGATGCGAAATGGCATCATGGAAAACATCTGAAAAAATTCTTCGCTGACAAGTGTCAGGCTGAGATCGGGGGCAAGATCGACAATCACCGCGATGAGGCCAAAGAATATGGACACCGAACCAAAGGTAAAGGCCACCGGGTAGCCGACGGCCAGCATCAGCAGTGCGGCGGCAAACATCACAATACCGGTCATTGCTGTGCCTCCACGGGGGGTGCTGGTTGTTGAGTTGCCTTTTGTTTTGCCTGGCGATACAGATTGATATTCTTTGCCACATAACCAAAGGCGCTGAAGACGAGGAGTCCAAAGGCAAGAGGGATCATTGCCTTGATAAGCCAGCGGTAGGGCAGTCCTCCTGGATCCTCAGAAATTTCACCAACAACATAGGCATCTTTGACAAACTCAAAAGAGCCGAAAAAGACGAGGAGTGCCAGGGGGAGTAGGAAAAAGATCGAGCCGATGATGTTGATCATTGCCTTGGTGGTTGGCCGATATCGATGATAGAGAAAATCAACCCGGACATGATCATCCTCAAGCAAGGCAAGAGAGATGCCAAACAACACAATAACAGAAAAGAGATGCCATTCCATCTCCTGCATGCCCACAGAGCTATTATGAAAGAAATAGCGCATGATGACATCGTAAAAGACATTGATCGTCATCAGCAACATGACAACAGTGAGTACCTTGCCAAGTACCAGGGCGACACGTTTATAAAACTGCTCGATCTTATGCAACATTCTACTTTCCAGAACCAACGAGTTCCGAGGTCTCAAGATAATACTTGGTGGACATGGTGCTCCATTTTCTTGCTTTTTTCATATAGGCCTTCTGGGATTCGTAGACCTTTTTAAAATCAGCGTTTTTCGCAGCGTACTCTTCCATGACCTCTACGGTTGCGGCCCGCATTGCCTTGAGGACTTCCTCCGGGAATATCTTGATTTTGATATTCGGGTATTCGGCACTCATTTGGGCCCAGGCTCTGGCGCTGGAATCAAAAAGCTCGTTGCAGAGATCAAAAGTAATGGCCATCATCGCAGTTTTCAGCACCGCTTTATATTCAGCAGGGAGCTTGTCAAAGGCACGTTTGTTGACAAGATATTGCATATCCGAGGCCGGTTCATGCCAGCCTGCATAGTAATACGGGGCAACTTTATGAAAGCCCATTTTGATATCCATTCCCGGGCCAACCCATTCCAGGGCATCAATGGTGCCGCGGTCCAGTGAAGTGTAGAGTTCACCGGGGGCGATATTGGTTACATTGACGCCGAGCTTGGCAAAGACCTCGCCAGCAAGGCCGGGAATGCGCATTTTCAGACCTTTGAGGTCCTCAAGACTCTTGATTTCCTTGCGGAACCAGCCACCCATCTGTACACCGGTATTTCCGCCGGGAAAGGAGTAGACATTAAATTTTTCATAGGTCTTTTGTTGTAGATCCATACCTTCGTCGTAATAGAGCCAGGCGTATTGCTCGGCAGCGGTCATGCCAAAGGGTGTGGTGGTGAAGAAGACAGAGGTGGCATCCTTGCCTTTCCAGTAATAGGAGGCTGTATGGCCCATTTCGTATTGTCCGCCTTTGACCATGTCCAGGATGCCGAGGGGGGCTTTATGTTTTTCAGACCCTTCAACCCTGATCTCAAAGTTGCCATCGGTCATTTCGCTGACCATTTTTGCCAGTTTCTGGGCAGAACTGGCCAAAGGAGTCAGGGTTGATGACCAGGTCATGGCCATTTTCCAGCGGATCTTTTTGGCCGCCATAGCTGGGGATGCAGCAAAGGTTGCTGTAACGAGCAATATCAAAATTTTAGTTAATTGCTTCATAATGCTCTCCATAGTGAAGTTAATTTTTACCACTCAAGATGAAACGCCGCATACGGGAAGAGGTATCTCTTCTACTATTTCAAACAAGATATTCTCTTGCGTGCCATGGTTGCGGGACATAATACCCTGGTCGTCTCCGGTGCCAGGGGGCTTTTGAGGATGTATCCCATACAGCCTGCGCCGTTGCATTTCATATGAAAAAAGTGGAATCCGAAACAGACAATGTAACGAATTTGAAAATAAAAAAAAGAACAGAAAACTACTTTAGTACCTTATTCCTCATTTCCTGTCATAAAAAACAAGAAAATTATGCGGCCTTTTTCACTAAATTTTGCGTTACAGAGAAGTTGTCCAGTACGATGTGCTGCTTGAAAAATGGTCGAAATTCATCCTGACGATGGCTGACAAAAATAATTGTTGAAAGCTGTTCAGCGGCAAGACGTTCCAGGGCCTGGAGAAGTTTTTCCCGGTTTAGATCATCAAGCCCCTGGGTGGGTTCATCCAGGATAAGAAGTGCCGGTTCCTTGACCAGAGCCCGGGCAATCAGCAGCAGCTTCTGGTTTGCATAGTTCATATGTCGAAACGGGGTGTTTCTCTCTTTTTCGAGTCCAATCCATTTCAACCATTTTTCTGCCTGTTTAATTTGAATTTGAGTCGGTTTTTGATACAGTCCGATGCTGTCAAACAAGCCGGAAAGTACAACATGGAGAGCCGTGCCAACAGATCTGTGATCCCGGTGGAGGGCTTGTGATACAATGCCCATTTTATTTTTGATGTCCCAGATTGACTCTCCACTGCCCCTTTTTCGGCCAAAGAGACGTAAATCATTTGTATAGCAGCCGGGATGGTCTCCGGTAAAGATAGCCAGTAATGTTGATTTGCCGCAGCCGTTATGGCCGGTTATCAGGGTGTGGTCTCCCTTTTTTATGGAAATATCAAGACGTTCAAAGAGAAGCTGGTCGCCGTATCCTCCTGCCCCGTTTTGCAGGGAAATCAGTTCCTGACTGGCAGGGTGGTTTGCTTGTCTGAAGAACAGTTCCTCTGTATTGCTGGCAGGCTCTGCTCTGTGCCGCCGGTTTGTTTGCAGGGTGTCGCGGCTTGTTGGGCGTATTCTGCGTTGGGCTACATGGACAACGGTGTCGATCCATTCCGGGATATCGCAGAGCCTGTTGACAAAGAGCAGTACCTGGGATTTCCTGCTATAGGCCTCAAGGCAGTTGTTGAGTTCATTGCAGCTTGTTTCGTCAAGACCGTCGTAAGGATTCTCAATAACAAGTGGTGCGGCTCCAGAGAGAAGTTCCCGCAAAATCAGCATTTTTCTCCCCTGACCGGAGCTGAGCTGTCGGAAGCCCTTGTCCAGGCAGATACCCATATTGAAATTTGTTATCAGCTCCTTTTCTTGTTCAAAATCAGGGAGAAAATCTCTTACCAGGGTTCCCGGATCAACTCTGTCCATGAAGTCAGTATCGTCATTGCGCAGCTCCTCTTCGTAGAGATCTTGTTGATCCTGAAAGGTCACGACAGCAGGATGTGCGGAAAATTCCAGAGAATCTTTTGCCTTTTCAGCGCCTGTTAACAATCGCAGGAGTACTGTAATCCCTGAATCGTTGGTACCATAAAAGCAGCAGCTTTTTGCAGCATCCAGTTCAAATCTATCTATGTGCAGTTCCGGGTGAAAAAATTCTGTAATCTTCATTCTGTTCTTGACGGGTGTGCGGTCAGCTCTGTAGCATGGCAGTGTAGCCGGATGCCCGATTTATAATATCTTTTATGAGGTACGTATTGAAGATGGTACCAATTTTACAGCTCTTTTGCATTTTGTTTCTTGTCTATCTCGGGGTCGTCTGTTTTATGTATTTCAGACAGGAGAATTTTCTTTTTCGTCCTGTTAAACGGCGGCATGATACCACCCAGGACTTTGATGATGTGACTGCCTATACGCTGGATGTGCCTGGAGCAAGCCTCAATGGCTGGCTGGTCAACAGAAAATACAGAAGGGAACGTTTGCTTATCTATTACGGCGGAAATGCCGAGGATATCTATTATAATATTGATGAGTTTGAAGCCTTGCAGATGGCTGCTCTTTTTGTTGCGTACAGGGGGTATGGTTCAAGCTCGGGAAAGCCTGGAGAAAAGGCGTTTTTTTCTGATGCCCTGGCTGTCTATGATGATGTTGTACAGCAGTTTTCGCCGGATAAGGTCTTTCTTATGGGGCGGAGTATAGGTAGTGGAGTTGCCAGTTATGTTGCCTCAAAGAGATCAGTTAGCGGGACGATTCTGGTTACTCCCTTTGACTCGATTGTCAGCGTTGCGCAATCTTTTTATCCCTGGCTCCCTGTGAAATTGCTGCTGAAACATCGGTTCGAGTCAACCCGTTATGTCGCTACCGTAACATCACCATTTCTGGTACTTTTTGGCGGACAGGACAGTGTCGTTTCCGAAGACCATACCAGAAGACTACTAGATGTTATAAAGGGTGAAACCACTTCTGTGTATATTGAAAATGCGGATCATGGCAATATTGATATGTATCCCGCATATTGGCATTCAATTATTTCTTTTATCAATGAGGAGAGAATGGGTACCGTGGAAACGATTGCAGATTAGCAGAGATTGCTTTTGTCGATTTCTATCTTCTCCCCATTGCTGTCGACGGCCACATAGGTGAAGGCTGCCTTGGTCACCTGCTCATCTTCGAGCGAAGCCCCAGGGCTGTCATAACCATGTTTAACCCATACCTCCAGGCTGATGGTGATGGAGGTTCTCCCTATTTTCAGGACTTTACCATAGCAGCATACGGTATCCCCGACACTGACTGGCTTGATGAACCGGATGGAGTCAACGGCTACGGTAACTATTCTGGTTCTGGTTATTTCCCGGGCCAGCATGCCGCCGGCGATATCCATCTGGGCCATGATCCAGCCGCCGAAGATATCGCCTGTGGGGTTGGTATCTGCGGGCATGGCCAGAGTTCGTAATATTAAGCGGTTTGGTCCCGGTTTTGTTGTTTTGCTCATGGAACTTTATTGTAAAATGTAGCATTGAAAGAAGAAAGTCTATTGTAAGACAGTTGCTGTTCTTTGCAATCTATTCAATCACTCCCTGTGAGTTTACTTGTATTTTTGGTGCATACCACTATATAGTTCTATTTAGGAGTTTGAGCTCTTGAAGGGATATTTATCTATCGGAACAGAACTATGAGAGAAGAAAAACGACGTTTCAGCAGAGTGGCTTTTAATGTCGATGCAAAGGTTGAAAGTGATGAGAAGACATATCAGGTGTCCTGCATACATAATTTGAGTATCGGAGGTTGCCTTCTTGAATTAAGTGGAAATTTCCATGAGGATGCGGAGTGTGTTGTTACTTTGCCTCTTCCCCATATGGCCCCGCCGATCGAGATTGAGGGAAGGATTACCAGGGTTAACAATGGGGAAATCAGCGTGCAGTTTACCGGTATTTCAAAGGAAAACCTTGTTCATTTACAAAATATCATTCGTTACAATTCCGAGGAACCTGACAAGATCGAGGCAGAAATTGCCGAACATCCAGGGCTTAAATAGTCAAGATTTTTTGTATATCTTCTGGTCTGGCTTCTTTAAAAAATTACCTGTGAGGTCTCCGGGCTGACTATTCAGAAATCCTCGTTTTTTTGTAGGTAACAACGGTAAATGGTTCTTTGGCTTCCGGGTATTCTTTGCTGTCTGTTTCTTCAAAACCGAGATGGGAAAATTCGGGGAAATAGGTGTCTCCCTCAAAATCCCTGTGAAGATGGCTGAGAATCAGAGTGTCGGCAATGGCGAGGCCTATAGTAAAAATCTGGCCGCCGCCGATAATAAAAACTTTTTCAGAACCTTGGCAGAGCTGCAATGCTTCCTCTATGGAGCGAACAACTTCGGCATCTTTTGGATGGTAATCTGCATTGCGGCTCAGGACAATATGTCGGCGTCCGGGCAGGGGAGCAGGAAGAGATGCGAATGTTTTCCTGCCCATAATCATTGGAAAACCAATGGTTGTTTTTTTGAAATGCTTTAGTTCTTCAGGAATGTGCCAGAGAAGGGCGTTGTCTTTGCCTATTGCTCTGTTTCGGGCTATAGCGGCGATAAGGATTTTTTCCATTTTTTTTTATTTTTGTCAGTGTCTTTGCAAAAAAATATTGTACTTATATTATCTTGTTTTTTAATACTATGTTCTACACCTCGAATATAGTAACTACTTACAGTATGAAAAGTCATTTAAATCTCATTTTTTAGAGGTAATTGCTTGCAGACAGTTTTGTTGAGAGGATGTGACTTTCTGCTACAGTACGTTTGTGCGGGGATTTGATCGCTTGATGAGCGATACTGGTGAGCAGGGAAATATGTGAAAATTTTATGTTTGTCCAGCAATATCAATATTTGATTAAGCATTTGGATAATATACGTTTTTGTAGCTAATCGGAGGCATTTAATGGAATTAAACTGTCCGCATTGTGGAGTTAAAGGAATTTTAAAAAGCTCTAACGATGGTCGTAATGTAACGTGTCCTCGATGCAGTGGTATGTTCATGTTGGATGTGGTTGAACCGCAGGCTGTTGGTGAAACACTTGCAATAGAGAAGAAGAGCATTGATGAAGTCCTGGAGCAGTTTGATAGTCCATTCCAGGTAAGCTGTCCCCATTGTCAAACTGTGGGGGTTGTGGATGAGAGTGCACGGGGACAAAAAATGCGATGTCCCGAATGTCTATGGCTCTTTATTGGCCTGCCAAAGGAAGATTCTGTCCCTGGTGAAAAGGCTGAAGAAGTTGAAGAGGTTGAGGAGGGTCGGGAGGCTGTGGAAAAAAACTCCACTCAGGCAGCGCCTCCTGTCGATGAACAGATCTTTCCTGAATCAGAAGAGATTGAGGAAGAACAGGACAGGGGGGTGTTTTTTCAGGATGATGAACCTGTCCCTGCTCTTGATTTTGAGATGTCTTCCGGGGAGGCTGTTGACGAGTTAACAGAGGAGGTTGTTCAGGAAACTGTTGTTGAATCTGTCAGCTCGTCTGTTTTTGCCAAGGTCGAAGATGTCACAAAGATTGACCTGGACGAGAAAAGCTTTGTACCAGATGAGCCTGAAATTGTGACAGAGACTGCAGCATTAGCTGATACGTCTTTCGCAGAAATTGGTAATATGCCGAAATTTGATGTGAGCGATCCTGAAGGCAGGACGTCTGAGGTTGGTATTGCAAAACAGGAGACGGTTGATAAAATAGAGGAGCAAACGGCTGAAGAAAAACCGTTGCTTAAGCAGCCTGCAGAAGACCTTGCAATCAAGAGAGGCAGTGCTGATGAGAAAGGTAGTGCTGGTGTATCAGAAGAGACTGTACCGGAAACTACCAGAGAAATAGAGTTTGATAATGTGGATCTGGAGCCATCTGGAGAAACCGAAAAGGAGTGCTGGCAGTGTGGCAAACGGGGGCGGAACGTGGATTTTTCCTCGGTTTATGACAGGCTGTATTGCAGCGATTGTTTTCTGGATGACGAGTTCAGTATTCTGCAGCCTGTTTTTTCTGAAAAGCCGGTTCCATCTGAGGAAGAAACCGAAGATCGCGTCGCCGCTGTTGTGCTTCGGGATGAGGAGGAACTGCCCGCTGAGTCTGCTGGCGTTTTTGGAAGGATCAGAAAATTTTTTAGGTAGCCCTTTCGTGGTAAACAAGGAAATCTGGAAAAGAGTTGAGCAGAAAAATACTGTGAGGCGTAATTATGGGAATGATTGATCCGGCATTGTATTGGTTAATAATTGGCGTGATACTCTTCTTCCTGGAGCTGGCCCTGCCCGGCTTTGTGTTGTTCTTTTTTGCTGTAGCGGCGCTTCTTACAGCTCTTCTCTCCTGGTTGACACCTGTTGCATTGTCATGGCAGCTTGGTTTTTTTATTATCACTTCTCTTGGTTCGCTTTTTGCCCTGCGTGGGGTTATCCAGAGGCGGTTTTTCACTAGAGCCGGGAAAGAAGATGTGGACGAAAAGGGGGAGGATGTCATACTTGCAGTTCCCGGCGACAGAGGTGTGGTGACCACGGAAATCACTCCTCCCGCAGAGGGGCGGATCAAATATTCCGGAACTTTCTGGCGTGCCGCTGCCGATGAAAAAATTGAGGAAGGCGAGATTATTGAAGTGGTAAAGCAGACTGATCTGGTAATACATGTAAGGAAGGTCTGACCGGTTCATCGGGGTTTTTCTCAGGTTAAATCAAGTTCGTTGTTTTAGGGAGGATAATATGTTGGAGCAGAACCTGATAGCACTCGGCATTATTCTTGTTTTTATCGTTGTTGTTTTATGGAAAACGGCGGTTGTTGTGCCTCAGAGATCTGAATATGTTCTTGAAAGATTAGGGAAATACAGGACAACCATTGGTGCCGGATTTCATATTCTTATTCCTTTTCTTGACAAGATTGCCTACAGAAGGAGCCTGAAGGAAGAGCCCATTGATATTGCGGCGCAGACCTGTATTACTGCCGACAACGTTACCCTGGAGGTTGATGGTATTCTTTACCTTCAGGTTATCAACTCCAAGATGTCAGCCTACGGGATTGATGATTATCGATATGCGGCATCTCAGCTGGCTCAGACCAGTCTTCGTTCTGCTATCGGTAAAATCACCCTGGATAACACTTTCGAGGCACGGGAAAATCTGAATGGTCAGGTGGTTATGGCCCTTGATGAGGCAGCTGCCAATTGGGGTGTAAAGGTGCTTCGTTACGAAATTAAAGATATCTATGGAGATCCTCAAGGTCGCCGAAGCTACCGCTGAGGGGATTCGTAAGGTGGCGGAGGCTTTGGCTGCTCCTGGCGGCATTGAGGCCGCAAATCTGGAAGTTGCCAAAAACTATATTGGGGAATTTGGAAAGCTGGCCAAGGAAAATAACACCATGATTATCCCTGGTAACCTCACCGATGTAAACTCTATGGTCGCCTCTGCCATGGCAACTCTGGAGCATGTGAAAAAAAATAAGACGGTAAAAGGGGAAACCCATCCGGGTTATGACCAGGAAGCCTAGTCTGAGCGGGCTGATTCCTTGAAAAGGAAAACAGGGCTGGCGTTGTTTTATGTGCATCTGCTGATGCTGCTCTCCGCCAGTCTTGTCTCTACCTCATTTATCGTTGGTTCTGTCATCACCAATGAGCTGGATCCTGTTGTTCTCACCGCGATTCGTTTTGGTTTTGCGGTAATTCTTTTTGCACCGTGGATATATTTTCGCCACGGGTTCCGGTGCAGCGCCGGACTCTTTTTCCGAAGCGCTATGATCAGCGGTTCTCTGGTGCTTTTTTTCTG
>PDWJ01005281.1_pt1 | contig 10702 bp, 11 predicted proteins | sample 1430881 | NCBI WGS metagenome assembly PDWJ01 (sample SAMN01162460, study PRJNA174530) | Oral metagenome, whole genome shotgun sequencing project. | biome: Marine environment; feature: Marine mammal; material: Swab sample of the gingival sulcus; isolation source: swab sample of gingival sulcus... | reverse complement strand
ACAAATTTTTGAAACCTGTGAGATTTGAAATCTCATCTTATATTAAACTCATTTAAACTTTTTTAATTGGCTAAAAAATGGTGCGTTTACCCTGACTAAAAGATTATCCAAGCCTCTTTGTCGATACATCGACAGACGAGTAAAACCATTGATATGATCTATACAATGCTCCCGATAACCGCTAAAACCATCGGAATGACCTCAGAGATAAAAAATATAACCTCAAAGGGTGCAAAATATAATATCCGAAGCACAAAATATGACCTCAGAGGTGCAAAATATCATCTCAAAGGTTATTGAAAACATCTCTGAAATGATACGGAACATTACAAAGGTTATTGAAAACACATCAAAGGTGCAAAATATGACCTTAGAGGTACAAAATATGATCTCAGAAGTACAAAATATAACCTCAGAGGTGCAAAATATCATTAAAAAGATACTTGGAAAGGCTAAAAATGCTTAATCCTTACGGGATTATTCATCATTAATCGGAAAAAATGTACTGATCGCACGCAACTGATGTGTATAATCTTTTATATCTTGATTATAAATTCCATAATGATCAATTAGGTCAATTCGAACCTTTCCGGAAGCATGAATAATCCGGTGATTAGGCAATAAGATGCCAACATGAGAAATACGCCCTTCAGATTTGCCAAAGAATAGTAAATCTCCGGGAGTAGCTTCTTCCAACAAGTGTAATTTTTCTCCTTGTTCCACCTGCTGTGAGGCATCTCTAAGGATTTTTATTCCCACAGATTTATAAATAATTTGTGTAAATCCCGAACAGTCAATCCCAAAAGGCGTTCGTCCACCCCAAAGATATGGTGCATTTAGAAAAATTAACGCATTTTCAATTAATAAATCTCTGTTGGGCTGATTATTAAAATTTTGGCTATATCCCGAAAAAGTATAAGTGGTATGTGCAATCTTAAATGTATCTTCCATTAAATTTGGAAAAACACTACCAAAAAGTATTGGAGATGACTCTTCATTATCAATTTTTAGAGTATTAACCAAATCCAAACAAATAAACTGCGATTGTTTTTGCAAGGTCTGATACTCCTGTTCCGATATAAAAGTAGCTTGCTTTTTATCCACCCAACCCTCATAATCATCATAAGCCGTTTTTATATTTAACCAATCGTCAACGGTTTCCAAAACCTCAAAAAGTTCTCCAAAAAGCAATTGGGTAACCATTTCAGATTTGTCCGTATTTTTACGCCTAACCGGAATACTACTCATCAAACAGATTCCAAAATTTGTTGCCATATTCACTTTGTTTTAGTCAAAAATACTCCTTTTATTTTATAAATCAATGAAACCTATCGGATAAATCCGATTTTCATCAAATTCCAATAATGCATTAATCATCATAAAGTGACTATAACCCCTCAAATCATCTATGCTAATTTTCTTTTCAGTAATCATATTCTGATGAAGCAAATATTGTCGCTGCACACCATTTAATAAATATGTATTGGGTGTTTCCCAACATTTTGTTTGGATATTTTTAAAAATCAAGTTTGAAAAACTACTGTCACAAATCATGCCTTTTTTCGTAAAAATAACTTCAACTGTTTTGGGGTATTTATTTTTATAGTCATTGATTGCATCTCTATTCAAAAACTTATACTTGTAATCAAAATCTGCTTCTTCTATCACAAATCGATGAAAATTTCGCTCTTGATACGGAATATAAGTAATTTCCTCTATCTCCTGTCCATAAATAATTCTACACTTATATTTCCCTTTTTGATAAGGCAAAGGAACTGTCAAATTACGAATTACCAAATCATTATTCGCATCAAACAGTATTTTCCGACTGTTGTTCATCCGTATTTCATGATAAGGTAACTTCAAAGCCTTACCATTCTGTATGGCAATACTTTCAATTAATCGGCACATATACTTTATCTATAAGTTCTTGATATTCTTCCTCTTCATTGCTATGAATCGTAACACCTCCGCCACTCTTAAAAATCATTTCACCTTTATTTTGCTCAATGTAACGAATCATTACACCGCTATCCAACTGCTGCCCATCGAAAAAACCAAACACTCCGGTATAAAAGCCTCTTTCATAACCTTCAACTGCATTTATAATCTCAACAGTTTTTTCTTTGGGTGCTCCGGTAACACTTCCTGCCGGCAACAACCTAAAAAAGTGGCTTCCCAATGCTTGGAAAAAATCATCTCCAATATCTCCAACAATCTCACTACTAACTTGCAACAAAGTTCCTTTGTGAGTGTGAACTTTGCTGATAAATCTAAAACGCTCCACCCTCACATTTTTGCTAACCATGCTCAGATCATTTCTAATTAAATCCACAATCGTATAATGTTCAGCCATTTCTTTTTGATTGTTCAATATCTTTTCTTCAGCATTTTCTATCTCGGCACTTACGGTGCCTTTCATGGGATAGGAACGGATGGTTTGATTGTCTATTTTCACAAATGTTTCGGGTGAAAAAACTACTAATTGATTTGGAATAAGTAATTTGTAATCCGCATGAGCCTGTTGGTAAATATCCGTTAAGCTCAAATTTGTCCGAATGGGTGTAGGTTGAGTTAAATTGAGCAAATAGGAATTTCCATAATGCAATTCCTCTTGTACCCGTTTAAACTTCTGATGGTAATCCGCCTTACTTATGGGAAATTTCTCAAAATAAAAAGGCGTTTTATCTTCACCCTGAAAATCTTGTACTTGCTCCACTGTTTTAAAATCATTAATATGAAAACAAATACCTGATTTTTTCACTTCCTCAACCGTCAAAACCAAGTTCTGATGCGATGAAATCAAGAAGAAAAAAGGCGTTTTGCTTCTTCCCAACATGTTCATCTTCTCTATGGCACGATCTTTATCGATGATATATGACAAATATTCCAATATCGGATTAATTTAAAATTAGTATTATTGCAAATATAACACTACTTATGTTGAAAAAGAAAATTTTATTATTAGATAATCATGATTCTTTCACTTACAATCTTGTTCAGCTTATTGAACAACATGGTGGATGTGAATTAACCATCTGTAAAACAGATGAAATAGATATTCATTCCATTGAATTATTTGATAAAATATTAATTTCTCCCGGTCCGGGACTTCCTTTTCAAATGGATAATCTTTTTAAAATTATGGATAAATATATCCTAAAAAAAGATTTTTTAGGTGTATGTTTGGGACATCAAGCCCTTGCCGAATATTTTGGAGCCACCCTCAAACAGCTTCCTAAACCCATTCACGGTGGAAAAAAAGCCATATCCATCATTAATGAGGATGTATTATTTGAAAATATCCCACAAAAAACACATGTGGGATTGTACCATTCATGGAAAGTTTCCAAAAATCATTTCCCTAAATCCCTGCAAATAACAGCTGTGAGTTCTGATAATGTTATTATGGCTTTCAAACATCAAGAATATCAAATTAGAGGTGTACAATTTCATCCCGAAAGCATCATGACAGAAATGGGTAAAACAATGATTTTTAATTGGTTAAACTTTTAATTAATTAACACCTAAAATCCGCAAGGATATATCTTTGCATTAAATGTAGATAAATCTAAGAAACAGTAGCAAAAAGCCAATAATATAGCCTCCATAGACTTGTGCCGGAGTATGGGCTTTCAATTTTAAACGGGCATATCCAACAAATCCTGCTAACAAAATAGATATGATAATAATCGGAAAAAAATCAATATTAAAATTAATGGATATTGCCATTAACATACCTAAAAAACCGCCCCAAATAGAAGTATGAATGCTAATTTTCCAAAAATAATTAATCAAAAATATAACTATACAAAGCATCAAAGCGGCTAAAATAATGAGTGTAAAAATAGGATTTAATTCTAACTTTTGAATGAAAAAAAACATGATAAAATAAGATATCCCTAACATAACGATTGGCAAATTACGTTCGCGCCGCTGCTTCATTTCAAAAGAGGAAATAAATTTAAAATACTTAAGCATGGATAATGAAATCAACGGGAATACCACAGACAATAATGCAATATATATGATGAAATAAAGCTTTCCCAATGAAGTAAAAGCCAAGGAGAAATAATTTTCAGTATATAAAACTACCAAAAAAGCATAAAACAACACAAATATGGGATGAAATACCACAGAAATAAACCAAGCTATTTTTCTTTCCATCAAATTATAATTCTTTTCTTAGTCTGGCTACCGGAATAGAAAGCTGTTCTCGATATTTGGCTACAGTTCTTCGTGCAATAACATAGCCTTTTTCTTTCAACATTTTGGTTAAATTATCATCTGTAAGTGGTTTACTTTTATCCTCTTCATCTATAATATCACTCAAGATTTTCTTAATTTCTCTTGATGAAACAGCATCGCCTGAATCAGTTTGCATAGATTCGGAAAAGAATGTTTTAATCAAAAATGTTCCATAAGGCGTTTGCACATATTTGCTATTTGCAACCCGCGAAACTGTTGATATATCTAAATTTACAATTTCAGCAATATCTTTGAGAATCATGGGCTTAATTTTCATTTCATCTCCCGAAAGGAAATATTCTTTTTGAAAATCCATAATTGCATTCATTGTTACCAATAAGGTTTGCTGACGTTGTTTAATTGCATCAATAAACCATTTGGCAGAATCAATCTTTTGTTTAATAAAAAGAATGGCTTCTTTCTGTTGCTTTGTTTGATTATCTTGATTCTCCATATATCCCTCAATCATATCAGCATAAGTACGATTGATTTTTAAATCAGGAGCATTTCTACTGTTTAATGATAAGCTTAAATTACCGTCTTCCAGTGTAATGGTAAAATCAGGAATAACATATTGATTTGATTTGATTGTATTTCCTGAAAAGAAAGCACCTCCGGGTTTAGGGTTGAGCGACAATACTACATCCAAGGCCTTTTTTAAGTCCTCTTCCGACATTCCCGTACGTTTCAGTATCTTTTTATAATGTTTCTTAGAAAATTCTGTAAAATATTTATCAATCAATAAAATCGCATTATCAACATCTCCATTTTTTTCTTTTTTTCGATGTAATTGTAACAGCAACGATTCTTGTAAATTTCGGGCACCGACTCCGGGTGGATCAAAATTTTGAATGACTTTTAACACTTCTTCCAACTCCTCAACACTTGTTTCAACCCCTTGAGTAAATGCCATATCATCCACAATAGCGTCTAAACTCCTTGACAAATATCCGGCATTATCGATGCTTCCAACAATATATTCTCCCAAGCGGTATTTTTCATCATCCAATATTCTGAATCCCAATTGATTTAACAAAGTTTCTCTAAAAGTAATACCAACACTGTAAGGAATAGAATACTCGTCTTGATCTGACGTATAATTATTGGTATGATACTTATATGAAGGAACATCTTCATCATTCATATAGTCTGATAAATCAAACTCTTCATTAGTTTTTTCGTTGTTTTCAGCATCAGAATATTCATCTGTTTCTTCATCTTTTGGCGATGCAATTTCCAATGCTAAATTTTCTTCAACTTCTTGCTTTATCCGCTGTTCAATAGCCACAGAAGGCACCTGCAACAACTTCATCAACACAATCTGTTGAGGCGAAAGTTTTTGTAATAACTTCTGTTGAAGCGTTTGTTTTAACATACTATTTTATAATTAATGTAATGAATATATTGGTTATAGTTCTTACAAATACTATTTTAATAAAGATTTAAAATTCCGCATTTTGTGGTGTTCTTGGGAAAGGAATCACATCACGAATATTTGACATACCCGTAACAAATAACATCAATCTTTCAAATCCCAAACCATAACCGGAATGTTCTACCGAACCATAACGGCGTGTATCTAAAAACCACCACATTTCTTCTTGTGGAATGTTCATTTCCTCCATTCTTTGAGTTAGCTTTTCTAAGCTTTCTTCACGCTGAGAACCACCAATAATTTCGCCAATAGAAGGAAATAAGACATCCATTCCTCTAACAGTTTTTCCGTCATCATTTTGTTTCATGTAGAACGCTTTTATCTCTTTTGGATAATCAATTACAATTACCGGTTTTTTAAAATGCTTTTCTACTAAATAACGTTCGTGTTCCGACTGAAAATCCATGCCCCAATTTTCAACAGGATATTCAAATTTATGCTTTTTATTAGGTTTAGAATTTCTTAAAATTTCAAAACCTTCCGTATAAGTAATGCGCGCAAAGTCATTTTCCAATACAAAGTTCAACTTTTCAATCAACTCCATAGGTTCACGTTGATTAGCCGGCTTTTTCTTGTCTTCTTCCTGTTGTCTTTTGCTCAAAAACTGCAAGTCATCCATACAATGATCCAAGGCATATTTAATCAGATATTTCAACATTTCTTCTGCCAAATCCATGTTGTCGTTGATATCATAAAATGCCATTTCAGGCTCAATCATCCAAAATTCTGCTAAGTGGCGTTTGGTATTTGAGTTTTCGGCTCTAAATGTAGGCCCGAAGGTATAAATTTCAGATAAAGCCAATGCAGCCAACTCTCCTTCCAATTGTCCGGAAACAGTAAGGTTAGTTGATTTTCCAAAGAAATCTTTTTTGTAATCAATATTACCTTCTTCGGTTTTTGGCGGGTTATTGATGTCTAATGTTGTTACATGGAACATTTCGCCGGCTCCTTCAGCATCCGATGAGGTAATAATTGGTGTATGTACATTCACAAATCCTTTGCTGTTAAAGAAATTGTGAACGGCAAAAATCATGTTATGTCTTATTCTATTAACCGCCCCAAACGTACTGGTTCTAAATCTAAGGTGGGCTACCTCACGCAAAAATTCCAAAGAATGTTTTTTGGGTTGGATAGGAAACTTCTCAGGATCAGAAACCCCGAGAACCTCAACTTTTTTAGCTTCCAACTCAAAAGATTGTCCTTGTCCTTGTGACTCAACCAAAGTACCCAAAACAGAAAGTGAAGCACCCGTAGTAATCTTAGCCATTAATTCTTGGTCAAAATTATTGACATCCATTACAATCTGTATATTGTGAATAATTGAACCGTCATTCATGTGTACAAAAGCTACGTTTTTACTAGCTCTTTTGGTTCTAACCCAACCTTTTACTACAAATTCTTTGCCTACTGAACTTTTGTCGGCATGGAGCAAATCTATGATTTTTGTCCTTTTCATATATTTATTTTTTTATTTTTAATTCTTTAATTATTTAGGAATTTATGGTTTGGTTTTTCAAACCCATTCAATGTATAAACTAATGTTTACACTTTTCTTTTCCACACTTAATGCATGCAAAAATAATAAAAGTTATGGTAGTCGAGAGTTACGCTTTAAGTTTTTCCTTAAATAAAGTTTCAAGTTTCTTTATTTTTGGTGTAATTATCATTTGGCAATAGCCCTGCAATCTGTTATTATCATAATAATCTTGGTGATATTCTTCAGCTACAAAAAAATTTTTGAAAGGCTCAATAATGGTTACAATAGGGTCATCCCAAATTTTTGCTGTTGTCAATTTTTGTTTGAGTGTTTCTGCAATTATTTTTTGTTCTTCATCATGATAAAAAATGACAGAACGATATTGTGTTCCCACATCTGCTCCTTGTCGGTTGAGCTGTGTAGGGTCATGAGATTTCCAAAAAATTTCCAATAATTCCTCATAAGATATTTCATCGGGATTATACATCAACTGCACGGCTTCGGCATGTCCTGTAACCCCATTACAAACTTCTTTATAGCAAGGATTAATAATATTGCCTCCACTATATCCTGAAACTACTTCACTAACGCCTTTTACTCGTTTAAAAATAGCTTCAACACACCAAAAACAGCCTGAACCAAATGTTGCTTTTTTCATCTTTTTCTATTTTTACTTTCGTTTGATGTCATTATATTATATATATGTCTGATTTCAAATTTTACATTTTTGTAAAACCTGATTTATTTTACAAGTATAAGCAAAATTAAAATAGTAATTGTTTTAGCATGTTAATCTTAAATCCCTAAAAACAAAAAAGACTTTGTAAAATTTACAAAGTCTTTTTGCTCCTCTTCTTGGACTTGAACCAAGGACCCTCTGATTAACAGTCAGATGCTCTAACCAACTGAGCTAAAGAGGAATTTTTTTGCTTTTAAGAACGTTTGCTTTAGTGTTTTGTTCCCTAAAGCGATGCAAAGATACAAATAATTTCATTACACCAAAATTTTTAGCAAAAAAAAAATGAATTTTTTTGTGCAATAATATCCAAAATTAAAGTGTAATTCATCTTGAAATAAATCTAAAATACGAATAATCAATAAATTGAAATTTTTGAGCAAAAATGAATATTTTTTTAAAAAAAATTATTTTTTCATTCATTTTTCTTTCAAATTTTAAAAATCCGGCATAAAAAAATAAAATATTCCATTTTCCTTACCTTTTATCAATAAAGATTTGACAAATCAATTTTTCTTACAACTATTCATTACAACCATTTATTTACTTTAAAATTTTTAGCAACCTATAAAAATTATAGTTTTCACAACCTAAAAAATATAATAACTTCATTTACAGAATAATAAATTAAAATCAAAACATGTTTCACCTTGATTTTCGATATTTTTAGCTATAACTTTAATATAAGATTTTCATCATCATATTTTAAATATAAACAAAATTGCTACTTTTGTTTTTCAATAAAAAATAAAAGTCAAAAGTTTTGGGTATTGAAAGCCAAAACCTAACACCTAAAAATACAAACAGATGAAAAGAGATGATCAGATTTTTAATCTAATAGAACAAGAAAGAAGCCGTCAATTAAATGGTATTGAGCTTATTGCTTCTGAAAACTTTGTAAGTCCACAAGTAATGGAAGCCATGGGATCTATTCTTACTAACAAATATGCTGAAGGATATCCAGGAAAAAGATATTACGGAGGCTGCCAGATTGTAGACCAAACAGAACAATTAGCAATTGACCGTTTGAAAGAATTATTTGATGCTGAATATGCTAATGTACAACCTCATTCAGGCGCACAAGCTAATATGGCAGTTTTCATGACTGTATTAAAACCGGGCGATAAATTTATGGGATTAGACTTGTCTCACGGTGGACACTTAACTCACGGTTCTCCGGTTAACTTCTCCGGTTCTATTTACCAACCGATTGCTTACGGATTGGATGAAAATACAGGAAGGGTTGATTATGATAAAATGGAAGAAATTGCATTGGCAGAAAAACCTAAAATGATTATCGGAGGTGCCAGCGCATATTCCAGAGAGTGGGATTACAAACGTATGCGTGAAATTGCAGATAAAATTGATGCTATTTTCATGGTGGATATGTCGCACCCTGCCGGATTAATTGCGGCCGGATTATTAGATAATCCTGTAAAATATGCACATATTGTAACCTCAACAACACATAAAACATTGCGTGGACCTCGCGGTGGTATTATTATAATAGGTAAAGATTTTGAGAATCCTTGGGGAAAAGCTACTAAGAAAGGTGTTATCAGAAAGATGTCTTCATTAATTGACTCTGCAGTATTCCCTGGCGTACAGGGTGGACCTCTTGAGCATGTAATTGCTGCTAAAGCCGTGGCTTTTGGAGAAGCATTACAACCTGAATTTAAAGCTTATCAACAACAAGTGAAGAAAAACGCTACTTTAATGGCTGAAATTTTCACTCAAAAAGGGTACAAAGTAATATCCGGCGGAACAGACAACCACTCAATGTTAATTGATTTAAGAACAAAATTCCCTGATATTACAGGAAAAGTAGTTGAAAACACATTGGTAAAAGCTGATATTACCGTTAATAAAAATATGGTACCGTTTGATTCTCGTTCTCCATTCCAAACCTCAGGTATAAGAGTAGGAACACCTGCTATTACCTCAAGAGGATTGGTTGAAAAAGATATCGAACCTATCGTAAACTTTATTGATGAAGTAATTAGCAATGTAGAAAATGAAAGTGTAATTGCTGATGTAGCCAAACGTGTTAATAAAATGATGGCTGATTTTCCTCATTTTGCACAATAAGAGACATCGCATCTTTTGATAAAGACTACGTAATTTCTATAAAAAAACACATCTTTTTCCTGAAAAGATGTGTTTTTTATTTTACGGAAATAAATTTTTGATTTTCAAAATTTTAAATACACTATTTTTCTAATACATATCAAAAAAATATCACTACAAATCATATCTTTCCTAAAAAAATTATGGTGTTTTTTATAAATTTTGTATCATTGTAAATAAGAAACTTTATTAATTGATGAAAATTAAAAAATATATATTATTCACAGTACTCTTTTCTACTATTGTTAGCTTATGGAGTTGTAGCGGAAGTGATGAGTGCAAGCAATTAGAAATTGGATATGTTGACTTTTACATTTATCCAAATTCTACCGAATATCAAGAATTAAATGTAATAAATGGTTGGGTGCATTTAACCGCACCACCACCAAGTAAAGGAATTATTGTATATCGATATTCCAATAATTCATTTATGGCATACGAAAGAACTTGTCCGCATGATAAAAATAACAAACATGCAATTGTAACAGTGGATGAAGAAACCGGAATGTTTGCCAAAGATACTGTTTGTAATACAAGATATATCATTACAGATGGTTATCCTTTGGATGGTCCGGGTGTTTGTCCTTTGACCCAATACAAAACCAGTTATGACGGAGAAAGATTAAGAATATATAGTTATTAGAGATGGTGATGAATTATGAATGGTGAATTATAAATT
>PDWJ01005279.1_pt1 | contig 10707 bp, 8 predicted proteins | sample 1430881 | NCBI WGS metagenome assembly PDWJ01 (sample SAMN01162460, study PRJNA174530) | Oral metagenome, whole genome shotgun sequencing project. | biome: Marine environment; feature: Marine mammal; material: Swab sample of the gingival sulcus; isolation source: swab sample of gingival sulcus... | reverse complement strand
TGGCCGAGACCGCCACCCCCTTCGGACACGGCCGCTCAGTGGTGGCCAACGCTTTCACCATCACGGTGAGCCCCAGCACGGCTGAGCGCATCTCCCGGGAGGGTGAGCAGGCCGTGTTCGCCTCCCTGGAGAACACTGCCACGGTGTTCGCCACCGAGCAGGGACACTCCTTCGTGGGCCCCATCGAGTTCGCCCTGGTCCTGGGCTCTGACGAGTCGCGGCCCGCAGTGGTGGAGGCAAGCCGCAAGCGTGGCGCCGCCGCGCCAGCAACCAGCAAACCCACCCAGGACCGCCCGGTGATCGAGGTTGACGGCCAGCGCTACGTGCTCACTGGCAGTGTCACCATCCTGGGGCGTGGCAGTGAGGCCGACGTGGTCGTGGACGACTCAGGTGTCTCGCGCCGCCACCTTGAGATCCGCAACCGCTCTGGGCACTACGTGGCCACCGACCTAGGCTCCACCAACGGCACCCTGATCGAGGGCCACGCCATCGACGCCGCCACCTTGGTGGACGGAAACACCATCCAGCTGGGTCGCACCACGATCCGTTTCTGGGACGGCAGCCGCTCCGAGGCCTGATCCCATCCGCGCGCGTGCATTCCAATAATGGGTAGGTGTACCCATCCACCGAAGCGGGCACACAAAAGGCCCAGACCAACTGGTCCGGGCCTTTGCTCGTGCGCGGGGGGGGACTCGAACCCCCATGATCGTAAGATCACACGGACCTGAACCGTGCGCGTCTACCAATTCCGCCACTCGCGCTGGAAGCGAGGACGACAATAGCACGCCCCTACAGGGCCAGGTCCATCCCAGCCGGCCCGCAGGCACGTGAGACCGCTCACGATGACCTTCCACCCACCCACAAAGTCCTCGAAGAGACCGTAACGGAACCGTCGTTAGCCACGACAGCTTGCCCCACCCGCTACGATTAGCAGGCCTGGGGTGCCGCCTTATTAGGTTTACAGACACAGCAGGTGCTATCTACCCAGAAGCCGCCACCGGCACTGCCCGCGAGGAAAGGAGGATCAAGACGTGGTCGCCCCGCTGTGGAACAGCAAACGGTCCGAGCCCGCCCAAAGCACGTCCGCCCGCGGAAAGGACGTCGAGGCCGTAGAGATCCTCACCCGCATCAAAGAGCTTATGGACACCGGTGCCCGCCGCACCTCGTCAGGCAGGTACCTGGTGCCTGACACCTACACCGTCCACCTCCTTCCAGCCGACCACGCCCGCTTCGTGGCCTGGGGCATGGAGGCCATGCGCGCCGAGCTGGCCAACGCCGCCCAGGCAGCCGTCCAGGAGCAGGGCTATGAGACCACCGCCCCCGTCACGGTGGACCTGGTGCCTGACGAGGAGATCCACTCCATCTTCGGGGCCTTCGAGATCTTCCCCACCTTCACCGAGCCACACCGTGGCGCCATCCTGACCGTCCACCTGCACGGCTCACGCAGCGCGGAGCGCTACGCCTTGCCCATGACCCCCGTGGTTGTCGGCCGACGTTCTGGTGCTGACATCGTCATTCCTGACACCGCTGTCTCCAGCCGCCACCTGCGCCTGGAGACCACCGAGCGGGGCCTGACCGTGGAGGACCTGGGCTCAACCAACGGCACCCGTGTCAATGGCCGGCGCCTGGGCGCCAACACCCCTGTTCCCCTGCACCAGGGAGACCTGGTGATGATTGGGGAGGGATCCTCCATCACCATCACCCAGGAGCCCCTCGGGGTGGGGGTCTGACCGTGAGCGACCTGCTTTTCTCCGCCCTACGCTTGGCCTACCTGGGCCTGCTGTGGGTCCTGATCTTCATGATGCTGCGGGCCCTGCAGCGCGACACCGGGCAGAGCGCCTCCGTCTCCCACGCGCCGGTGCGCCGCCCCGGCGCTGAGCTCCTCGCCGGTCGGGGCAGGCGCAAGGGCGCCACCACCATCTACATCTCCGAGGGTCGTCTGGCTGGCACCAGCCTGCCCTTGTCACCCGCCTCTGTAACCATTGGCCGCGCGGTGGACAACACTCTCGTCCTGGACGACAACTACACCTCCTCGCACCACGCACGCATCTACCCCCAGGCCAACTCCTGGTGGGTGGAGGACCTGGGCTCAACCAACGGCACGGTCGTGCGCGGGCGCGCCATAGACCAGCCTGTGCGCCTGGACCTGCACGTTCCCGTTTCCATCGGCAAGACAACCTTGGAGCTGCGCTGATGACCATCTTTCTGCGTTTTGCCGCGCGCTCCGACGTCGGCCTTGTGCGCCAGTCCAACCAGGACTCCGGCTACGCCGGCCCCCACCTGGCGCTGTTGTGCGACGGCATGGGCGGCCCAGCCGGCGGGGACATCGCCTCCGCAGTGGCTATCGAGCACCTGGCGCCCCTGGACTCAGACGTCTACCGCCCCGACGAGATGCTGGACCTGCTGCGCACCTCTGTGCAAAAGGCCCACGCGGACCTAATCTCCCGCTCCTCGGAGAACCCAGACCTCTCGGGCCTGGGCACCACCTGCATCGCGATCATGCGCAGCGGCAACAAGCTCGCCATGGTGCACGTGGGTGACTCTCGCGCCTACCTGGTGCGTGGGGGCGTGCTCACCCAGGTGACCACCGACCACACCTTCGTGGAGTACCTGGTGGAGACCGGGCGCCTGACCCGCGAGCAGGCCCGCCGCCACCCGCAGCGCTCGGTGCTGCTGCGCGTCCTGGGTGACACCGAGGGAGAGGTCCAGCTCGACGAGTCCATCCGTGAGGCGCTGCCTGGCGACCGCTGGCTGTTGTGCTCAGACGGGCTCAGCGGACCCGTGACCGCAGACACCCTCCAGGAGGTCCTCACCGACAGTGAGGACCCCGGCGAGGCAGCCGACAGGCTCATAGACCTGGCCCTGCGCGCCGGAGGTCCAGACAACGTCACCGCCATTGTCTTTGACGTCGTGGAGGGCTCACCCGCAGACAGCCCCGCCCCTCAAGTGGTCGGCTCAGCGGCTGCGATACGCTCGCGCAACGAGGCCCTGCTGGACGGCTCAGCCCCAGAGCTGCCCACGCCCACCCCGTCTAGCAGCTCAAGCTCTCCCGCCGCCAAGGCCGCCGCCCTGCTGGCCCGTGCCAGCGGCCACAACCGCGCCTCTGCGGAGCGCCTGGCGGCCCAGGAGGCCATAGCCTTGGCTGAGACCGCCGAGCTGCAGGCCTTGGCCCGTAAGCGCTCGCGCCGCAACGGGTTCCTGGGGACCTTGTTGCTCGTAGCCGCCCTGGTGGTGGCCAGCCTGCTGGGCTACCAGTGGACCCAGACCCAGTACTACGTCACCTCCCTGGACGACCGGGTGGTCATCTACCAAGGCATCCCCCGCTCCCTGGGACCGGTGCGCCTCTCCCACCTGGTGCAGACCTATGACAAGCCCGACGACCCGCTCGTGTCCAGCCTCGACGCTGAGATGCGCTCGCGCCTGGAGCAGACCGTCTCTGAGCCCAGCCTGAAGGCCGCTCGCGACTATGTGGAGGGCACCGTGCACACCCGCCTGGCTGACGCGGTGCTGCCAGGCGCCTCCGAGCCCACCACTGCTCCCTCGCAGTCCACCACCACCCCTGAAGCACCTACCTCCTCTGCTCCTTCGCCCACCGCGGAAACCTGAGATGCATTTCGCGACTGCCCCGAGAGCCATCTCCCACAGTCGACGGCGCACAGAGGCCAAGCTGCTCGTGGTCGCCGTGGCTGTTGGCGTCTCGGGACTGGTGCTGACTGTCTCGGGCCGCCAGGACGCCAGCTGGGCTGACATAGCCCCCCAGTGCGGGGGACTGGTGGTGACAGCCCTGGTGGCCCACCTGGCGGTGCGCCTCCTGACCCCCTGCGCCAACCCGCTGCTGCTGCCAGCCGCCGTGGCCCTCAACGGCCTGGGGATAGCGATGCAGCGCCGCCTCGACTTCGCCTTCATGCACAAGCCCGATCCGGTCACGCTGGGAGACACGCCGCTGTGGCACATGGCTGCGGGCGTGGTCCTGGCTGTCTTGGTGCTGCTGGCGGTCAAGGACACCCGCCGTCTGGAGCGTGGCATCCCACGCTTTTGGATACGCAGCCAGGCCGGTATCGCACCGACGCCCCTGCCCATCACTCCCGCACAGGTGGCAGGCATCATGGCCGTGCCCCTGCTGCTGCTGCCCTTCGTCCCCGGGCTGGGCCTGGCCTCGCACGGCGCGCGCGTCTGGGTGAGGATTGGAGGTGTTGGTTTCCAGCCCTCCGAGATCGCCAAGATCCTGCTGGCGGTGTCGTTCGCCTACTACCTCAAGACCCGGGGCGCGAACCTGGCCCAGGCGGGGCGCCGCAAGCTGGGCCCAGTGCCGCTGCCTTTTGGCTGGCGCGTGCCCAAGGCCCGCGACCTGGTGCCCCTGATGATCGTGTGGGCCCTGGCCACACTGTTCCTGGTCGCGCAGAACGACTGGGGCATGTCGGTGATGTTCTTCGGCATGTTCGTGGTCACCCTGTGCGTGTCAACAGGTACCTTCATGTGGGCCTCCCTGGCCGCCGTCCTGATCGTGCCTATGGCTTGGATCGGCTACCTGACCACCAACCAGATCGCCACCCGCTTCACGGCCTGGATGTACGCGATGGAGCCAGACAACGCGGGAGGAGCCTCCTACCAGCTTGTCCAAGGCCTGTACGCCCTGGCCTGGGGCGGCAGCTTTGGCACCGGCTGGGGCAAAGGAGACCCTGACATCATCCCTGAGGTGCGCACTGACTTCATCCTGGCGGCCTTTGGCGAGGAGCTGGGCCTGACGGGCACTGTGTGCATCATTTTGCTCTACGCCGTGATCGTGATGGTCGGCCTGCGCACCGCCCTGAGCGCGCGTGACAACTTCGGCAAGCTCTTGGCCACCGGGCTGTCCTTCACCATGGCCATGCAGGTTTTCGTCATGGTGGGTGCACTTACCCGGTTGCTGCCGCTCACAGGCCTGACCACGCCCTTGCTGTCGGCAGGCGGCTCCTCGGTGCTGTCCACGTGGATAATCCTGGCGGTCCTGTTGCGTCTGTCTGACACCTCCACGCTGCCGGGGGCTGAGGCCAGCCCGGCAGCGCGGAGCCAAGTGGTGGTCCAAAGCGTGCAGGGAGCGCTGACATGAGCGTGTCCGCCCTCGACAAGTCCGTGCGCCGGGTCCAGATCCTGGTGGTGGTGATGTTCGCGCTGCTGTGCGCAGGACTCACCTCCGTTCAGTTCTTCGCCCGTCCCTCCTTGTGGGAGGCTGGCAGCCCCACCGCTTTGGGCGACCAGGAGAACCTGCGGGAGGACTCACGCAACTCCCGGACCATCACACAGCGCTACACCCAGCCGCGTGGCTCGATCGTGGCCCGGGGCGCGGACGGCGCCACCGTCACCCTGGCCTCATCCACTCTCCAGGAGGACGGCTACTACGCCCGCAGCTACCCGCAGGGGCCGCTGTACGCCCATGTCACTGGCTACATGTCTATGACCCAGCAGACCCGAACGGGACTGGAGCAGACTGAGAACAGCGTGCTCACGGGTGAGGACGGCGCCTTGTGGTGGTCACGACTGCGAGAGGCCCTCAGGAGCCAGCCCAGCAGGGGCGGCACGGTCGAGACCACTATCGACCCCCAGCTCCAACAGGCCGCCCAGGAGGCCCTGGGGGACAGGTCTGGCTCTGTGGTCGTGCTGGACCCGCGCTCCGGCGCCGTCCTGGCCCTGGTGTCCACCCCGTCCTTTGACCCCAACCCTCTGTCCAGCCTGGACAGTGACACAGCCATCAACACCTCTAAATCGCTGTCTACCCAGCCCAACGCCCCCCTGGTGAACCGGGCCCTGAACGGGCACTACGCCCCGGGCTCCACCTTCAAGGTGCTCACCACCGCCGCAGGGCTGCGCTCCGGGCAGGTCAGTGCCGACACTGAGGTCCAGGCCCCCGACTCCTTGCGGCTGCCAGGCACCAACCACGAGATGACCAACTACGCGGGGGAGTCCTGTGGGGACGGCACAGTCACCCTCAGCTACGCCTTCGCCCAGTCCTGCAACACGCCTTTCGCCCAGCTGGCCATGGACCTGGGGGACGACGCCCTGCACCGTGAGGCCGAGGCCTGGGGCTTCGACTCAGCCCTGTCAGTGCCGTTGTACGTGTCGGACTCGGTCTACACCCCTGCGGGCGACGACCTGGCACGCACCGCCTTGGCCGGGATCGGACAGGGAGGGGTCTCGGCCTCGCCCTTGATGATGGCCATGGTCGCTGCCACGGTCGCCAACGACGGCGAGCAGATGCAGCCCTACCTGGTCTCCCGGGTGCTCGACAACAACCTCAACACGGTTGAGCAGACCCAGCCCAAGCGTCTGCGCACCCCGATCGACGCCCAGACCGCGCAGGCCTTGTCCACCCTCATGCAGGAGGTGGTCACCTCCGGCACGGGCACCACGGCGCAGGTCGCGGGTGTGAGCGTGGCAGGAAAGACCGGTACCGCCGAGAGTGACTCCCAGGGAGAGGGCGAGGGCCCAGCCACCTGGTTCATAGGTTTCGCCGGAACTGACATTGACAACCCCACCATCGCCCTGGCGGTGGTGCTGGACTCTGGTGAGCAGACCTACGGCGGCACCGGTGGCAGCCTGGCAGGCCCGATCGCGGCCCTGGTGATAGACGCGGCGGTGGACCAATGAGGCCGCGCACCGGGATGGAGATCCAGGGCCGCTACGAGCTCGCCGAGCGTATCGCCCTGGGAGGCATGGGGGAGGTCTGGAGGGCCACCGACCTGCGCTCTGGGCGGGCGGTCGCGGTAAAGATCCTGCGCCCAGAGCTGCAGGGCGATGAGATCTTCTTGACCCGGCTGCGGGCTGAGGCCAAGAACGCCTCAGGGCTGCGCCACCCCAACCTGGCCATCGTCCTGGACGCCGGTGAGCGCCAGGGCACCGGCTGGATAGTCATGGAGCTGGTCCAGGGCCGCCCCTTGTCTGAGCTCCTGGCGGAACGGGGCACGCTGCCCCCAGAGGAGATACTCACGATCCTGGCGCAGGTGGCCCGCGCCTTGCAGGTGGTGCACGACGCCGGGGTGGTCCACCGTGACGTCAAGCCCTCCAACATCCTCATAACTCGCGAGGGCCTGGCAAAGCTGACCGACTTCGGCATCTCCACCGGCACCAACCAGCTGCCTATGACGGCCGCAGGCATGGTGATGGGAACCGCCCAGTACCTGGCCCCCGAGCAGGCGATGGGAAACTTTGCCACCCCTGCCGGAGACCTCTACTCCCTGGGAATCATCGCCTACGAGGCGCTTTGCGGGCACCGACCCTTCACCGGCGCCTCCCAGGTGGACATCGCCTACCAGCACGTCAACTCCCCGGTGCCACCAATGCCGCAGACCATCCCAGCCGCGGTGCGCCAGGTGGTGCTGGACCTGTTGGCAAAGCGTCCCGCTGAGCGGCCCTTCTCCGCCCGAGAGCTGGCCCGGAGCATGGACCGGATTGTCATCCATCTGCCCCAGGAGGACTGGGACCCAGCCACCAAGGTGAGCTGGCCCAACCCTGACAGTGCCGGACCTGGGGATGGCGCTGCCGTGCGACCAGCCCAGGGCGCTGCCAGTCCTGGTGCCCAGCTGCAGTCCTACAGCCCCCAGGCAGCGGCTAGTGGCCGCGGCTCCCACAGCTCGCCGTCCAGCCCGGCACAGGCCGAGGCGGTGCCCGGGCGCAGGCAAGCACCTCGCTCCAGCGGGCGCCCTGCCACCCCGCCGCCCAAGCCACCCTTCCCGCTCCACCCAGGCCCCAGCGTTGCCACGGTCCCCAGCCCTGGCGCCCCGGCCCGGCGCCACGGCCGCAGTGAGGTGCTCGCCGTCTCGCTGCTGCTTGGTGGCGTGCTGATGGTCCTGATTGCCACACTCGCCTTGGTTACCACCCTGGCGTCCAGCCTTGCCAGCGCCTCACCACAGGGGCTCGCACCTGTGGAAGCCATGCTCGTCATTTCTGCCAAGGAGGCACAGTGACCACACATTTCCCTCGTATTCTCGCGGGACGTTATGAGATCCGTGACCTTATCGGCCGTGGTGGCATGGCAGAGGTCCACATGGGTTATGACACCCGCCTGTCGCGGACCATCGCCGTAAAGCTGTTGCGTGCTGACATTGCTGATGACGAGACCTTCCAGGCACGTTTCCGCCGTGAGGCACAGTCAGCAGCGGCCTTGAACCACCCGGCCATCGTCGCCGTGTACGACTCTGGGGAGGAGGCGATGGCCCAGGAGGACGGTCAGGTGCGCTCCGTGCCCTACATCGTCATGGAGTACGTCGAGGGCCACACAGTGCGTGACCTCCTTGGCGAGGGCGAGGCCGTGCCCATAGAGGAGGCGGTGGAGATCACCGCTGGCGTGCTGAACGCCCTGGAGTACTCCCACCGGGCTGGAATCGTCCACCGTGACATCAAGCCCGGAAACATCATGCTCACCTCCACCGGTGACGTGAAGGTCATGGACTTTGGTATCGCCCGGGCTATTGAGGACTCGGCCGCCACCGTCACCCAGACGCACTCGGTGGTCGGCACTGCCCAGTACCTTTCCCCGGAGCAGGCTCGCGGTGAGGTGGTTGACGCCCGCAGCGACCTGTACTCCACCGGCTGCCTGCTCTATGAGCTGCTCACGGGCCAGCCGCCTTTCACCGGCGACTCGGCCGTGGCAATCGCCTACCAGCACGTGCGCGAGCTGGCCAAGCCCCCCTCCAGCCTGGCCGCTGACGTTCCTGAGTCCTTGGACCGGGTGGTGCTGAAGGCCTTGGCCAAGGTGCGTGACGACCGCTACCAGGACGCCGCGCACATGCGCGCGGACCTGCTGGCCGCCTCCCAGGGCCTGGCCGTGGTGGCCCCGGCTGTGGACAGCTGGTCCCAGCAGACCACTTTCATCCCCACCCAGCCCCAGCCCTTGTCCAAGGCGCCTGCCCCCGCCCCGCCAGCAGCTCTGGGCCTGGAGGGCAGCGATGAGGACGAGGGCACCCGCGCCGTTTCGTGGGTGTGGTGGCTCGTGGGTGGTGTCACCTTGCTGGCCGCCCTGCTGGGGGGCTTGTACGCCTCGGGAACCATTGGTGGCAGCACGCCAGCGCGCACCCCCACCCCCACGGTCACAGCGGTGGCTGTGCCAGATGTCACGGGTATGACCGAGGCCCAGGCACGCAACGCGATTGAGGCGGTCGAGCTGGTCTTCAAACGTGGTGATGACGTCGCCTCCGAGGACGTGCCCCAGGGCATCGCGGTGTCCTCGGAGCCGGGCGCTCAGACCAACGCGGTGCTTGGGGCCACAGTCACCGTCCACTTCTCCTCCGGATCGGCGATGGTCCCGGTCCCGGACCTGAAGGGCAAGACCCAGGCTGAGGCCCGCACCGCCCTGGAGGAGGCAGGGCTCAAGGTCGGTGACGTCACCACTGAGAACTCACCTGGCCTCAAGGCCGGGCAGGTGGTGCGTACTGACCCTGTCTCTGGCACCTCCGTGGAGCGGGGTGCCACAGTCTCCCTGGTGGTGGCCTCGGGCAAGACCACTGTCCCCCAGATCGTGGGTCAGAAATGGGATGATGCCAAGGTAGCGCTTGAGGAGGCGGGGCTGAACTTCAACCAGCTGCCGCCTGAGAAGACCACAGAGCCTGACAAGGTTGGCACTGTGGCCTCGGTCGACCCCGGTCAGGGCACCCTGGTGGAGGCCAACAGCTCGGTGACCATCACGCTTTACGAGGCTGACATGGTCAAGGTCCCAGACCTCAGCGGAAAGAGCCGCGCCGAGGCTGAGAAAGCACTGAGCGACGCTGGTCTGAGCGCCAGCGTCTCTGAGGTGGACCCACCGGCCCCAGGCGACGCTGGAAAGGTTGTCTCCCAGGACCCTGCGGGTGGTACTGAGGCCATGCGTGACTCAGAGGTGAAAGTCTCTGTGGGCAAGGCCTCCGAGGCCAACAAGGCCCCCACCGCCAAGCCCAGCCCCAAGGACCCCTAAGCGCTGTCTGCGCAAGAGTGGGCGGGGCGGCCCACCAAAAGGTGTGGGCCGCCCCGCCCACTCTTGTGCCTGGGGTCAGCCGACATCTGCCTCGCCTGACAGGTGCCAGCGCTCATCAGCCCAAGGGAAACCGTACTCCATGAGCAGGTAGACCGCTGCCGCGATCAGCAGCAGTGACTCGATGGCCCTCAACCAGGTCGGTCCCGGCAGGTGGCGCCATATAAAGCCGTACATCAGTTGACCTCCGGGTCTTGCAGAACCGACTCAGGGCGCCCCTCAGAGCGCGGCATCCAGTAGGAGAACTTCGCGTGCACGATCCAACGGTGGTCGTTGCCCCACTCACCAACAGTCTCGGAGTGACAGGTGGTCATGGTCAGGTAGCGGTCTGTGGCTGCCAGCTCGGGGTGGCCAGGCGCGGGCGCGATCACATCGGTCTGGGTGGGCAGGACGATCTGGTAGCTCTCAACGGTGTACACGTACCAGGTGTCCTTTGTGGACACGATTATCTCATCGCCTGGCTCGAGCAGGTCCACGCGCCGGAAAGAGTTGCCGTTTGAGCGGCGGTGCCCGGCGACGGCGAAGTTGCCGACCTCACCGACCTGTTGGGTGTCGGGGTAGTGGCCTGCGGCGGCCTGGTCGAGCACGTCTGGGCCGGTTCCCTCCTGGACAGGCATGTTGTTGTTGGTCAGCCCGTACCACTTAGGCACGATCAACATACCGATGGTCTCGCCGTAACCAACCTGCGTAAAAGGTGGGGGCGCGTCAGTGTGCTTGGTGCCCGAGAC
>PDWJ01009981.1_pt1 | contig 10712 bp, 12 predicted proteins | sample 1430881 | NCBI WGS metagenome assembly PDWJ01 (sample SAMN01162460, study PRJNA174530) | Oral metagenome, whole genome shotgun sequencing project. | biome: Marine environment; feature: Marine mammal; material: Swab sample of the gingival sulcus; isolation source: swab sample of gingival sulcus... | reverse complement strand
AGGACGTGATTGTGGTTGGTGCGGGCGTTAGTGGACTTTCGCTGGCGTATTTTCTTGCACAAATGGATAGAAAAGTCTTAGTCCTTGAACGCAAAGAAAAGGTGGGAGGGGCTATTGAACAACTTAGTTACGAGGATTTTAGTATAGATGTTGGTGCACATACGGGCTACAATTCGTACGTTGCATTTTCAGACCTTGCTAAAGATAGCGGGGCAATACTCAGTCTGCAAAAACGAGAAAAGCAGCGCTATTTTTTTTATACAGAGAATGGGCTTAAGAAACTTACGAAACCGCTGAATTTTGCAACATTATTGCTTAATATTCCTAAAATTTTCACCTCAACGAGAGAAGGGAAAAGTGTTGAGGAATATTTTTCCAATATTTTAGGAAAGGGAAATTATGAAAGATTTGCACAACATTTTTTTAAGGCGGTACTTTCCCAGAAAGCGGCGGGATTTCCTGCTGCATTTTTCTTGAAGAAGCGAAAATACAAGGATAATAATCTCCCTAAAAGCTTTACCTTTCCGAAAGGTATGCAAACTTTTATTGATAGTTTGGCTCAACATCCGAATATTGAAATTTTAAAAGGAGTTATTGTCGAAAAGATTGAAAAGAGAGGGGAGATGTTTGAAGTTTCCTTTGCGCAAGGAGTTTGGGAGACGAAAGATATTGCTTTTGCCTCTTATGCTAATGAAGTTTCGGAGTTGGCGCAATATATCGCTCCGGAAGTTTCAGAACAATTGGCTAAACTTCATTACCAAACGGTAAGTTCGCTTGGGATTATTGTCAATAAAAATGTAATGTCCGGATTGAGAGAATTTGCAGGTTTGCTGACCACGACAAACGATTTTACCTCAGTGGTCTCACGTGATATTGCACCTCATGAACGCTTTCGTGGCTTTACGATACACGCACAAGGAAAAGTTGAAGAAGAATTGCTACTAAGAAGACTCTGTGCAACGCTCAAAATTAATACTTCGGATATTCTCGTGAAAAAGTATAAAAACAGCGAGTTACCTAAACTTAAGAAAGGACACGAAGAGTTTCTCGAAACCTTACTCGAAACCATTCAAGAAACTCCCAATTTTTATATCACCGGCAACTATTTTCAGGGGCTCAGTTTGGAAGATAGAACGGTATTAACCAAAGTTGCTGCTAAGTTGCTGCCGCCCTTTCGTCCCTCAACGATGATTTTCGGTATATCTGCAAAGGTCTTCACTTGATGTTTAGACTCTCGCACGTTCACAAACCCTACGGGAGCGGCGATAATCCCGGTTGGTTTTACTTTTCCTTTTCGCATAATGTCACACAATTCTATTAAGGCGGTTGGTGCGTTTCCGATGGCGTACAAGGCGTCGGGATGTTCTTGCGTTGCCAAACGAATTCCTGCCTGAGTTCGAGTGATCCCCTCTTTTTTTGCTAATTCTGCCCCTCTTGGGTCGTGCAAATAACATTTTACCTCAATCCCCAAACGTTCCAATGCTCCTTTTCGAATGCCCGACTTCACCATTGTAACATCAGTAATTACAGTAGTAAGTCTTTTTTCCTCAACTGCTTTATACAAATTCTCAACAGCATTTTCGTCTGTGTAAATGACCTTTTCCATCTCGAAATCGGCAGTCGTGTGGATAGCGTGCAGCATTGCCCACTTTTTGCCTAATGGAATATCACGATTTTGCAATTCGCTTTCTATCGTCCTAAAACTCTCAATCATAATGGATTGTCCTACTTTTATACCCTCTTCTTTTGCATTTTGATAATAGCCACGCGGCGTTACCATAGCCTCTTTCACAAGGTGCGTTTGCGAATTTCCAATGATAATCATCGTGAACATATCTGCCACTTCGGGGTCAAAATCTTTGAGTGTAGTAATCGTGATTTTTTCGTCCTCACGTCCCGCCTGTCTCACAATTCCGATCACTCTATCTTCCTCACATTCTTGCTGAAAAATCTCTTTCAAACGTTACAAAATCAGCCTGAGCTGCAGCAAAAATCCGTCGTTCTATCTTTTCCCAAGGCGTAAGCAAATCAGAAAGTGAGATGATGCAAAAATCGTGTCCGATAGGAGCACCCAATAAAGCTGCAGCTTTTTGGAATGCACTAATGCCCGGCACTACTTCAATTTCTACCTTTTCGTCAAATTCCTTTTGCATCTCAAACAGCAAAGGCGACATTCCGTAAATATTAGCATCGCCCGAACTAATGACGCATACTGTATTGCCTTTCAAAGCGTACTCAAACGCTTGTCTGGCACGTTCTCTTTCGTGTTTCATTCCTGTGTCAATACACTCGGCATCTTCACGAATGTACGCTTCTACAAACTGAAAATAAAACTTATAGCCGACCACTACGTCAGCATTTTTTACAGCCTCAAAAGCTGCAGGTGTAATATCTTCAACAGAACCGGGACCTATCCCTACTATGATTATTTTTCCTTGTTTCATCTTTTTTATTTTTTATAGCTTACTTTTATTTTAACTCTACAATCTCCCCAGAATTATCCATCAATAATACTTCAAGAGGTGTATTCGTTAATACAGGTTGGCAAACGTCTTTACATTTTTGCAAGAGTTTTCCCTCAGCCAATTTTACGGCTTTTCCAATCATTATACCCAAAGACACTTTTTCCAAACCGATTTTATTTGCCACCTTGAGCGTTTCGCCAATAAAATTTCCATAATGAATAAAGGCTTGGCTAGGCAAATGTGGATAACGAGCCTTGACATACGCCTCGCTTTTCGCTCCCGAATTAATGACGATATGCGTAGCCCCTAAGGCTTTGGCAACTTGCATTTCACGGTGGATTGCTGCCACAAACGCTTCCGAAGAAAATGGCTTCACAATACCCGAAGTCCCGATAATAGAAATGCCGTCCACAATACCAATTTTCGGGTTGAACGTTTGGGAAGCCAATTCTCGACCGTCAGGCACGGAAATGGTTACGTCTACGCCAATATTCAATCGCCGATTGGGAAGTTTCTCTTGATGATGTCTTAGTACTTTAAAAACCTCTCGCTTTATCATTAAGCGAGGTGTTTTATTGATTGCCGGTTCGCCAATTTCCAAGCCCACTCCGGGCAGCGTAATTCGCCCGACTCCTTCGCCTTGCAAATAGTGAATCCCTCTGTGGTTGGCATTGAGTTTTACGGTACTACATATTCGTGTACCATTCGTGACATCGGGGTCGTCTCCGGCATCTTTTATAACGATTGCAGTGACTTCATCTTTATTGATTTGCGTGTCTGCAATAGGAATAAAAATCCATTCGCCATTGGGCAAAGTGATACTCACTTTTTCCTCTTTTTCGTGAGTGAAATATGTCGTCAAAGCAGCTTTTGTGGCTGCCGTGGCACAAGTTCCGGTGGTAAATCCCGTTTTCAACTTGAAAAATCCCTTTGCCAATCGCTCTATTTCTTTGCGAAGTCCGTGTTCACCAAATACTGTGATAAAATTTTCCGAAAGCGGTGGACGTTTTACCACTAAAAGTGGAATTTTTAATTCCTTAGCAGCGGTTAATTTTCCTGAAAATCCTCCTGACTCACCACTTTCTTTGGTTAAAATTACTTGGGGATTTAATTTTTTAAATAAGGTTTTTTCGTCCTCATCTTTCTTATAATACAGTAGTTGCTCTTTCGGGAAACCGATTTTTTGTGCAATATTTCGAGAAGCATCACGGTCTAAAATCCGAAACCAACAAAATCGTTCTGTCCAAAGATTTTTAAATTTTGCTAACGTATTTACTCCCGTTAAAGCGAGAATCTTATTGTAGTCATTTCGCAAGAGGAAGTCGGTCATTTCGGCATAAGAATCAAACCACATTGCATTTTTGCTACGTTTGGCGTAATTGCGCTCGTAGCGAATAACTGGCAACTTGAGTTCTTCCGAAGCTTCCTTGATATTTTGATGCAAATTCTCCGCAAAAGGGTGTGCTGCATCAATGATAAGTTTAATGTTGTTTTCTTTACAAAAAGCAATCATTTCCGACTTATCAAGCCCCCCTGTTACGAGTTTGCCGTTGGCAATATCCATTTTTTGTAAATTACCTCTGGTCGCATAGAAGAATGACGAACCTGCTTGGTCGCATACTTTGGCAGTTTTTCTGCCCTCTGTTGTTCCGCCGAAAATCAAAATCATTGCTGAACAGGTTTAATGATGAGCAGGGAAAAATAAGGAAACCCACGCTTCAAAATTTCTGATTTATCATTGGTATAAAACTCTTTTTCGGCAACTCCCACATTCTCAAAATAATGAAATTCAATGTTAGAAAATATTTGAATGGCTTTTTTGATAACAGTCTCGCTTTGTGGCGTTTTCATTATAACAACCGTATTTCCTGTTTGGCATTCTTTTTCAAGGTTTTCGTAAGTAACCACACCGGGAATGACACGCAAATGCTCCTCCTGTTTTACGATGTGAATATTTGCCAAAGTTCCCGCAGCAATAAATGCAGGAACACCTGCAATTCGTTTTATTTCAATATTTTGTGCAGCCAAGAGTTCGCTGATGTAATAAATTGATGAATAGAAGCTTGCATCGCCTTGGGCACAGACGGCAATGGTTTCTGTGACAGTTTCTAAGTGTTTTTGTATCTTCTGTGCAGTCGCTTCGTAGTCCTTTTTAGTGAGCGTTCGCTCTTTACTCATCGGTACGTCAAAGACATTTATTTTCTTAGTATCAATCCCTAAATTTGTCATGATGTTTCTCGCTCGGGACATTATTTTGCCTGTTTTAGTCGTAGTGCCGGGGCAATATATTGCTGAGGCTTTTTGTAAGCATTTTAAGGCCTTCATTGTAATCAATTCGGGATCACCGGGACCTAGGGAAACGAATGTAACGGTGTTGGTCATAAGTTCAGGTGTTATTGCTTGCAAAGATAAATGAAAAAGAGGAAAGAAGTGTGGAATTTGCCGTTATTCAGCAAAATAAAGAGGAAAGACCGAAAAAAATAGTAACTTTGTAAAATGCAGTTTTACAATTTATCCATAGATATTCGGCAACGGAAATGCGTTGTGGTTGGTGGGGGCAAAGTGGCACTTAGAAAAGTGCGAAAACTCTGTGCTGCCGGAGCAGATGTGGTAGTGATTTCCCCTGAATTACTTCCCGAATTTCACGAAGACAAAATTACAATTGTTCAAGAAAAATATAAAAAGACTGTATTGCAAGGGGCTGTTTTGGTATTTGCTGCCACATCGGATTTTGCTGTAAATCAGCAAATTTGCAAAGATGCTGAGGAATTGGGAATTTGGACAAATTCTGTAAATGGGGTGGAATATGGTTCGTTTATTATTCCGGCAACTTGTACAAAAGAGTTTTTAAATATTGGCATTACAACGGACGGGAAAGCACCCTCATTATCTAAGGAACTACGGAAGTATTTTCAAGAGCAATTAGCGAAGATTGAAACTGAAATGCTGAACGAAATTGTAGCATTGAGAACTAAAATGGTGGCAAGCAGCGAGGACGAAACGAAGCAGAATTTAGAGCAAGAAATTGTGAAAAAAACAGCAGAATTTATTAGAAAAATAAAGGGAAGTTAATGAAGAGAGGAAAAGTGTATTTGGTAGGTGCAGGACCGGGTGATGCCGATTTGATAACCGTAAAAGGGGTAAAATTATTGAAACAGGCAGACATTGTGTTGTACGATTATTTGGTAAACGTGGAGTTGTTGGAATATTGCCGCCCTGACTGCGTGAAAGTATATGTTGGCAAACGAGATAAGCAACACACTTATCCGCAAGAGGAAATCAACAGAATGTTGTCAGAATACACCGAAAAATACGATTGCGTGGTGCGCTTGAAAGGTGGTGACCCTTTTGTTTTCGGGCGTGGAGTGGAGGAAATTCAAAGGATGATTTCCTACGGAATTGATTACGAAGTCGTGCCGGGTATTACTTCTGGAGTGGCTGTCCCTGCGTATCTGGGCATTCCCGTAACCGCTCGTAAAGTGGCTTCATCGGTGGCTTTTGTGACGGGACACTCGTCAAAAGGCAGTTACAAACACGTGGATTTCCAAGCATTGGCGAAAGCCGTAGATACTTTGGTGGTGTATATGGGCGTTTCTAATACAGGGCGGATTGTCCGCGAACTTATCGTCGGAGGGAAAAGTGAGGATACTCCTATTGCCTTGATTCGCTGGGGAACGTATCCGCAGCAACAAATGGTAAAAGGCACATTAGTCACGATTGTGGATATTTTGAAAGGTACAGGATTTAAGCCACCGGCACTAATGATAATGGGTGAAGTGGTAAATTTTTCGGAGAAATTAAAACCGATTATAAAACAAGCAAAGCAAAATCTAAAATAATGAATAAAAAAGGCATTTTATTGTGCGGACACGGCACACGATTAGCAGAAGGAGCAGAGAATTTTAAGGCATTTGCCAAAGGTTTTCAGGCTCAAATAGAGGGTTATGAAACGTCATCAGCGTTTCTGGAACTTTGCGACCCCGATTTTGATACGGGAGTGAAAGAACTTGTAGATAAAGGTGTTACGGAAATTATTGCGTTGCCGTTGTTTCTGTTTACCGGCATACATATTCAAAAAGACATTCCATGTATGCTGTACCAAGCAGCGAAAAAACACAATGTGGCTATAAAAATGGGGAATTATATGGGGGTCTGCGAGGAAATGGTTACGATTGCTGAAAATTTGATACGCCAAGCCGTTCCTGCTGAGGTGTTGGAAAGTCCGAAGGAAATAGTCCTTGTAGTTGCAGGTGTTGGTTCGTCTAAGATACAGGCGAATGCAGATTTGAGTGCCTTGGTACGTTTGGTGCAAGAGCGTTTTCGTTTACCTTTTTCTACGATAGGTTTTTTGAGCAAAATGACGTTCCCGCCGCTGAAAGAGACCTTCAATAATGTTGGGTATTTGCCTCAGAAAAATATTATTGTATTGCCGTACTTTTTCTTTACAGGAATTTATATGAATCGGGCAGAAATGGCGATAAAGAAGTTTGAGAAGAACAATCCGGATAAAAAAGTTTATTGTGTGGATTTGCTAGCCTCTAATCAAGAACTGTATGATTTGTTGAAAAAACGTATGCAAGAGGTGCTCTCCGGCGAGGTGGACTGTATTGGTGCGATGGGTAAAGAGGAGTTGGAAAATTATCACGGACATTCACATTGTGGTGGTGGTCATCATCATCACGACCATCATCATGGAAATTGTAAACACTAAAATTGATTGATTATGAGAAATTTACGTGAATTTATGCAGCAAAATGGAGTGAATTATATCACACTTTTTGCATTGATATTGTTTCCTTATCAGGCTTACAGTATGCACATTATGGAGGGCTATTTGCCTTGGGAATGGTGCTTGGTTTGGGGATTGGTGTATTTGCCGTTTTTTATTTGGGGTTACCGAAATTTACAGCAGTACCTTAGCGGTGATACAGATGTAAAAATGCTTTTAGCGATGGCGGTTGCTTTTGCGTTTTTGCTTTCTTCGTTGAAATTGCCGTCTATTTCAGGAAGTAGTTCACACGCTACGGGAGTAGGCTTTGGAACTGTCTTATTTGGACCTATGGTAATGGCAGTTTTGGGAGTTTTAGTCTTGATTTTTCAAGTGTTTTTGTTGGCTCACGGGGGATTGACGACCCTTGGGGCAAACGCTACTTCAATGTGTGTGGCAGGACCTATCGTGACTTGGGTAATTTATGTTTTACTTAAACGCTCAAAAATAAAGTGGGAATGGGCGGTTTTCTTTGCTGTTATGCTAGGTGATTGGGCGACATATTTGGTTACGTCCATACAGTTGGCATTGGCGCATCCTGATTTGCACGAAGGATTTTGGGGAGCATTCGTGAAATTTATTAGCGTTTTTGGTGTTACGCAAGTGCCAATTGCAATTGTGGAAGGTATCTTGACTGTAATGTTAATGAACGTCTTGGTAAAAGCAAACCTTTTTCAATTTAAGAATGGGTATCCGGCTTTGAAAATAGAGGTCGCCCGGTAGTTATAGTTCTTTGTGTGTTATAATTCAAAATTAAACAAATGAAAAAAATAAATTGGAATATCGTATTATTGCTTATCGCTGTTTTGGTGGTGGCAGCTTGTTTGCTTTGGGCGGGAAGTGCTGAGTTTGGAGGTACGGACAACAAAGCAACGGAGATTATAGAAGCCTCAGATTATAAACCTTGGTTTGATTACCTTTTTGCACCGTCAAGTCCTGTGGTCGAGAGTTTTTTATTCTCATTACAGGCTGCCTTGGGGGCGGGAGTTTTGTTTTACTGTATCGGTTATTTTGTCGGAAGAAAGTCGAAGAAATAGTGAAGCCACCGCGGAAAAAAGTCCCCTTGGGAGTATTGGAGCAGTTTACCATTAGTTTGGGGTTTCTCGTACTCAGTATGGTGATTACGATAACAATTCCTGCCCTACTTTTTACATTCTCACTTTTGCTGTATTTATCTGTAAAAAAAGTTTCTTTGAGACAGTTGCTGCGATTTTTGCGAATTCCGCTAGCCTTTGCAATTATAGGTTTGTTAAGTATCGTTTTGGTTTTAAATGCTGATGAAAATAATTCAGTATTTACCATTTCTGAACGATATATTCCGTTGAGTATCACGGTAGAAAGTTTGAAACATGGTGAAATCGTGCTGTGGCGCGTGCTAAATTCATTATTATCGCTTTATCTACTGATTGCGACGACTACGGTGAAAGAAAAAAATGTGTTGGCAGACAAGCTTCGAGTGCCGAAATCACTTATAGAATTGGGAGTTTTGTCCTTTCGTTACATTCAGTTGTTGGATAAAAAGAAGCAAGAAATTCAAAGGGCTCAACAGTTGCGTTTGGGGTATGTTTCCTATTCTAAATCTTTTCGTTCGTCAGCCTTATTGCTCTCGTCGGTTTTTATTTACAGTATTACGACTTTCCGAATGAATTACCAAGCGTTACTTACAAGAGGATACGCAGGTGTCTTATATTATAGCGATACTAGCGATTTACCCAAAGACCGTTGGTGGTTTATAGCCATAGTTGTGTTGGGGCTGTTAATTTTTCTTCTGTTTTACCAAATGTTTTTATGATGGAATCTGTAATAGAACTGAAAAATGTTTGTTTTCAATACCCTAATTCTAAGGAAGGGTTAAAAGACATTTCAGTAGAAATTAGGAGAGAAAGCATTTCGATTTAGCAAAAAAGAGCGTCAGCAAATTGGGCGTACTGTTGGGTATGTTTTTCAAGACCCTGAAATCCAACTTTTTGCCCCAACCGTTTATGATGATGTGGCTTTTGGTTTACGGAATATGGGAATGAATGCAGAAGAAGTAAAGATAGGAGTGGAAAAGTATTTGGCATTTTTGAATATTGCTCACTTAAAAAATAATGCTCCACACGAGTTAAGTTACGGACAGAAAAAAATGGTGGCTATTGCAGGAGTTTTGGCAATGAACCCCCAAGTGCTTATTTTTGACGAACCTTTTGCCTGGCTAGATGTAGTGCAAGAGGAAAATATGAAAAGCATTCTTGAAAAACTGCATAAACAAGGCAAAACAATTTTGATAAGTACGCACAACCTTGATTTTGCCCATTCGTGGGCAGATTATGCAGTTGTTTTAAAAGAAGGACAGTGTGTTTTCTCCGGTGCTATTGCTGAGTTGGAACGAGAGGGGTTGGAATTACGGTTATAATATTCTAACTTACGCAAATAAGAGGACTAGAAAGTTTGTCATAAAAATAATCCCCTTAGCATCAATGTGTTAAGGGGATTTTTTGTTGTCCCACTAGGACTCGAACCTAGAATAACGGCACCAAAAACCGGTGTGTTACCATTACACCATGGGACAGTGTTCTTTCTGAACGGTGCAAAAGTAAGTATTTTTTTGAGATTACCAAAAAGTTTTTCGGAAAATATAGAAAAAATTTAAAGGTCTAGTAAGCCCTCTGGAATGTGCAACTTTATTTTACGCTCTTCATTGTTCCAATCTAAGATATGTTCCTCTGTGAAAGGGAGCAGAATCTCCTTTTTTTCAATAAATAAGCGAGCAAGGATGTTGCCGGAAAAGTCAAGAACGTCATCAATTTTTCCTACAAAGTTCTCTTGCTCATCGTAGAGCGAATAATTTTTTAATAATGAGGCTTCTTTTGGTAGCGTATCTCCAGAATCAGGTAGAGAAAGGAGATAAACTTCGCAGTTTATGTATTGTTCTGCCTCTTCTTTGCTGTTGAGATGGTCAAATTTGATGAGATAGGATTGGTGGTCTCTATTTTTGAGACTTTCCAAATAAAAAGGAACCAAACCTCCATCAATTTCAAGGAGGAACGGTTCCTTTGTTATTTCGTCGGGAAGTGAAACTTCCGATGCTAAAACTAACTGACCGTGTATGCCGTGTGCTCGGACAACGCGTCCTATATTGATACAATCTTCTTTGACAAACACGTTGTTGCGTTTTTTAGACTTCCGCTTCAGGTGTTTCTTCCGCAGGAGCAGCTTCGTCTGCTCCTTCTGCAGCCTCTGCTTCTGCCGCCGCTTCCGCTTCTTGTTCTGCTGCTAATGCTTCTGCACGTTTCTTAGCGATAGCCTCCGCTTTTGCTTTGTTTGCTTCCACTTCTGCTTCTAAACGTTTCTTAGTTTCTGCATCTGCATTTTTAGAAAGCGCATCTTTTTTCGCTTGAATTTTTGCACGTTTGTCTGCATACCAAGCATCAAATTTTCTGTCTGCTGTTTCCTCGTCAAAAGCACCTTTTTTCACACCGTCAAGCAAGTGTTTTTTC
>PDWJ01005275.1_pt1 | contig 10720 bp, 9 predicted proteins | sample 1430881 | NCBI WGS metagenome assembly PDWJ01 (sample SAMN01162460, study PRJNA174530) | Oral metagenome, whole genome shotgun sequencing project. | biome: Marine environment; feature: Marine mammal; material: Swab sample of the gingival sulcus; isolation source: swab sample of gingival sulcus... | reverse complement strand
AAAATAACCAAAATAATGGAGATGGGGAGTCTGATGAACAAAAAGGTCAGCAAAACAAACAAGATAACGGAGAGGGTGGAGACCAATCTGACCAGCAAAACAATCAAATTTCAAAAGAACAAGCCAAAAGAATATTGGATGCAGCCTTAAAAAAGGAAAAAGAACTACAAAACAAAATAAACAAAGGTAAAGTCATTAAAGGTGAAAAAGGAGATGAAAACAACACCCAAAAAGCAAAAGACTGGTAAACAATGAAACACACTTTATTATTCATATTTCTATGCTTTGGACTAATTAATTTTAGTCAAAACGTTGAGTTTAATGGCTCGGTTAATAAAAAAGAAGTCAATGTAAATGAAGTATTCACTTACCAAATATACAGCACAGCTACGTGCCAAATTTATCAACCTGACTTTGGTGGACTTCAAATCGTTGGCGGGCCCTACCAACAATCCTCTACCTCTGTAATGACCGTAAACGGCAAAACCACAAGGCAACGTGAAACCACCTACACCTATCAATTAAGAGCACCAAAAGCAGGGAATTACACTATTGGATCATCCACCATGACTTGCGACCAACAGAACTACGCCACCGAAAAAATTAAAATTAGTGCGATCAATGGAACGGGACAGACCTCTGGTGTAAACACCCTAAATTCAAACGAAAATAAAGATTTTTTTGTTCGGGTGTTAACAACCAAAAATAAAGTTTATCAAGGAGAGCCATTTACTTTAACCCTTAAGATGTATTCTAAAAAGCAACCAAGAGGTATAGAAGAATTAAAAATGGGAGCATCTAATGGGTTATCTAAACAAGATTTAAACCCAGCCAAAACCACTTTTGACACCAAACAAGAAATTGTGGATGGGATACGTTATTTCACGGTAACCTTAAAACAAGAGCTTTGTTTTGCCCTTAGACCAGGCGAAATCGATATTGAACCCTATTATATTTCAGCTCTATTTAGCAAAGGATTTTTTCAACAGTATAGAGCTGAAGCCTATTCCAATTCAGTCAAGATAAAAGTCAAAGCTTTGCCGGGACATGAACCAAAAAACTTTAACGGTTTGGTGGGGTCTTACCAAATGGACCACTCCATTAGTAAAACAAAGGTCAAACCTGGGGAAGCCATTGATATCAAGTTAAAAATTTCGGGAAAAGGTAATTTAAATGCTTTTGACGAGCCCCAGTTAGATCTACCAAATGATTTTGACCAATTTGACCCAGAATACAAAGAAGACTACAAAACAACATCAAATGGATATTCAGGTTCAATTAGTTATAATTTAGTTGTTGTGCCTACATATTACGGTGACTTTACCATTCCCGCTTTTTCATTTTCGTACTTTGACTTAAATTCCAAAAGTTATAAATCATTATCTACGGGAGATTTTAACATCCATGTCGATAAACCAGAAGATGGCTATGGCGAAATTATTAGCAATAAAAAAGAGGTTGAACTTGAAGAGAATGATATCCGATATATTCATAATGAAGATTCGGATTTAATGAAAAAAAATGAATTAAAAGGCGGAACTATTTTCCACTTTGGTTTAATAGCTTTTCCATTTGGATTGGTATGGTTAATACTATTTTTACGCCGAAAAAAGGCTAACTTATCAGATGAAGACAAGCAAAAAAGAATTGAAAAATCTGCTAAGAAAACCGCAACAAAATTTTTAAGTGAATGCAAAAAACATCATAACACTGGAGATGAAAAATTAGCCATAAAATCTTTAAATTCAGCGCTAAAAAATTACCTAAAACACAAATTTAACCTCAGCGAATCTGAACTGAACTTAAAAACGGTTTTGGAACAAATTAAACCAGCAGACATTCAAAAGGACTTGTCTGAAGTATGGAACCAAATTGAAATGTATCAATTTGCACCTGTTAATGCCAGTCAATTTGAAACACTAATGGCCAAAACAGAATTATTAATCGACCAAATAGAAAAACAAAAATGATGATTTTTAAACCTACCATATTGTTTGTCATGATTTTCTTTTTTGGAAACTTTTTGGGCGCACAAACCAACCCTGAAGCCATTTACAAAAGTGGAAATGAAGCCTATGAAAATGAAGATTATGAATTGGCTATCCAAAAATATATGGAGCTGATTTCAGATGATTATATTTCGGCCGATTTATACTATAATTTAGGTAATGCGTATTATCGCACCAACGAAATAGGAGAGGCGATTTGGGCTTATGAAAATGCAACTAAAATTGACCCAAGTCACCAAGATGTAGGGTTCAATTTAGAATTTGTAAACAACTTAACAGTCGATAAAATTTCAGTCAATAAAAAAGGAATAGGTAGCTGGCTAAATAAAAACATATTTGGTTTTACCTTAAACTTGTGGTTCTACATTAGTCTTTTATCCGCCTTAATTATAGCCTATTTGTTCTATTTATTTTTTACACCTACCTCACATTTAGTTAACAATTTAAGTCTTTTAGGCATTACACTTTTTGGTCTCATTTTAATTGGATCAACGACCTTTTCAATCCTCCAAAAAAATAAAATTACTGGCCAGTCAAAAGTGGTGGTAGTTGAAGATGCCGCCAAAGTATTAACAGAACCAACCGAAAATGCAACCACCGCTTTCGAACTACATGAAGGCGCCCAATTAAATATCAAATCTAAAAATGACGATTGGTATGAAGTGGAGCTCAATAATAATACTGGTTGGATTCAAAAGAAAAATGTTTGGACATATTAGTTCCAAAAGTCCTCAATTTTTTATTATGCACGCCTAATATTTTTATCTAAAATAATTGCTTACGGATAATTATTTTTAGAATAAAAAGTTTAAATTTGTCAGTCTGAAAAATAAACCAGAAAATTATGGATTTTAAATTAACAGAAGAACAAATAGCAGTAAGAGATGCCGCAAGAGATTTTGCCAAAAATGTTTTATTGCCAGGTGTTACTGAAAGAGATAAACATGCCAAATTTCCAACTGAAGAAATTAAGCAACTAGGAGAATTAGGATTTTTAGGAATGATGGTTGATCCACAATATGGTGGAGGTGGAATGGATACTGTATCTTATGTATTAGCAATGGAAGAAATTTCAAAAGTGGATGCATCTTGTGCGGTGATCATGTCAGTTTGTAATTCACTTGTTGCATGGGGATTAGAAAAACACGGAACAGAAGAACAAAAACAAAAATATTTAGTGCCTTTGGCTACCGGAAAAATGACTGGTGCGTTTTGTCTGTCTGAACCTGAAGCAGGTTCGGATGCAACATCTCAGCAAACGACAGCCATTGATATGGGCGACCATTATTTATTAAACGGAACCAAAAACTGGATTACCAACGGTGGAACTGCAGGCGTTTATATTGTTATCGCCCAAACTGATAAAGAAAAAGGACACAGAGGTATTAATGCTTTAATTGTTGAAGCCGGAACTGAAGGTTTTATTGTTGGAGAAAAAGAAGATAAAATGGGTATTAGAGGGTCTGATACGCATACTTTGATTTTTAATGATGTTAAAATCCCTAAAGAAAATCGAATTGGAGAAGAAGGATTTGGATTCAAATTTGCCATGTCAACATTAAGTGGTGGAAGAATTGGAATTGGATCTCAGGCTTTAGGAATTGCTGCTGGTGCATTAGATCTGGCTATTGCTTATTCAAAAGAAAGAAAAACATTCGGAAAAGAAATTCACAAACACCAAGCAATTGCATTTAAATTAGCTGATATGGCAACAGAAGTAGAAACTGCCAGACTCATGTGTTTGAAAGCGGCTGCATTAAAAGATGCCGGAGAGGATTTCACAATGGCTGCATCTATGGCTAAATTATATGCTTCAAAAATCGCACAGAGTGTAACCACTGAAGCGGTTCAAATTCATGGTGGATATGGTTATGTAAGAGAATACCATGTTGAACGTATGATGCGTGATGCAAAAATCACTCAAATTTATGAGGGAACTTCTGAAATTCAGAAAATCGTAATATCAAGAGGTTTATTAAAATAAGATTTAACCTTTTTAAACAGACTAAAGCGGAAATCAATTATTTGGTTTCCGCTTTTTTAGTTATTTTAGCAACAAATTAAAAAATCAAATCAGATGATAAAAAATAACCGATTTAAAATTGCCTTAACCCTAATACTGGGCTTAATTATTTTGCCATTAAATGCCCAAGAAAAATTAACGTTAGAAAATGCGGTGATGAATCAATACCGTGCCTATTACCCAGAGCATAGCACAATGGTTAAATGGATTCCGAATACGGCTAACTACTCCTTTTTATCATCAAACTACCAAACCCTTTTAAAAGGTAACGTCAAAAATGACAAAACGACAACGCTTATCACTACCGAAAAACTATCGGCCATTACAGGTAAAAAAGTGAGATGGGTGAATGTGATTGAATGGAAAAATGAAAATGAATTTTATACCTCTGCAGAAGGTACTTATTTTTTAATTAATGTCAATGCTAAAGCTGCAACGGAAATTGCAAGTTTACCGGCCAATGCAGAAAATGACAACCTTAGCCCAACGGGTAACCAAATTGCTTATACCATTGCTAACAATTTATATATTGCAACGGCTGATGGTGCCACTCAAATTACTGATTTTAACGACCAAATTGTGAGTGGTCAAGCCATAGCGCGTAGTGAATTTGGAATTACAGGCGGAATATTCTGGTCACCAAAAGGAAACTTATTGGCTTTTTACCAAAAAGATGAAAGTGAAGTTGCAGATTATCCATTACTAGATATCAACACCACCCCTGGGTCTTTAAACTCAATTAAATACCCAATGGCCGGTCAAAAAAGTGAAAAATCAAAAGTTGGCATTTACAACACCAAAACACATCAAACGGTTTACATTACACCAAAAGGAAACCCTGAAGATTATTTAACCAATGTTGGTTGGGGACCAAATGAAGAATTCATTTACATTGCTGAAGTCAATAGAGATCAAAACCACATGCAGTTACAAAAATATAATGCGAATGGTCAATTTATTAAAACTCTATTTGAAGAAAAAAGTGATAAGTGGACAGAACCAGAACATCCAGTTTACTTTGTAAACGACCATCAATTTATCTGGATAAATGAATTAAAAACCGGATACCCTAACCTATTTTTATATGAAGCAGACGGAAAATTTGTAAAACAATTAACCGATCACAATTGGGTCGTTCAGGATATAGTTGGACATGACGCCAAAGGAAATGTTTACTACCAAGGTACAGGTGAAAGTCCATTAGAGACCCATTATTTTATGGTCAACATTAACACTGATTTTCAGTGCAATTTAACGGAAAAAGCTGGTACCCATAACGCAAGTTTTAGCTCTGATTTTAAATACATGTTTGATGGTTATTCCAATTTTGACACCCCAAATCAAGAGCTTATTTATAACCTTGTTAAACGCAAAAATTTAAGAACCGTTTTAACCGCAAAAAATCCTTACGAAAACATTACCATTGGACAATCGGAATATGGAACTATAAAAGCGGCAGATACAAAGACAGATTTACATTACCGATTGATTAAACCTTCAAACTTTGACGCGTCCAAAAAATATCCAGTTTTGGTTTACGTTTATGGTGGACCACATGCTCAATTAGTAACAAACTCGTGGTTAGGTGGAGCCAGTTTATGGATGCACTGGATGGCAGAACAAGGTTATTTGGTTTACACCGTTGACAATAGAGGGTCGGCCAACAGAGGATTTGAATTTGAAAGCGTAATTCACAGGAACTTAGGAGACAATGAAATGGCAGATCAGCTTGAAGGTGTTAAATTTTTGAAATCTTTACCATACGTAGATGCAGATAGATTAGCGGTTCACGGATGGAGTTTTGGTGGGTTCATGACCACCTCATTAATGTTAAGATATCCAGATGTATTTACCACAGGTGTAGCAGGTGGGCCGGTAACCGATTGGAAATATTACGAAATCATGTACGGAGAACGATACATGGATAGACCGGAACAAAATGAAGAAGGTTATAAAAAAGCCCGATTAATGGAGTACGTTAAAGATTTACAAGGTAAATTATTACTGATTCATGGAACGGTTGATGATGTGGTGGTGATGCAACACAATTTTGCATTAGTTCAGGCATTTGTAAATGAAGGCGTTCAAATGGATTTCTTCCCTTACCCAATGCACAAACACAATGTAAGAGGTAAAGACCGTGTTCATTTAATGCGAAAAGTGTTGACTTATATTATTGAAAATAATAAATAATGAAAGAATTTTGGGACGAACGTTATGGGGCGAAAGATTACGCCTATGGAGAAACACCAAATGACTATTTCAAATCTGCCTTAAATACTTACCAGCCAAAAGGCAAGTTACTTTTACCAGCAGAGGGTGAAGGACGAAACGCTGTTTATGCGGCCCAGTTAGGTCTAGATGTTACGGCGTTTGATATTAGTGTTGAAGGCCAAAAAAAAGCCAATCAATTGGCTAGTAAACATCAAGTTAATATTGACTACCGGGTTGGAGATTTTTTAAAAATGGACTTCCCTTTGAACACATTTGAGAGTTTAGGTCTGATTTACGCGCATTTTCCACCGCCCTTAAAAACACCCATTTACGAAAAAATTCATACGTTAATTAAACCTGGCGGCTTGGTTATTTTAGAAGGGTTTAGTAAAAACCACATCCCGTTGCAGCAAGCTAATCCAAAAGTTGGAGGCCCAAAACATATCGACTTTTTATTTTCTGAAGCAACCATCAAACAAGATTTTCCAAACTATGATATCGTGGAACTCACTGAATCAGAAGTGGAATTAAATGAGGGTGATTTTCATATTGGCACAGCTAAAGTTATTCGCTTTATCGGCCGGAAAAAATAGTTTTTTTAGTTTACTAATTTTTGATAAAATTTGAACTGAACGCATAGCATGATAATAATTGACGTTATTTGGTTAATAGAGGTAATAGATATGAAAAAGAAAATTACAATTATATTAAGTATAATAATACTCGCGAGCTGCAATAATTCTGATGGTATTAACAATCCACTCAAAAGGAATGAGAATTGGTGTTGGATAATAAATGAAAAAACTGGAGACGGAGAATGGATTCCAATCAGTAATTCAGAATCTAATGCAAGTGGAAAATACACTTTATTCTTTAGTAATGGAAAAGTCAGACAAAAAGGATATTTGAAGAATGGAATAGATGCTGATACAATATTCTATTATGATATCAATGAAAATATTATTAGTAAGGTGTTTAAAAACAAGAATGGGGAAATTTCTGAATTAATGAGGGATGGAAAATATAAAGGATATTACCCGACCTGTGAATTAGCAGTAGAAGGAGAATTTAAAAATAACATACAAATAGGGACTCGAATAGAATATTTTAAAAATGGAAATATAAAAGCACAGTACGGACAAAACGGAAATTATAATTGGCAAACAACTTATTCAGAAAACGGTCAAATCATAGATAGTGTAAACACACTCAATGGAAAATTAAACGGAATTTCCAAACAATGGTATCCAAATGGTAATCTGGAATACATCCAAACTTTTAAAAATGATTCTTTAACAGGTTACTTCTGTTCTTATCATGAAAATGGGCAGAAAAGACAAGAAGGAAAAAGGTGGCAAGAATTGGCAGATGACACTTTAATTGATTGGTATTCAAATGGGCAAATTAAAGCAAAAAGATATTATGAAAAAGGCTTAAAACAAGGGCCATACTATCATTGGTTTGAGTCAGGTGAAATTCAAGTTGAGGGGAGTTTTATTGATGATAAGAAGAATGGATTATATCAAGAATACTACGAGAATAAAAGATTGAAGAAAAAAGGAAATTTTTCGAATGGAGTAAAAATCGGAAAATGGGAATTTTATGATGAAAATGGAAGTTTAATTGAAACCAAAATTTATTGAACATAAAAAAACTACTACAAATAAAATATAAAGAGTATCTATTTGTCATTAATGTCTATTTTACTCAACAATTAACCTAATCAAAACCATTTTGGGTATTCCAATTTTTAATTAAATTTGAACTGAAACAAGTAATGCGAACATGTTTACTGCTGCTCATATTCGGTTAATCGATAAAATGAGAATAAAGTGATATAATAAATGAGAATAAAATTTTATTTGGTCTGGTTAATTTTATTTCCTGTGCTGACATACGCACAAAGTGACACATTGATTAAAAAAGAAAATCCAATTAATGATGATACTTATTTACACCCAATGGATGGCATTACACCCTATACTTTTAAAAAAGGAGAATGGTTTTATGCGCAATCACTGCAAACTCTTCCCGCTCCAGGTTGGGCTTTTGTTGGGCTAACAGATAAGTTAACTTTACAATTAGATATTACGCCATTTATAGGGGGGCTTTTTTTTAAACCTCACTACCCCATACCGAGTGTCAGTTTAAGATATAAAATTATAGATCAAAAAAAACTTCTACCAACTTTTAGTGTTGAAACTCAATTTTTTCATTTGTGGGACACATTAAAACGATTTGATATTAATGAATATAGCTTATATCAAAAAGGAAGTTATTTTCATTTTAAAACTTTATACGGATACAATTTTAATCCTATCTATATTAATTTTTCTGTTGGATTCGATTATGTCAATAAGATGTGGTGGCAGCAGGACACGATTGTATCAAATAATTTAACCCCTAATGTAAATCCAAATTTTTCACTGACCTTTAGTTATCGAAAAAGCAAATGGATTAGTTATCATATTGCTGCTAGTTATGGTTCTACCCTTACCTATTTTGAAAATGCACCCAGAAAAATACAATTAAACTATGGTTTTAGAATCGCTCCTTTTTATAAAAATAAATGGGGGATTTTACGAAATTTGAGAATTGAATTGATTTCAATTAATGGGTGGTTCAAAGATATTGATCAATATTCGGGTATCCCTGTGCCTATTTATCCATTATTTTATTGGCAATGGAACAAGAATAATAGCAAAAAAGAGATAAAACATTCATGAAAGAGACTAGCACAATTCTAAACACAATCGAGATATCACATGAGATAGAAATGATGATACATTCATCTTATAAATATCTGATTTTTGTATCTCCATATTTAAAAATTACAGAGAGATTAAAAGCCAAATTAACCGAAAAATTTGCACAGTTAGACAATTGTTTTTTCATTCACAGAAAAAATGAGTTACCTAAAAACGAAAAAGATTGGATTTCATCCTTTTCAAATGTTCACTTAATTGGGATAGAAAATTTACATTCTAAGATATATTTGAATGATAAACAATGTATAATAACCTCAATGAACTTTTATGAATATTCACAAATAAACAATTATGAAATAGGAGTAAAAATTGAAAAAAAGAGAGAAAAAAGGAATTATCAAAGGGTAATAGAAGAGATTTTGTTAATGTCAAAATTATCAGAGAGCTATGATATTCTTTTTAAAACATTAGAGTTTGATATGGATTATTCAGTTGGTAAACTCTTTTCGAAATTAAAAGAAGTTTCAGGTAAATATACTAATTCAGACTTTATAGACGCCGGTTATATTGAATTCTGTAATGAGGCAAGAAAGTTAGTTGATTTCAAAAACAGTGAATTATATCAAGATAAAACTGCGATTCTCCGGAGTGCTAACATTGGGAAAAACAGATTTGAAGAAATATTCAATAAATTAAAATAGAAATCACATACCATAACCGTATCAGTTGGTCTCAACCAATTTTCTAGTTCAGTATTTTTTGATTATATTTGATTATCAAAATGTTAAAAATGAAAATAGCCCTTTTTACGCTCGCATTTCTGTTCGGGTTACCCCATTTGCGAGCGCAAACCAATGGATTTAACCTTGGAGGTATTCCCTTTAAAATTGAAACAGAGGTCGTCCAAAATGAATGGAATACTCAAGATACCCTTCAAAAGATTTATAGGATGGGTGGTAATACCAAAGTGTATCAAACCACCTATTACAGATACAAAGATGAAGGTGGAGATTGCAATAACCTGTTTTGGCAAACCTCAACTATCCGAATCAAAGCGGATAGCCTCATTATTTTAACCCATTTTCATCAAAAAACAGGAATAGACCCTATACCCGAATGGCAAAAGCAAATTTTTGTGATGAATGCTGCTGGTCAATTGACTCAAGTTTATAGCAGATTTAAATATTACCACCAAAATGAATGGGTTAAAGCATAACCACCAATGCAAAAATTATTAGGCTTTATATTTATTTTTTACAATTGTATTGGCGTGGCGCAAGACAGCACTATAGATTCCATTCGAGTGAAGTTTAAGTACATCAATGCTCAAGATAATTATACCATTGTTGAGCTCAACAATTTAGATTTTTGGGATCAAATTCCAGATCATGGTGCGCAATTAAAAGGGTATTTTAAACAAGATACTTTGTACAAAATTGTGGAGTGGTACGGCCTTTCTTTTGGACATATCATCAACGAATATTATTTATGGAACAACCAACCTGTTTTTGTTTACCACCTAGAAAAAACCTTTCAGCAGTTAACAGATGAGCAGGGCATATTTTTAGAATTTAATTACGACAGTTTAACTACCATTTTTGAATCTAGGCATTATTTTAACCAAAACACCGAAATCAAAACCTTAGAAAAGGGCGAAAGTTTTAATGGCGACAACCAGGTGTACAAATCATTGTTATATCTGGATGACTATAAAACTGCCCTCCAAAACAAATATAAATATCAGGCCCAATATACACTATTGCAAG
>PDWJ01005274.1_pt1 | contig 10720 bp, 7 predicted proteins | sample 1430881 | NCBI WGS metagenome assembly PDWJ01 (sample SAMN01162460, study PRJNA174530) | Oral metagenome, whole genome shotgun sequencing project. | biome: Marine environment; feature: Marine mammal; material: Swab sample of the gingival sulcus; isolation source: swab sample of gingival sulcus... | reverse complement strand
ACCAACAAATTCTACTTCTTTATCGTTTATGTCATAGAGGCCAATGCTTTCTACTTTGGCTTCACCGGTACCAGAACTTGTTTGTGTATGGCCGCTTTCCAGCTTCTTGACTTCAACTGTACTGTTTTCCTTTTCAGCGATAAGGGCATTATAAAAATCGAAAACCTCTTCTGGATCACCATCTTTTATTACCACACCACCTTCAAGAAGGATGGCCCGATCACAAAGGGTTTGAATTGCACTACGGTCATGGGAAACAATTAATAGTGTCGTGCCTTGCTCCTGAAATTCGCGAATACGACTGAAGCTTTTATGCTGAAAATAAGTATCACCTACGGATAAAGCCTCATCTATAATAAGGGTTTCCGGCCGCCAAGCGGTAGCAACGGCAAAAGCAACACGCACCTGCATTCCGCTGGAATAAGTTCTTACCGGCTCATCGAAATAATCACCAATCTCGGCAAAGGCCTCAATATCAGGTAGAGCGGCATTGACTTGCTCTGGAGAAAACCCCATGAGTCCCGCCGAATTCAATACATTTTGACGACCGGTAAGCTCAGGATTAAAACCCATACCCAACTCAAGAATTGCGGCAATACGCCCGTTAACTTGCACCTTGCCTTCGGTAGGTTTCAATGTGCCTGTGATCATTTTCAGTAAAGTACTTTTACCTGCACCATTGCACCCGATAACGCCAATAGCCTCTCCAGGCTGAATATCAAAATTTATGTGACGCAAGACCCAATGCTCTTCATCCGGTTTTGCCGGAAGACCAAACCAACGAGCAAAACGCTGCAACTCTGAATCGTAAGAGCGAAAGGCTTTACCAAGTTCCTGAACGCTGAGGACACTCATAAGACATCCACCATTTCTGCACTAGCGCGACGAAATAAGAAAAGACTACAAAGTACAAGCATTAATGCGATACTTGCCATAATGGCGAGATCACCGTCAAAATCCGGGACTGTGTTGTAAACCAGAATTTGCTGATAGGCATCGGTGATGGCATACATAGGATTCAGCCTCACTAGGTTATGATAGTGTTCCGGTATGATGCTCACAGGATAAACGATGGGGGTAAACCAAAACCACATTTGCAAAACAATAGGAATAACTTGCCCAACATCACGTAGAAAAACATTCAATATGCCGAAAATCAGACCTGCACCAAGCGCGAACATAACAACGATAAAAGTCAAGGGTATCAACCATAACATGGCCGAGCTGAATTGATGCCCAAGCAGTGCAAAAACACCCAACATAGCAGCAAATAACAACACATTGTTAAGCAAACTGGAGCCCAACACTATCGCAGGCAGAGTAATTCGAGGAAAATTCATTTTTTTCATCAAGTTACCCTGCTCAATAAAAAGACTAAGGCAACGAGTAAAGATTTCACTAAACAGGGTCCAGGCGAGCAAGCCAGCCATAAGATAAATAGCGTAGGCGTATTGGTTGTCAATACCTGGCAACTTGGCAGCAAGTACATTGGAAAGTATAAGCGCATAAATGGCAACCTGCGCCAGTGGATTAATAATCATCCATAAGCCACCCAATTTACTGCGAACGAAGCGACTGATAAGCTCGTTACGAATCGAACTAAGAACGAAGTGGCGATACTGCCACAAACTGCGAAACATGGTGTACATTTAGAAATCTTTAACTACTGCATACTTACATCGCGTAAGACTGATCTCAACACCAGCCTCAACGCGCTGAACATGGAAATATTAACAAGACGAGGAGAGACCACCTCGTGAGGCAAGAATTCTCGCTATTCATCATACACTTTTACGCAGCTCAAGCGGAACACTCTACTCTTCCATAAATATCATCAAAACGCACTATGTCATCCTCGCCAAGATAGCTGCCAGTTTGCACTTCTATTATCACGAGCACTTCAGTGCCAATATTCTCCAATCGGTGCTTGTGTTTTGCGGGAATAAAGGTGGATTCATTGGTTTTCAGTACGAGCGTCTGGTCACCATTCATCACCTTGGCCGTGCCCGTGACCACTACCCAATGCTCGCTACGATGATGGTGCATTTGCAGGCTTAGACTGGCACCAATCTTGACTTCGATGCGCTTAATTTTGAAATGAAATCCCTCTTCCAAAACCGTATAAGTACCCCAAGGGCGGTGCACTGTATTATGCAGTTTGTGTGCTTCATGCCCCTGAGCCTTGAGCTGAGCAACAATTTGCTTCACATCCTGAGTTCGCTGCTTGTCGGCGACCAGTAGCGCATCAGGAGTATCAACTATTACCAGATTATTCACACCGACAACGCCCACCAGCCGATCTTCGCTGTTGATGGTGCAATTACTACTATCGACTACCACTGCGTCGCCGTGAATACGGTTACTACTATTGTCAGGAGTCTTCAAATCACCTAACGCTTTCCAGCAGCCAATATCACTCCAACCTATATCGCAGGCCACTACGGCAACATTACGCGCCTTCTCCATGACAGCATAGTCAATAGAGTCATCAGGCACTAGCGCAAAGTATTCAGGGTTAAGCTCCAGCTGACTGAAGCCCTCACCAGAAGCAGATCTAGAGTGCTCAAAACACTTCCGAGTTGCTGCCAGAATTTCTGGACAGTGTTCGCTCATTTCACGCAGCATACTGCCAGCAGTAAAGCAGAACATACCCGAGTTCCAAAGAAAATCACCAGAAGCGAGATACTCATTAGCTTTATCTATAGAAGGCTTTTCGACGAACCGAATGACTTCGTTACCGTTGGATTGTATATAACCATAACCGGTTTCCGGCCCAGTAGGCCGAATGCCAAAAGTAACCAGTTTGCCACACTGAGCCAACTCACAAGCTCTGGCAACAGCATCAGAAAATGATTTTTGATCCGCTATTAGGTGATCTGCCGCAAGAATGAGCAGGATTGCATCGTCTCCTTGAGTTTCTACAACCTGAAGACAAGCTGCAGCAATAGCCGGAGCAGTATTACGACCAAACGGCTCAAGAATAAAGCTGTTACCCAGCAGCCCTTCAGACTCATGAGCGACTTCTCGATACTCATCTTCAATTTTAAAGAACTGCTCACGATTGGCCACTGACAAAACGTTACTGACATTCGGAAGCCTAGCACCGCGAAGATACGCTTTCTGTATAAGACTACTACCACCATTAATACGAATAAGGGGTTTAGGATGTTGTTCCCTAGATACAGGCCACAAGCGAGAACCTGAACCGCCACAAAGAATGGTAGGGATTAAAACCGTTTCAGCCTCTGAAAAGCTCATTCGCAAACCCTTAAAATAATAATCATTTAATAAAAAACCGTAGAGGTAGAGACTACCAAAATATCGCACTGCATTCTACTACTAACGCCCATTACCGCAGCTGAACCCCACAATCAAACCCTACCTTTTGAATAGCTTAACGCGCCGCTTTTTTCACGCCTCCTCTAAGCTTCACGGAACCATGTTGTTCCTTCGCGACTGTCTTTCAGGATAATCCCTTGCTCTGCCAGTTCATCACGAATACGATCAGCCTCTGCAAAATCGCGATTTTTCTTGGCATCAGCCCGGTTTACGATCAGGCTTTCAATCTCATCTGCGCTTAACCCGCCCTCTTTCGCTTCACCTTGTAGGAAAGCAACCGGGTCCTGCTGTAACAGGCCGAGAATATCACCCAGGCGCTTCAGCTGACCCGCTAATTTTGGTGCTGCGTCACTGCTCTCACGGCTTGCTTTATTCAGTTCATTGACCAGCTCAAACAGTACAGAAACCGCTTTCGGGGTATTAAAGTCGTCATTCATCGCGGCAATGAAGCGTTCGTTGAAATCATTTTCCGGATCAATATCGCTAATCTCAACGCCACGCAACGCCTGATAAAAGCGCTCTAGCATCACCCGCGCTTCCCTCAGGCTGTCTTCACTGTAGTCAATGTAAGTTCTGTAGTGAACACGGGCGAGGAAGATACGAACAACTTCTGCGTTATATTTTTCCAATACATCGCGGATAGTGAAGAAATTACCGAGGGACTTGGACATCTTCTCTGAATTAACACGGACCGGGCCCGCATGCATCCAGGTATTTACATAAGTGCAGCCGTTGGCAGCTTCGGATTGGGCGATCTCGTTCTCATGGTGCGGAAACGGCAGATCCGGGCCGCCACCATGAATATCAAACGTCTCACCCAAACAACATTTAGACATTGCTGAACACTCAATATGCCAACCGGGACGGCCCTGACCCCACGGGGAATCCCAGCTTACTTCGCCGGCCTTGGCTGCTTTCCACAGCACAAAATCCAGCGGGCTTTCCTTGGCTTCACCGACTTCAATGCGAGCACCCGATTTCAGTTCAGCAACATTTTTATTGGTGAGTTTGCCGTATTCCTCAAACTTTTCTACCCGGTAATAAACATCACCATTTGCCGCCGGATAGGCAAAACCCTTTGCAATCAGAACATCGATCAGCGCAATGATATCTCCAATGTATGCCGTGGCGCGTGGCTCTTGCGAAGGAGGCAGAACAGACAAGCGCCTTTCATCTTCATGCATCGCGGCAATCATGCGTTCAGTCAGTTCATGGGGTTTTTCCCCATTTTCTGCTGCACGTTTAATGATTTTGTCGTCTACATCCGTGATATTACGCACATACTCAACATCCCAGCCTTGCGACCGGAGGAAACGGGTAATCACATCAAACGCCACCATAACCCGTGCATGGCCGATATGACAAAGGTCATACACGGTTACACCACATACGTACATTTTTATTTTACCCGCTTCCAGTGGGGTAAAAGCGGATTTTTCTTTGGTTAGCGTGTTGTAGATCTGCAACATGAGTCTTAACTGTCTAATAGTGAAAGCAAAATGGAGCGCCATTATAGTTTAAACCGCAGAAGACGGCTAACTTCGCTGTAACTTATTCCCCGGCTTTTTATTTCTCTCGAAGCGCAGGAAGGTAGAGCTCTCCCATGCTGGCATCCAGTAACGGATTTCGCTCCGTTGAGAGTAACAGCCGACCGTCACCCTGCTGCCCACGCCAAAGTACCGCTTCCCACTGGGCATAAGGATGCAGTGTTAATCGCTTGGCACGCGCCCAAATAATTCCATTTTCTACCGGAACAACCCAGAGAAACGACTGGCCAAAAATACGTCGTTTGGAATATCCCAGTAACACCAGGCGCTTCGTCTTGGCATCGTAATCGGCTGCAGTGATCAACCCATCTACCGCAAGGCTGCGTACACCGCGCACCACCTGGTGCCGCTTATTTTTATCTAATCGATATAGCCAGCTGTTCTCATCCTGCCGATTTTTGGAAAACAGCCATATCTCATCCCCGACAACAGTGATTGCCTCACAGTCATAGTTATGATTCTTGGGGTCCGGGCGTTCAGGTTGATTGGCGTATGAAACATTCAAAGTAGACTCGACACTCACCGAATGACTTTGTGCCAGCTCAGCCCAACTCACCTTATAAATCTGCACCTGCTTGCGTCGAGCCCGGTTGTTGCCGCAGTCTGCGATATACAGGTATTCGTCATCTTGGGCCAAGTCTTCCCAATCGATATTTCTGGCACCCTTAACCTGCACTTTACGCAGCAGGTGATGACCGCGCAGAGCGTAAAGGTTCGGGCCATCACCACTATCATTGATAGTCCAAACAACCCCATCACGCTCTGCAAGCCCGGAGGTCTCAAGCACGTCATCTGGCAACCGCGCCGCAATTTTAATATCACCCGCCCATTGTACAGGCAGCGTATTTTTTCCCTGGGCTTTTGCCGTAGCATCACCGTCAGGCAATGACTGGTGGCTGCCACAAGCTGACAAGGCCAGAGCGGCCGCGATAAAGACAGGGGCAATTAATTTCGACATCATGACAGCTCCACCAGCCCAGAAGATAAAAGTTCAAACGGCGTAAGCCTTTGGAACAGGGTGAATAGATTTGCCCCTGCTCACACCACAAAAAATCAGTTTGGGGTGACGGTTAATAGCCCAGCTCACTGGGGTCAATCACGACACCTAGCGAACGCTTATCAATAAAGTTGCCTTTGCTCGTTTCTTTGTAGCGAAAGGTCACTTTCTTACCTATCTCTATCTCTAACTCTTTATCCGGCGACAAATATGAATACTGCTCCCCGTCAACAGTAATCAGATGTATGTAATAGGGAGGCATACCCACCCACTCGGTATGAGGCCCGTCCGTCTCCACGCTTTCCAAGACACCACGCCCTGAAAGTTTTGGTGTTTTTTTATAGCCGCCTCTGCGACCGGAAAAATTACCCGCCATTGAAATTCCTTATGCAGTTCAACAACATAATCATAAAAATGAATGCAGCCCTATTGTAGCCCTTGTATTTCTTACAGCCAAACTTTGCCGCAAAGCTGTTAAAATCTGATTTCAACTTACCGCGCATTCAACTACGAAGTATTTATATGTCAGAACTCCCCATAAGTGCAGTGCTTCCTAACCTGTATTCCGCTTTGGAAAACACCGATCAGGTTATTCTCGAAGCCGCACCGGGCGCGGGTAAAACAACCCAAGTTCCCCTCGCCTTGTTGGACAGTGCCTTTCTTCAGAAGAAAAAAATCCTGATGCTAGAGCCCCGCCGGCTTGCGGTGAAAGCCTCTGCAGCCCGTATGTCATCACTACTCGATGAGAAAGTAGGCAAAACTGTTGGCTACCGAATGCGCATGAACCGCAAAATCAGCCCGCAAACCAGAATCGAGATTGTCACCGAAGGCATACTGGTGCGTATGCTACAAAATGATCCCAGCCTGGAAGAGTACGGCCTGGTGATTTTTGATGAGTTCCACGAACGCAGCCTTGACGCTGACTTAGGTCTGGCCCTCACCCTGGAAGCCCGTGAGATTTTTCGTGATGAGCAGCCACTCAAAGTTCTGATCATGTCCGCAACGCTGGAGGGTAATCGCATCGCAAAATTACTCGATGACGCTCCGGTTATTCGTAGTGAAGGGCGAACATTCCCGGTTCAGGTGCATTACTGCGGCAGCCCCAAACCAGGTGAATGGCTGGAACAAAAAACCGTTCGTACTATTGAACAAGCGCTGGATGAGCAGGCAGGAAGCATTCTGTGTTTTCTGCCCGGACAGAAAGAGATCCGGCAAACAGCAGCGTTGCTCGAAGATACGATAGCTGGCACAGACTCCAATATACTTATAGCGCCACTTTATGGTGATCTAAAATTGGAACAGCAGCAACGGGCGATCAGCGAAGCACCTGAAGGAAAGCGCAAAGTGGTATTGGCAACCAATATTGCAGAAACCAGCCTCACCATTCAGGGCATCAGCACAGTCGTTGATTCAGGCCTGGAGCGAGAGTCCCGTTATGACCCCAAAACGGCGATGCAGCGGCTGCATACACGTAAAATTTCCAAGGCATCTGCCACTCAACGGGCAGGCCGCGCTGGTCGTTTAGCGCCTGGGCACTGTTATCGAATCTGGTCAGAGTCACAACAAGCCAACCTGATGCCCCACGCGCCTCCTGAAATCAAGCAAGCGGATCTGACGGCATTGATGTTACAGATCATCTGCTGGGGCAGCCCCTCTCCTGATCAGCTTAAATGGCTGGATCGCCCTCCCGAGGGAGCCTGCCAGCAGGCATTAAGCCTTCTGGAAAAATTAGGCGCGGTTGATGATAGCAAGTCGGCCACCCAATATGGGCAATTGATGGCGCAACTTCCACTCCATCCCCGTTTGAGTCATATGCTGATCAAGGCTTATGAGCTTGGCCTGGAAAAAACAGCCGCTCAAATTGCCTCTTTACTCATGGAGAAAGACCCATTCAAACACCACGGCTGTGATATTAATGACCGGCTGGACTGGCTGAATAGTCGCGCAAGTCATTCAAAGGCGGCCTGGCAACGGCTTGATCAACTCAGCAGGCAATTACTGAAAACCTGCCAAAAACTGAATCTTCAGAGCCAGGCGGCTGTGAACATACCCGAGCAGCAGATTGCCGGGCTACTCCTGGCCTACGCTTATCCGGACAGAATAGCGTCAGCAAAAGGCAACCAAAGTTTACAATATAAGTTAAGCAATGGCCGATCAGTCTTCTTCAGAGAACAGGATTCACTGGCTAAATCTGCCTGGCTCAGTATCGCTGCAGTACAAGGACATCAGGGTAATACCAGTGACGTAATCACTCTGGCAGCCAAACTCAGCCAGACAGTCATCACCGACTACCTAAGCGAGCAGATAAAGACCGAAGACAACATCGAGTGGGATGAACAGGCAGACCGGCTGATTGCCGAACGACAACAAAAAATCGGAGCACTCATCATCACCCGGGAACCTGTCAGCGCCCCCTCTGAAGATTTGCTGCAAAAGGCAATCATTGCCCAGATTCGAAAACGCGGTATAAGCTGCCTGCCCTGGACAGATGAGCTCAGAGCCTGGCAACAAAGAGTTCTGTTCTTAAGGGCACATGACAATGGCGGCGGCAACTGGCCCGATATCAGCGACCAAGGCTTACTTGATACCTTGGAAAGCTGGTTAGCGCCCTATTTGACCAGTATCACTCAACTAAACCACCTGAAAAAGCTGGACATTGCATCAATCCTGAAAGCCCGGCTGCCCTGGCCCCTGCCACAAACATTGGAGCAACTGGCACCAGAAAGATACCAGGTGCCTTCAGGCTCGCGAATCCGGATTGATTATGCAGCTTCCCCGCCGGTATTGGCCGTTAAATTACAAGAAATGTTCGGTTGCACACAGACACCCACCGTTGCGCACAACGTGCCGCTACAAATCCACCTGCTTTCACCGGCCAAACGACCGCTTCAGGTCACTCAGGATTTAGTCAGCTTTTGGAGTAACGGCTATAAAGATGTCCAGAAAGACATGAAAGGAAGATACCCAAAACACCCCTGGCCAGATGACCCTTTAACCGCCCTGCCTACGGCGAAAACCAAACGGCACACCTCGAACACTTAAGGATGGGTGTGCTGTATCGCTGCAAGCAGATATCAGGCGGCGGGATTAAATATCCTGAATACTACGCTCAATCAACGCAGCGTGAAGTGCGATAACTGCTTTTTCATAGTCTTCTTCAGAGACAACACACTGCATCTCAACCTGGCGAATCGACTGATGCAGCGCCATCACATTAATACCAGCTTCAGCCAATGCACTGACCGTACGCGCCAAAATGCCTTTAACTTTCATATGAGAACCGATCGCAGAAACAATTGCCAAATTGTGCAAACGAATCTGGCCTTCCGGGTACATATCTTCCATCAGGCGTGCAGCACGGTTAACCATCTTGCGAGAGCCACCGACGTAGTAGGTAATGCTGTTGGCATCCGCATCTTTATTGATCACATACAGCTTGAGCTGTGCCAGAAGTTTTGAGATTTCAATATCGTACTTGGCATCGCCCAACATTTCCTGATCGAAGATCTCGATACCGAAGACATCTTTACGCCCGGCAATAATCTCTACACGCGGGGTTTCGCTGTGGTAATCCTGGCTAATCGTCGTGCCTTCATGCTCAGGCTCAAATGCGTTTTTCACGCAGAGTTTTACACCGTTGCGGCGCAAGCCTTTTGCCGCTTTTGGATGAATCGCTTCCATCCCCAGGTTTGAAAGCTGATCAGCCACGTCATAGTTAGTTGCACCAATGGTGACGACGTTTTCAGGACCGACTAACATGGGGTCAGCAGAGCTCAGGTGATATTCCTTATGGATAATCGCTTCGGCCGCCCCGGTCACTGTCGCAATCATGCTGAAGGTCATTTCACTGTAGCCGCGATCAAAGGTTTTCATTAACCCTTCTTCACAGTGCGTATAACCTGTTGCGATGACCATCTCCTTATCGATCTGCACCCCTTCAAATTGCAGTTTAATCATCTCTTCAAAAGGTAGAGGCTGATCCATATGCCAGCCCGTCAGATCAACAAAACGTGCATTAATACCGGACTTCCGCAATGCCAATACAGAATTATAAGCACTGTGCGCTTCACCAATAGATGCCAGCATCTCGCGCACTTTCATCAGATGCTCATCCAGCTGAAAGTGTCCGTAGGTACATAGATGCTGCAAGCTCTTCATGCAGTCGCGAACATCGTTCAGACGCTCAATAACGAAGCTGTCGGCCGCATTACGCTCAGACTCTGCATCACTAAACAGTTCGGCATTGATCTCTTGCATGCGAGCCTGAACCTTATTCAGCTCTTCAACCCATGCCTCTTCACTCTCAGCATTGGCAAAACGTGCATAAACACCCGGCTCTCCGGTCTTTTTGTGCTCCAGAAGATAATTGGTAATCCCGCCGTAAGCGGATACCACAAAAATTCGGTTATACAGCTCCTCGGGCTGGGTACGCTTACCCACCAGAATGGTATCTACCAACTCCTCAAAGCGACTCATGGAGGTGCCGCCGATCTTCTCAACTGTATGCATCTTCGTTCCGGTTATTTCAGCTATAAATGCCCAGAACTACCCTGGGCCCAAAAATTGGGCGAATATATTACATGAATATGATGATTTTGTGATGCTTAAATACCAATATAATCCATAAAAATCGCCGTATTCGGACGAACACAGGGGTAACCCGGATGTTGTACCAGTACATTTGTTTTTTTCAACGAAGTGCGGTAAACAAGAGATTAAGGCCCGTTTCTGAGCGCGCCAGTTAAATGACCTCCGGCAGAGCCGGAGGCTTATTGGATGACGCCCTCCAAGGGCTAAAGTAAGCGCCCAAGGCGCAACTGTTCTTGCTGTTCATCTG
>PDWJ01005273.1_pt1 | contig 10721 bp, 10 predicted proteins | sample 1430881 | NCBI WGS metagenome assembly PDWJ01 (sample SAMN01162460, study PRJNA174530) | Oral metagenome, whole genome shotgun sequencing project. | biome: Marine environment; feature: Marine mammal; material: Swab sample of the gingival sulcus; isolation source: swab sample of gingival sulcus... | reverse complement strand
AATTCGTAAATAGGTGGCTCTTACAACTTTTGCAAGTTCTTTCGCTATAGCTGATTTTCCAGTTCCCGGAAGCCCAGAAAATATAAAAAGTGTTGGTTTTATCATAGACATTTAACGCCGTGCTCTGGGGCGAACCGAAGCACAGCGTAGGTTTGTCCCTAGCAGCGCCTTGTTAATGTTCGCTTTCTCTGTCATCGATATTTTCTATCAGCACGTCACATGAAGAATAAAAATAGCTTGGCTCGCTAGATTTCATAATGGCCGAATAGCTATTATTAGCCTTATCATTCTTTTTGAACTCATATTTAAATTGCATTGAATGATAAAACTGCTCATCTAGATACAGCTGCATCGGGGGATGCACATCAGACTTTATTGCACTTTTCGCAGCGCTTTCGATAGCAAGAAGTTCAGCAAAAGGAACACCCAAACTATTTAGACAAATATGATTCAGATTCTTCGAAATATGAAGCAAAGGCTCACCGTAGTATTCGTTACTACCTTGAGTGAGCACCGCGTAAATTGATAAATCAAGAACTTCTTTATAAATACGATCAAGCTCTTTTATTACCAGGAGGATTTTTTCAGGTTTATAGGAGCATTTTATGCCCTTATGAAAATATCCAACATCCCAATTAGTTTTTAGTATTAGACTGTCAGCGAAAGAGATGAAAGATATATCGGATTCGATCTCTGCTAGCCTGTCTATTTTTTCTCTTAACTCAATCAGCTTATCTTTTGTGAGGGCATTATCTCTTAGGGCTTCTTTTACCCCGATGGCGTCGATTAGAGCAAATACAGAATACTCTCGAAGATGAAGATGCTCTAGCCAATCATGATCTACGAATATGTACGGTTTTATGTCGTACTGCCAACACCCAATACATGCTTTAAATACATCTCTAGGTAGGCTTATCGAGACTTCATGAAATCGCGTGAAAGTGTTGGGATACCAAGACAAATCAAGAGAGTTGCTATTTATTTTCCTGATGGCGACTGGACTTACATAGCCTACTTCATATGGGTTGCATTCTTCTCGACGAAGCATTTTCTGTAGTGCCTCATCAAATTCCTTAATATAGATTTCACTCATGAGCAAACAATCTCTATCAAGTGGAATCTCTTCAAAAGAGTATTTATCTATATCGTCATCTTCAAACAATGCTCAAATCTCCGACAAGAACATTAACAGCCTGCTAAACACTAAGCTCAAAAAATAAGCCGGAGAACATCCCCAGCTTATTATTTTTACTAACTTTGGCTTAGATGAAAAAACCTGCTTATAAATCTTCCAAACGGTTTGCGCTTTGCGTCATCTTCATGGCTTCATGTTCTTCAAGGTTCAGAAGCTTTTTCACCAGGTCGGTGGCAGAAGGTGTTTCCACATGGCCCAGCAGATGCCGGTAAAGGCTGATCACCTGATTGTGCTGCTTTTCAACGGCATTTATTATCTCCGTAGTATTCCACTGGCTAAGCGGCTTTTCAGAAGTATCAATCATCTGAATAGGGTTGTTGGCCAAAAAGTCATAGCACCAGGTGTTCAGGGCGTTCTCTGAGGTGGTTTCTTCAAACTCGTCCATCACATTTGCCAGTGATTGTTCTTGTTCTGCCAGGTATTCAAGCAGCAGTTGCAACCGAGTGGAATCACTGGTATCACCCAGTTCTTTAAAGGTATTAGACAGCTCCTGGTGAAAACTCTGAGTCCAGGATAAGACATCACGTAAAGTTTTGATCTTCATGTGTTGGTGGCTCCTTTAATAAGCGTGTTATTAATAGATTCCAATACAATGGGGCCTCATGTGTTGCTTAAGATCAATAGTCATGGCCAAATATTGGTGATTATATTTCAGAAAAGCGCAATAGGTTTGATAGCTTGGGGTTTGGCTTTTTAGCAGGGCGGTAAAGCAGTGCCATTTTGCCAATCATTTGAGCGTTGATAGCGCCGGTGGTTTCGCAAATAGATTCAACGATGGCGGCTTTGGTTTCGCGATCCAGCACTGCAAGTTTTACTTTGATCAGTTCATGATCTTCCAGTGCTCGTTCCAGCTCGTTCATAACACCCTCTGTTAAGCCAGCCTCAGCCACCATAACAACGGGTTTTAAATGGTGACCAATTTTGCGGAAACGTTTTTTCTGATCTTGAGTTAATGCCATAGTAATAGATTCATATAAAATGTAGCTGATTGAGGCAAGAGATTTTACCCTTAAACCAATATGAACACTAATTGAATTGAGCAGGCGGAATATCCCGGGGGAATATCGGTGCGATCCAAAACAAGCAAACGCTGGCTAAAAGAGCATTTCGATGACCAATATGTACAAAAAGCTCAGGCTGATGGCTATCGTTCTCGTGCGGCTTATAAGCTGTTGGAAATTCAGGAAAAAGACAAGCTGATCAAGCCAGGAATGACGGTGGTGGATTTAGGCGCTGCCCCCGGTGGCTGGACGCAGATTGCAGCTAAATTGGTGGGTGATCACGGCTTTGTGCTGGCTTCTGACATATTAGAAATGGATCCGGTAGCGGGTGTAGAAATTGTGCAGGGTGATTTTCGGGAAGAATCTGTGTATCAGGAAATATTAAATAAATTGGAATCTCGCAAGGTAGACCTTGTAATCTCGGATATGGCCCCCAATATGAGTGGTATGAAGTCCGTAGATCAGCCTAAAGCCATGTATTTAGTGGAATTGGCGTTGGAGATGTGCGATCAAGTATTGGCTCCTGGCGGCAGTTTGCTGGTTAAGGTGTTTCAGGGGGCAGGTTTCCAAGAATATCGTGGCGAACTTCAAAAACGTTTTAAGGTCTTGCTGACACGAAAGCCCCAGGCATCGAGAGCACGCTCCAAGGAGTTGTACTTGCTGGCAAAAGGGTTCAAATAGCCGTGCGTGCCAATAGAAAAAAAGGTATTGCCTGGTTAATCGCTATAATGTGTAATTAATGTGTAGTAAGGTAGCAAAATAGCCGTTTTTCTAATCTCATTAGTCAGCGGTATAATAATAGTATTTGGATATACGAGGGAAATCCCTTGAACGACATGGCAAAAAACCTAATTTTATGGGTGGTTATCGCGATTGTTTTGCTAACCGTCTTTAGTAATTTCAGTGCGCAGTCCGGGCCCCATTCGCTGAGCTATTCAGACTTTATCAGTCATGTGACCGATAAACAGATTGATAAGGTCACCATTGATGGTTCATCGATTCAGGGTCTAACCAAAAGCGGTAAAAGCTTCCAGGTTGTATTACCTCCGGTGACAGATATTGATCTGCTGCCTACCCTTATCGAAAATGATGTGGTTATCGATGGTCGCCAGCCTGAAAAGCAAAGCCTTTGGGTGCAACTGTTGGTGGCGTGCTTCCCGATTCTGCTGATTGTATTGGTTTTCATGTTCTTTATGCGCCAGATGCAGGGTGGTGCCGGTGGTAAGGGTGGCCCGATGACCTTTGGTAAGAGCCGCGCTAGATTGCTTAGTGAAGATCAGATTAAAACGACGTTTGCAGATGTTGCCGGTTGTGATGAAGCCAAAGAAGAAGTGAAAGAACTGGTGGATTTTCTTCGTGATCCCGGTAAATTTCAGCGCCTGGGCGGTAAAATTCCCCGTGGTGTATTAATGGTGGGCCAGCCTGGTACTGGTAAAACGTTGTTGGCGAAAGCGATTGCCGGTGAAGCAAAAGTGCCGTTTTTTACCATATCGGGTTCTGACTTTGTTGAAATGTTCGTGGGTGTTGGTGCGTCTCGAGTGCGCGATATGTTCGAGCAGGCCAAAAAACAGGCGCCGTGTATCGTATTTATTGATGAGATTGACGCGGTAGGCCGTTCCCGCGGCGCTGGCCTGGGCGGTGGCCACGATGAGCGTGAACAAACCCTTAACCAGTTACTGGTAGAAATGGATGGCTTCGAAGCGAACGATGGGGTTATTGTGATTGCTGCTACAAACCGCCCCGATGTGCTGGATTCGGCATTATTGCGTCCAGGCCGTTTCGACCGCCAGGTTGTGGTTCCCGCGCCGGATATTCGTGGCCGCGAGCAAATCTTAAAAGTTCATATGCGTAAAGTGCCGCTGGGCGACGATGTGAATCCATCGATCATTGCCCGTGGTACCCCGGGAATGTCGGGAGCAGATTTGGCGAACCTGGTGAACGAGGCAGCACTGTTTGCAGCGAGGGCTAACAAGCGGTTTGTCGGCATGAATGAGTTCGAGCTGGCAAAAGATAAGATATTCATGGGTGCAGAACGCAAGTCCATGGTAATGTCTGACGAAGAAAAACTGTGTACGGCCTGGCACGAAGCAGGCCATGCCATTGTTGGTAAAATGATTCCAGGCCATGACCCTGTGCATAAGGTTACCATTATTCCCCGTGGTCGGGCATTGGGTGTTACCTTCTATCTGCCAGAAAAAGACCAGTATGGCCATAGCCGTGCCTGGTATGAAGGGCGCATTGCCAGTGCGTTTGGCGGGCGTATTGCAGAGTTCATGCTCAATGGTCACGATGGTATTACCACGGGTGCTTCTCAGGATATTAAAGTGGCCACATCCATGGCACGCAACATGGTGACCCAGTGGGGGTTCTCGGATAAGCTCGGCCCGGTTTCCTATGAAGAGGAAGAAGGTGAAGTGTTTCTCGGGCGCACCATGAATCAGCGTAAGCCGGTATCAGAAACAACTGCCCAGGAAATAGACAGTGAAATTCGCGCTATTATAGATCGCTGTTACGATCATGCTGAAACCATTCTGAAAGAGCAGGAAGACAAGCTTAAATTAATGGTTGATGCGTTGATGCTTTATGAAACGATCGACGCGGCACAAATTGATGACATTATGGAAGGCAAGAAGCCTCGCCCACCGAAAGACTGGGTAGACCCACAAGGCCCGGAAGGTGGCAGCCCTGTGACTGACGATGAAAATCGGAAGGAAGGCGATGCTCCTGACAAAGGCTCGATCGGCGGCCCGGCCAATACACACTAAGAGGCGCTAAATGAGTGCAGCGCGAACCCTGGTGTGCGGCGAGCAACAACTAGATCTAAGCAAGCCCCATGTGATGGGTGTTCTGAATGTGACCCCCGATTCGTTTTCCGACGGGGGTCATTTTGTTTCAATGGATATGGCCGTCGAACATGCTTTGCGCATGGAGGATGCCGGCGCTACTTTTATTGATGTTGGGGGCGAATCAACTCGCCCCGGCGCAGACCCTGTTTCTCTTGAGCAGGAACTTGCTCGCACTATTCCGGTGATTGAGGCGGTAGCAGCCAGAACTGACTGCCTTGTTTCCATTGATTCCAGCACACCGCAGGTATTTTTGGAGGCTGCGCAAGCGGGCGCTCATCTGATTAATGATGTGCGAGCTTTGCAGCGCGAAGGAGCATTACAGGCGGCTGCACAAACAGGGTTGCCTGTGTGTTTAATGCATATGCAGGGTGAACCTAAACATATGCAGGACAATCCCAGTTATACTGATGTCATTGATGATGTGATAGCGTTTTTAAAACAGCGAATAGCAGCCTGTGATTCAGCAGGTATTGCAGCGGGTAAGGTTCTGGTTGATCCTGGTTTTGGTTTTGGTAAAACCCTGGTGCAGAATCTACAGTTGCTCCATTATTTAGATAGATTTCATGTGTTAAACAAGCCGTTGTTAGTTGGTATGTCACGCAAATCCATGGTGGGCACTATTACGGGCAAGCCGGTTAGTCAGCGGTTGTCTGGAAGCTTGGCTTTGGCCGTTATGGCTTATGAGCGGGGTGCATCCATTATTCGTGTGCATGATGTAGAAGAAACTGTGGATGCTCTTAAAGTGGTATCCGCTGCACTGGCAGCTGGCAAACAGAGATAAGGCAAAAGAAAATGGCTAAGAAGTATTTCGGAACCGATGGTATTCGGGGCAAAGTGGGTCAACATCCTATCACTCCCGAGTTTATGCTCAAGTTGGGCTGGGCAGCAGGTAAGGTTTTTTCTGAAAAAGGCCAGACCAAAATGCTGATTGGTAAAGATACCCGCATATCTGGTTATATGTTTGAGTCGGCTTTGGAGGCAGGACTGTCGGCAGCGGGTGTTGATACCCTGTTGCTTGGGCCTATGCCGACACCAGCGGTGGCTTATCTGGCGCGAACATTTCGTGATGCAGCGGGCATTGTTATCAGTGCGTCGCATAACCCCTTCCACGACAATGGCATTAAGTTTTTCTCGACCGAAGGCACCAAATTGCCAGATGATGTTGAGCATGCCATTGAGGCCTACCTTGAGCAGCCCATGGATATGGTGTCGTCGGCCCATATCGGTAAAACCCGCCGTGTTGAAGATGCCCGTGGCCGTTATATTGAGTTCTGTAAAAGCTCAGTTTCAAGAAACCTGAACCTTAAAGGGCTGAAAATAGTTGTCGACTGTGCCAATGGTGCGACTTATTCAATGGCACCCTATGTATTTGAAGAGCTGGGGGCAAGTGTTGTTCGCTTACATTGTGCGCCCAATGGCCTGAATATTAACCTGGAGTGTGGCTCAACCCATATTCAGTCACTGCAAAGTGCGGTGTTGGCACAAGGTGCTGATATAGGCATTGCCTTCGATGGCGATGGTGATCGTGTCATTATGGTGGATCACAAAGGCGATGAAGTGGATGGTGACGAGCTGCTCTATATTATGTGTCAGGGCAGGCATCATCAGGGGGAAATGACCGGCGGAGTTGTGGGTACACTAATGACCAACTACGGCTTTGAGCTTGCACTGCGAGAAATGGGGATTGATTTTGTCCGCGCCAATGTAGGCGACCGTTATGTGATGGAGCAACTGAAAAATAACGGCTGGCAGCTGGGTGGTGAGTCTTCAGGGCATTTAGTGTGCCTTGATAAAACCACCACGGGTGATGGTATTGTTTCTGCGTTGCAAGTGGTTGAGGCGATGGTGCAACAGGGAAAAAGCTTATCTGAACTTAAAAAAGGTATGGCTAAGTTGCCACAAACCATGATTAACGTACGTTTGAAAGAAAAAGTTGACCTGTCGAGCCATGAAAAAGTAATGGCCGCTTCAGCTGAAGTGGAAAATCAGCTGGCAGGTCGGGGTCGGGTTTTGTTGCGCCCCAGTGGTACCGAGCCGCTGATCAGGGTAATGGTGGAAGGCGACGATGCTGAAGAAGTGGCCGACCTGTGTGCTCAGCTTGCTTCGGTGGTTGAATCCCTGGTTGAAGAATAGTCGCGGCTTGTACATTGGCGGTGTCTCCGCTAACATTGCCGCCTTGCGGAAAATGAGGTAAATCCATGCGTAAACCTGTGGTCGCCGGTAATTGGAAAATGAACGGTACTCGCAGCTCGGTTGATGAGTTGATGTCGGGTATCAAAAGTCAGTTGACTGATAGTAAAGCTGTAGATGTGATTGTTTGCCCACCAGCAATTTTTATACCTCAGGCACTTTCCAGTGCTGAAGGTACCTGTTTGCAGGTGGGTGCACAGAATGCTGCATCCACTGAAAAAGGAGCCTTTACGGGTGAAATATCGCCGATGTTTCTGGCTGATTTTGGATGCTCCCATGTTATTCTTGGCCACTCCGAACGCCGCCAGTTGTTTGCTGAAACCAGCGAGCAGGTAGCTGCCAAGTTTGAACTGGCTCAGTCATGTTCATTGGTGCCTGTCTTGTGTGTGGGTGAAACCCAGGAACAGCGAGAGCAGAGCGAAACCTTTAATGTGGTCAGTGAACAGTTGCTGGCAGTGATCGACCGTGTCGGTGTGCAGGCTTTTTCCAACGCTATCGTTGCTTATGAGCCTGTCTGGGCTATTGGTACCGGATTAACAGCAACACCTGAACAGGCGCAGCAGGTTCATCACGATATACGTGAGCTGTTTGCGCAAAAAGATCAGCAGGTGGCTGATCAATTACGTATTTTATACGGCGGCAGCGTTAAGGCTTCTAATGCAAAAACCTTGTTTGAATGTCCTGATATTGATGGTGGTTTGATCGGCGGTGCGTCGCTGGATGCCACGGAGTTTGTAGCGATTTGCCAAGCGGCACTTTAATAATTGGAAATAAAAATGATTGAAATAGCATTGTTGATTGGACTTGTAGTTGTAGCTTTTGCAGTGGTGGGCCTGGTGCTGCTCCAGCAGGGCAAGGGCGCAGATATGGGGGCTTCCTTTGGTTCAGGTGCTTCCCAGACTCTGTTCGGTAGTCAGGGCTCTGGCAACTTTCTTACTCGTTCAACCTGGATTCTGGCTTTCGTGTTTTTTGCGTTATGTCTGGGCTTGGCAATGATCGCCCGTGATAAGGCGGAATCTGCTGGTCGTATTGATTTTGAACAACAGGAAGTGGTTGAAGTGCCACAAGCTCCAGCTGTTGAATCGGAAATTCCGGCCGTTGCTGATGACGCAGCGGTATCTGATGTGCCTGTGGTTGAAGAAGATATGGTTTCAGATATTCCTGCTGAAGATGCTTCTGTGGCGGAAGAGCCAGCGGGTGAATCCCAGTAAAAATTATTTTCGGAATCGTTCACTGAAATACTGAATACGCATAATTTTCTGGATCTTTTAATTTAATCTGTTAAATTATGCGTCCCTTGCCGAAGTGGTGGAATTGGTAGACACGCTATCTTGAGGGGGTAGTGGCCCTTGGTCGTGCCGGTTCAAGTCCGGCCTTCGGCACCAAAGCTTGGTTTTCCTGGTGTGTGTTGTTGGGAATCTTCATTAAATGTCAATTCAGTTTCAATAATTTATAGAAGTTGTTGACATTAAAGAAACTTTCCCGTATAGTACGCGCCTTGTCGATGCGGGGTGGAGCAGCCTGGTAGCTCGTCGGGCTCATAACCCGAAGGTCGTTGGTTCAAATCCAGCCCCCGCTACCAAATTAAAAACGGTCTGTAAATTTAATTTACAGACCGTTTTTTTTGCCATTTTTTACTGTCTGAAGAAGCCTGGTTACAGGCTCTAATGACAGGCTTCTAACGCTGCCGCCGCTAATGCGGTGTCACCTGTAAGCGGCTGGGCTGTTTTGTCGTTGGCTGTTTTAACTATCGATCCTGAAGCAAATCGGCCGGTGTAACCGGTTACTTCAGCCGTTGTGTAGGTTTTTTTGCCGCAGTCCACAGTAACCTGTATTCGTGCAGAATTTGCTGTCTGGTTCGGTGTTTTGTAGTTAACGATTGCCTCGAATTTACTGCTGCCTTGTAAGCCGAGCAGGTGACTGCGGTCGGTGAACACATCCATATTCCTATCGCTGTAATGCAGCATTTTACCCAGTTTGTAGTCTTCCAGTGGAGCTTCGCCTTCAGCATATTGCATCAGCGCACTTTCCCCCACAATAAACTGTAGCGGGGTGCCAGTATCGACTGTTATTGCAATAGCCCCGCCGTCTTTAATCCAGCGGGCGGAGGCGGTCAGCTCGGAAACCAGTTCATCGGTGCCTCGGTAAATATCAAATAGCTCGGCTTGGGTGGATTCACCTTTTTGTTTTAGTTGCAGCCAGCGATCTATTTGCGGGCAACTGGCGCAGGGTATCGCGCCATAGTAATAGCCATCCCAATCCAGGCTGTTGCGAGACGAATGCTCATCGGTCATCGTTGTGGGCGGTTCAGAATCAGGCCCCGCTGTGATACAGGTTTCGGGAATATCGTTGGTCCATTTTTTGATTTCGAACGCCTCCACAACACCATCATAGTCGGCGGCAAAGCCATCTGCTGCTGCGGGTAGCAGCATCAACTGCATTTCTGCATAAATACCCTGATAAGGGCTTTTTAGTTGTTTGGCTTTAGCCAGGCTGGCGTCCCTGAGTGGATCTAATACGGTTTTCTGACTGGTGATCCAGTAATCTTTTTTAACATTGCAAGGGGTGAAGGATTCAACCTCGTGGCCGTAGGTGTATACACCGGCAACTGGAGTTGTTGGGTCTGCGCTGCCCCAAGGTTGCACCATTCTGTACATCAAGGGTTCTTCAGCAAGGTATTCAATGGTTAGAGTCTGGCCAGCCTTTGGCAGGTAGGTTAAGCCGAATACATTGTGAACGATGGGGCCAGCAATGGGCTCCCCTGCTGCGTTCACGGCTTTGCTACCGGTTGCGGGGTAAGACAGGGTATAGGCATACATGCCTTCACTCACTTGTGCCACTGACTTAATCGTGGCTTCCGCTTGCAGCCATTTTGGCTGTTGTTGTTCCGTTTGTTGTTGTGCTGATTGTTTCGTTTGTTGCGCTGTTGGCTTTGTTGATTCCGGTTGATTGCACCCTGCCATTTGCGAAGCCAGCAGTGCTATCAATGCGCCTTGGAAAATTTTAATCATGGAATGCCCTTTGGGGTTTTAGTTCGTTGAGTCAGGGTGTGCCGCGGCTTTTGTCGTGAGTGCCTTGTATGTTATAAGAATGTGCCTGTATGAGGAATATCAATGATGATGAAAAAATGTGTTGCTGTGGTTGTTGGTTTGCTGTTGTCGGGGGCTGCGCTTGCTGAAGATTTAACCTCCACTCAGGCATATGCCTGCAACGATGGTTCAGAAATGGCGGCAGCCTATATTTCCACCGATGCAGGCAATGCCTATGCGGTGTTAATGATTGATGGCCGGCTGCACATCGCTGAAATTGCAGTCAGTGCTTCCGGGGCGCGTTATATTACTGCAAAAGATGGTGGCTATTCCTGGCATGTAAAACGTGGTCGGGGGCTTTTGTCTAAAACCCAGGGCGGCAAAGATGTTCAGGAAGGCACTTTGTCTTGCCGCGCAGTATCCGGTGAGCCGCCGCGTGAGTGTTCGTTTACTGTGAATG
>PDWJ01005272.1_pt1 | contig 10724 bp, 10 predicted proteins | sample 1430881 | NCBI WGS metagenome assembly PDWJ01 (sample SAMN01162460, study PRJNA174530) | Oral metagenome, whole genome shotgun sequencing project. | biome: Marine environment; feature: Marine mammal; material: Swab sample of the gingival sulcus; isolation source: swab sample of gingival sulcus... | reverse complement strand
CAAGAGATATTGCAAATGATGCCTGTAGGTTCTAAGTGGAAAGTGTTTATACCCACAGAATTAGCTTATGGTCAGAATGTTAGACCGGCAGGAGTAATTGAACCAAACATGCCTCTTATATTTGTAATTGAATTATTAGATATTATAAAGCCTGAAGCAAAAGAGAAGAAAAAGTAAGATTGTAATGCTTACGGAGTTACAATATTAAACCTAAAAAATAAAAGGGGAAGAGTGGTAATATCATCTCTTCCCACATTATTATTATATAAAATAAAAAACACAATGACAGCAGATATACATACAGAAAAAGGAGTAATGAAAGTTAAATTTTTTGAAGAAGATGCTCCCGGAACAGTTGACAATTTTGTAAAACTTTCAAAAAAAGGATTTTATAACGGACTTACTTTTCACAGAGTTATTCCCGGTTTTGTAATACAAGGCGGTTGTCCTTTGGGTGATGGTACAGGAGGACCCGGGTATTCAATTAATTGTGAGTTAGACGGAAATAATCAATATCACGACAGAGGTGTTTTATCAATGGCGCACGCAGGACGCAATACCGGTGGGTCGCAATTTTTTATTTGCCACAATAGAGAAAACACTTCGCATTTAGACAGAGTACATACTGTTTTTGGTAAAGTATACGAGGGTTTAGATGTAATAGACCAAATCAGACAAGGAGATAAAATCCTTAAAATAGAGGTTAGTGATTAATCGATAGTTGATAATTGATAATGGATAATTACCTTCGGTGAGGGCTTCGCCGTTGACAATGGATAATGGGCAGAGACCTCAAAGGTTTTTAAAACCTGTGAGGTCTGGTTGCCGACATGTTGGGCTAATAATTGATAATGATTAATGTTTAGTGATTAATGATTAATGTGAATTATCACATTTGCTAATTATCACATTAATATTACAGCATTAAAAGAAATAAAAAAATGAATTTAGAAATAAGCGGAAGCGTATTTAAAATATTGCCTGAAGTAACAGGTGAAGGAAGGAATGGCACATGGGTTAAGCGTGATTTTGTTATAGAAACAGAGGAACAGTATCCCAGAAAGGTTTGTTTTTCAACTTGGGGCGATAAAACACAAGAATTAAAAAATCTAACAGTAGGAGATAGTGTTTTGGTAAGTTTCAATGCTGATTCAAGAGAATATAACGAACGTTGGTATACCGATTTGAGAGCATGGAAAATAGTGAAAAACGCTGCAACCGGTGGTGGTAGCGCAGTTGAAATGCCACCAATAAGCGAAGATGATATTCCACCTGAAAGCGAAAATGATTTACCATTTTAGATAGTTGCATAAAACATTTAATCAAAGTAGGGTTTTAAGTTAAAGTGTGCAGGGTTAAGTTGCTGGTAGTTAGTAGTTTCTGTATATTTTGACTTTGTAGTTTTTAACTTGAGCTTAGCTCGAAACAACAACAGTTATGAAAATTAAAGTTGTAGACAAAAATAATGAAATATTGGCAGGTGTTAATGTAACACTTGAAGTGCGTAATAACTTAATTGAACTTAAATCGGACCAAAAGGGTATGGTTGAAGTAAAAGATGCCGAAGAAAACGACACAATAAAATATTATGCCAACAAAGATGATGTAACTGAACTGAAATTTTCAAAAGATGCAACAGTTTCTCTGAAAATAAACACTCCTTTGAGAGATATGTTGTTTGTTGTTACCGATACTGATGAGAAACCTGTAGCCGAAACAAGTTTTGTGTTTAGATATTCAGATAGAGAAATAAAAAAAGTAAGCAATCACATCGGAGAAATAAAACTGTCGAATATACCGGTAAATACAGAGGTTAAATGTTTTCAAATAAACAAAAGTAAAGAGGTAATTAATAAGCATTTATATAAATGTCAGAGCTATAAACAATCGTACAAGTTAGTGCTTGAAAACAAAAAAAACAGCAAAGATGTAAAAATCTTATTCAAGGATAAGAATGATGAAAGTATTAGTAATCTTACCATAAGATTTAAGATTGACGGAGAAGTATTTGATGAAAAAATAGACAATTCTTTCGTAGTATTAAAAGATATTGAAGAAGGAACCGTTATTGAGTGTAAGCAAATGATTCATGGCAAAGAACTACCGTGGCAAACTTACACTTGTGATGCTGATACCAAAGAGTTTGTTCTTTATTGCGAGCAGCAGTCTGAATCCTCTGATTCTGTGCCGACATCAAAATCTAAGATGAAATTCAGATTAGTTAATTCTAATGCTTATCCTATTGCCAATGCTGTTATTCGTTTTGAAATAGGTGATCATGTAAGAAACAAGTATACCAATAAAAACGGAGAAGTAGAAACTGATGAACTTAGTATGGGGGATAAGTTTAATGTTTCGGTGGATTTAAAAGGCAAAAAGCTAAGTAATGATTTTATATTTCAAGGGAGTGATGAAGTTCAACAACTTGTGTTAAAAAATAATAACACTAAACAATATTTGATTTTTAGTTTGTTATTGTTATTAGTTATTATAGTAGTTTTTTATGCCACAAAAGATTTTTCCTATGACACCAAAGTCGAAAAGACTGACGCTAAAGTAAGTAAGAAAGATACTACTATTATACATAATTATTACTTTAAGCTTAAAGATAAGGCTGATAGTAAAGCTATAAAAGGCAGTTTGGTGAAGTTGTATTACGCCGATACTGTAATGCTTGCATATACCAATGATTTAGGTAATGCAAAATTTAAAGCTTTAGAAAAGAAAGCACCCTCTAAATACGAAATTTCAAAATTAGGCTTTATTACTATAAAAAATAGTATTTTAAAGGACAGTATTTTGTCTGAAAGTATGCAAAAAGATACATCTATTTTTATTAATGCTAAGATTAATAAATGTAATGATGTTGTAAAGTCAACCGGAGAAAAAGTTATTTACCAAACATATAAGATGCAAGTTCGTAAAGGTCGTTTTAAAATATGGTTTAACTTTTTTAAGAAACTGCATGATATAAAAGTATACTCAGGTGATGTGGATAATATTAGTAAAGAAAATCTAATATTTAGTTCGGAAAAACCGCTAAAGGGAATATATAACTGCCCCTACATGAAATTTGACAATAAAGACGGACTTGTAACAGTATGTATTATAAGTAAAGATGCAAAATCGAATTGGGTTTCTAAAGTTTATTGTGCAAAACAAGTTCAAGTTTCAAACTAAGCTGTAATATGTTGAACAAATTCGTCTATTTTACGCTTTGAGTAATTAGTTTTAAATATTTGTTCGCATATAAAAATACCAATTAAAGCAACTATAATTCCCGCAATTACATCTATAGTGTAATGGTGACCCGAATATACAGCCGAAAACCATATTCCCATCATAAATATTGCAAAGAAAATATTTATCGCCCCCAATTTTTTCTTAATAGCATATACCAACACTATAATGGGATATGATGAATGTAAAGAAGGAATTGCTGCCAGAACATTTGCATTTTTATTATAAATATTAGCAAATACAGGTATTCCCACTAATTGGTCGAAATGTGCCAATCCCGCTGTATTGCCTGCTATGCCTAATTTTAAATCGAAGCCGTAGAGAGCAACATACCAAGGCGGTGCAGCAGGATAAATGTAGTATATTACAAAACCAATAAGATTAACAAACAAAAATACAAGCGAAAATTTAGTAAATAATACTTTATCTTTAAAGAATAAGTAAACTGCAAATGCTAAAGGTATAGGCACCCAATTAATGTAAAATAATCCGCTTAAAATATCCAAGAATTTACTGTGTGTAATTGCAAAAAACTCCGAGGGTGTATACAAAATATTATTATAAGTAATGCCAAATAGTGATTTTTCGAGTTCATAAGGTTGCTTAATATGTACTGTAGACACTTCGTAGTTTGGCACAAATCTCATGGAATCGTATATTATCCAGTAAATTATAAATATTGAAAAACCGAGAACAAATCTGCGAGAAGATTTATGTGCATAGTAGCCTATTAACCATACAGCAATAAGTATCAAGTGGTCTTGGCGTATTCCTCCTAAAAGAGTTGCCCAAAGCAGATACAAAGCAATTATGATTATATTAACTAAGATATTTGTTTTTGTAAATCGGTGAAAGGTATTATTTGTCATTTGTTTAGTTTTTTTATGTTTTAGGCTTTCGTCTGTCTTTTATCTTCTGTCTCCAGTCTTCCGTCTTCCGTCTTCCAACTCCAGTCTTCCGTCTCCCATCTTCCCTCTTCTGTCTCCCAACTCCTGTCTCCCGTCTCCCAACTTCCGTCTCCCAACTTCCGTCTCCTGTCTTCCGTCTCCCGTCTTCCGTCTCCTGTCTCCCGTCTCTTTTACTCCTCATTCTTTATTTTCTCATAAGTTTTACTCCCCGTTTTAGCATCATAACCAAACAATTCAATATATTTTACTTTAGGCCACCACGACGAATTATCAGCAAAAATATACAAATGGTCTAATATCGACATTGTGCCACCTATTTTCATATACGCAACAAACTTATTGTCAGATGTTTTCTTCAATAACAGTTTTCGTTTATCATAAGCAACCAACTCAAGTTCATATTGATTAGGCTTGCCTAATTTTTTAGACTTAACACCATAAGCAAATTTCTTTTCTATTGTACGCAATTCCATTCTTCTGCCGTCTTCGTCGTATCTTAACCAGTAAACATCTACAGGCTTATCGCTTATTAACTGCCCTGATGAATTATAATTTGCATCGTATATAATGGTATTGCTGTTATGGTTACGTTGTATGTAAAATAAACGTTTATCTGTTTTAGGGGGAATAGGGTAATTTTGAGAGTAGAGAATGTGATTACTATAAACCGTAAATGTTAGGATTAATATAATTAGTCTTTGCATAAGCGTTTTGTTTAATGGTTAATGGTTAATGGTTAATGGTTAGTGGTTAATGGTTAGTGGTTAATGGTTAGTGGTTAATGGTTAGTGGTTAATGGTTAGTGGTTAATGGGTGATAAGTTTACAATAAGTTGTTTTGTTTATACCAAGCAATAGTTTCTTTTAAACCTTTTTGTATGTCGTATTTTGGCTTAAAGTTAAAATCTTCAAATGTTGCGCTGCTGTCACAAAGCCAATTACCGGGGCTTATATCTTTATATTTTTCAGTATTTAAGGTGGCTGCTTTTTTCGTTATTTTAGATATTGTATCTGATATATAAGCAATGGGTTTCACAATAAATTTAGGTACTACTATTGTTATTGTTTTTTTGTTTAATGCTTGTTTTATGGCTTCTGAAAATTCTTGCGATGTATGATAATTGCCATCTGTTGCAAAATATGCACCTTTATTAATGTTTGATTGTAAGCCGCTAAATATCAAGTTTATAAGGTCTTCGACATGTATAAATGTTGCAAGTTGTTTTTTTGTTCCTATGTATGTTTCAATACCTTTATTAATCATTTTATACATTACAAAAAAATCTTTTTCTCTTGCTCCGTATACTCCTGTAGGACGAAAAATTATATATGGCAAGTCTGTTGTTTGCTCTATAAATTGTTCCGATTTTAATTTGCTTTTACCATACAATGAAACAGGCTTTCGTGGGTCGGTGATTTTTATTGGCGTATTAGTTTTGGGATTTCCCGGTCCGCATACAGCCAAAGTGCTTATGTAAACAAATTTATCTAATTTTATGTCGGTAGACAACAGTGCCTCTATTAAGTTTTTTGTGTACTGATAGTTTACCTTTTCAAAATTTGACTTATCAACAGCCTTTGTTACACCTGCACAATGTACAATATAGTTTAATTGTCCGTTGCCGCTGTTAAGTTCAGATAATTGCATTTTTAGTTTATCAACTTTTTCATAATCTAAATACACAAATTTTATTCTGCTGTCTTGTAAGTACTCCTTGTTGCTTGTTTTACGAATTGCAGCATACACATCGTATCCTTTTTTAAGCGCCTCTTCCACAAGAAAACTTCCTATGAAACCGCTTGCACCTGTTATTAATATTTTTGGCATAGTTGTTAGGTTCTGGGTATTGGGTTTTTGGTATTGGGTGATGAGTAATGAATGGGAATTATACATTAACCACTAACCATTAACCATTGTCAATTATCAATTATCAATTATTTTTTATACTTTCTAAAGAAACTTTTCCATTTCATGGCTATAACACCCCAAAGAGCTTCGCTAAAAATACCTCCGCTCATTTTCGATTCACCAAGTCTTCGGTTGGTGAAAACAATGGGTACTTCCTCAATTTTAAAACCAAACTTATAAGTGGTAAATTTCATTTCTATTTGAAAGGCATAACCTTTAAATCTTATTTTGTTAAAGTCTATGGTTTCCAGTACTTTACGTCTATAGCATTTAAAGCCTGCCGTTGTATCTTTCACGTGCATGCCTGTTACTATACGTACATATTGCGAGGCATAATACGACATTACAACCCTACCGATAGGCCAATTTACTACATTTACACCCGAAATATATCTTGAACCGATAGCTAAATCGGCACCATCTTCTAAGCAGGCTTTATGCAGGCGCAGCAAATCTTCGGGATTGTGCGAAAAATCGGCGTCCATTTCAAAAATAAACTCGTATTCTCGTTCCAAAGCCCATTTGAAACCTGCAATATAGGCAGTTCCTAAACCTAATTTGCCTTTACGCTCATGTATAAACAGCCTATCATTAAATTCGCTTTGCAGTTCTTTCACCTTTGTCGCCGTTCCGTCGGGCGAATTGTCGTCAACTATTAAAACACTAAACTCCTCAGACAAAGATAAAGTTTTCCTTATTATTGCCTCAATGTTTAGTATTTCGTTGTAAGTGGGTATGATTATGATGCAACTTGTCATTATTATTTATTTTTAAATTGCAATTTAGTGAATGTTTTATTTTTTTTAATAAAATAGTCAAATATAATACTGTGTGGGAATATTTCTTGAATGTTTTTTTGTGCTAAGTTGTCCGTTTTTGGGTTGCTTTTAATTCCCTTTCTATTTTTATAAAAACTGATATGTGCCTTAAATACTGCTGTAAAAAATGCAAATTTAAAACTTATTAAATAAACCAAAGATGATAATACATCTAAAATCAGACGCACAAATATAACACTTAATCTTCTGTTTTTAGGTAAATTTTTATACAATAAGAATAAATTATTCCTGTAATTAAGGTATAATTTTCTTGCACTATTATTGGGTAAAGCTCCTCCTCCAAGATGATAAACAGTTGATGCCGAATTATAAAACACCTTGTAACCCATGTTTTTCAACCGCCAACAAAGGTCTATTTCCTCCATGTGAGCAAAAAAGTTATTGTCTAAGCCGCCTGCAAGTTTAAATAAATCGGCTCGTACAAACATACAAGCACCTGTTGCCCAAAATATTTCTTGTGTGTCGTTATATTGCCCCTCGTCTTTTTCAAAGCTGTTAAGTATGCGACCTCTGCAAAACGGATAACCGTATTTGTCGATAAACCCGCCTGCTGCTCCGGCATATTCAAAATATTCTTTATTGCTGTATGACAATATCTTAGGCTGACATGCCGCAATGTTCGGGTCTTTATCCATAAATTCAACTACAGGTTCTATCCAATTAGCTGTAACTTCAACATCTGAATTGAGCAGTACAAAATATTTAGCCTCGATTTGCGCCAATGCTTTATTGTAGCCTCCGGTGTAACCGTAATTTTTGTCAAGTAAAATTAACTTTATTTGAGGATATGCAGTTTGTAGAAATTCTACCGAATTATCGGTTGAGCCATTATCAGCTACGTAAATATCGACATTATCAATTCTTGAATGCTCAATTACAGATGGCAGAAACTCTTCGAGATGCTTCTGTCCGTTCCAATTTAATATTACAATAGCTGTTTTGTTTTGCACAGTAGTTGTTTTTGTGAGTTGGAAATGGGGAGTTGGAAGTAGAAAGTTGGAAGTAATGACTTCCAACTCCCTACTTCCAACTTCTAACTACTCCATTATACTTTTTATATCGCTTTGCAGTTCATTAAAGATATTGGAATTTGAGGCAATTATTTCTTTTCCGAAAATATAATCGCTGCCCCCTGAAAAATCGCACAGTTTGCCGCCTGCTTGCTCAACTATGAAAGCACCTGCTGCTACGTCCCAAGGGCTTAAACCATATTCGTAAAACGCATCGAAGCGTCCGCAAGCAACATAAGCCAAGTCGGTTGCTGCCGAACCTAATCGCCTTAATCCATGAGATTTTTGCATAAAAAACTCCAAAGTCTTCATAAATTGAGGCAATCTGGTATAATCGTAATAAGGAAAACCGGTTGCTATTAGTGCATCTTGTACATTTGCAGCTTCTGTTACTTTAATTTCCTTGCCGTTTAAATATGCCTCTGCACCTTTCCAACTGTAAAAAGCCTCTTGGCGGGTTATTTCATATACTATACCCAATATAACTTCTGAGTCATTCATTAAAGCTACACTTATTGCATGAGGCATTAATCCGTGTATAAAATTTGTTGTGCCGTCAAGCGGGTCTATAATCCATTTTAGAGGCTTATCATCTTGTTTTACAGTGCTTTCCTCTGCTATAAAACCTGCCTCGGGCAGTAATTCCGACAAAGCATCTACTAATTTCTTTTCGGCTGTTTTATCTACAAACGAAACAAAATCATGCGCACCTTTTGCCTCTACTTTGTTGCTGTCGAAATTTTGCATTTCGCTTGATATGTAATCGCCTGTTTCTTTTATTATTGTAATTACTTGCTTGCAAATATTTTCTAAATTCATTTTTTTTTCTAATATGTCATACCTATTATCCCATAATTATCCCATAATTTCGCTGACGCTGCATTATGGGCTATAACCATGCCGTCCCTGACGGGACTATGCCGTGCGTAAGCCTAATTATCAATTATCAACTATCAACTATCAACTATCAATTATCCATTATTCATTATTCATTGTTAATTATCAATTACTCCTAACTTTCATCTTACGGTTTAACAATTCGTTTATTTTATCTCCTTTTTTACTGAATATGATAATTGCGGTTATACCTGCTATAATCATTATGCTTGATATAATTTCAGCTTGTGTAATTCCAAAACCGAAGATATGATATTCGTTGTTTATTCTAATTTGTTCAATTAAAAATCGTTCAAAACCCGCCAATGTTATGAAAATTGAAAACAAAACGCCCGGCATTTTTATTTTTTTGCGTATCGACCACAAAAATATAAAAACCACAATCATCATCATTGTTTCATAAAATGGTGTCGGGAAAACCGGCACATCTAATACATGACAATGGCTCATTGTACATTCCGACATTTTTTTGCCTGCATCTATCACATTATTAGGGTAATTATACGACCACATCCAGTCGGGTAGAAAACTCATCCAATCGGGTTTTGGGTTTGGGTTGTTTATTCCCCAACAGCCGTCGCCCGAGATTTGGCATCCAAGTCTACCCACTCCATAAGCAAGGGCAAGGGCAGGAGCAGCAGAGTCTAAAGCAAGAAGCGAGGGAATATTATTTTTAGACACATAAATAATAACTGCTATTACACCCACTATTAATCCTCCGAGAAATGTTAAGCCGCTAAACGAAAATATGGCATCAATGGGGTTGGCTATTAAATCATCAATATTCTCAAGATTGTGAAATATTTTTGCGCCAAGCAAACCAAAAATAGCTGCAATTACCAGAATATTACCTGCTAATTCATGCGGATACATGCTTACATTTACCCATTTAGGTTTATCTAATTGTTTCTTTTTTTTGTCTTTCCAGTTTAGGTATACCGATATGGCGGCAACTAAAAGCCCTCCTAAAAAACTACCCCTTTTCGAAAGAATAAATAGTTGCGGATTATGTACAAAATCAGTGTAGTTAAATATTATTTCTACCAATTTGAAACCTATAAAAAATCCGACTATTGCCGAAATCACTAAGGAACTGATGCTTGCAGGTTCTCCTATTTTTACACGTTTGGTTATTTCATGTAACAAGCCCAGTTTTTCTTTTCTTTTAAATTCTCTTGATAAAATGAAAATACCTGTTAGAAATGCCATAGCTACAAAAAAGCCATAGGTTTGTATGGGTAAAGGTATGTTTATGCCAAATACGTCTTTAAAAAAATCTGTTAAAGTTGGGTACATTTAATTAAAAATTAAGAATTAAAAATTAAGAATTAAAAGTTTAAAGCTAAACCAATACTTCGTTATATTTTTGTAATTGTTTGATAATAATGGTTTAAAAAAATAAAATAATATTTGTGTAATACTTTACTTATAAGTAGTGTAACAGATTGCTAATTACTGATTACTAATTATTAATTGAGCAAAGCGCACAACAGAGGCACGAAAGTATAAATAATTTTAATATAATCCTTATTTTTATAAAACTTTTCTTAACTCAATGCTCGTTACCAGACATTGTAATTTCACTATAAGCTTATTTTTTGTTAATTTTGCGGCAAATTTTTTAATATTTGCTTATGACTTTCAATGATTTGAATATAACTACACCCTTGTTAAATGCTATAAATGATTTAGGATTTGTACAAGCAACTCCCATTCAAAAGGAAACATATCCGATAGTGATGTCGGGAAAAGACCTTGTGGGTGTTGCACAAACAGGTACAGGTAAAACATTTGCATATTTATTGCCTATACTAAGGCAACTAAAATATTCAAATCAGACAAAACCCAGAGTTTTAGTAGTTGTGCCAACCAGAGAGTTAGTTTTGCAAGTAGTAACTGAAATTGAAAAACTTACAAAATAC
>PDWJ01005561.1_pt1 | contig 10726 bp, 7 predicted proteins | sample 1430881 | NCBI WGS metagenome assembly PDWJ01 (sample SAMN01162460, study PRJNA174530) | Oral metagenome, whole genome shotgun sequencing project. | biome: Marine environment; feature: Marine mammal; material: Swab sample of the gingival sulcus; isolation source: swab sample of gingival sulcus... | reverse complement strand
GATTTTATAGTGGGTGCATTGCGGGAGAGCCTCGATGAAGTTTGCGCCAAAATTTAAACAATAATAGGGAGAAATGCGTATGGAACGAGTGGTAATTGCCGGTGCTGTCCGGACACCTATTGGAAAATACATTGGGGGCTTAAAAGATCTGCCGGCATATGAGCTGGGGGTTCTGGTGTTGAATGAGGCCGTGAAGAAAGCTGGCATCACCCCTGATATGGTGGATGATGTCATTATGGGACAGGCCTATCAGAATGGCGAGTCTGTCAATATTGCCAGGGTTGCGTTACTGGCAGCCGGTTGGCCGGTGGATATTCCTGGGATAACCATTGACAGGCGATGCTGTTCGGGACTTGATTCCATCTGCTTTGGTGCGATGAAAATCCAGAGTGGCCAGGGAGACATTATTGTTGCCGGCGGCATTGAGAGCATGAGCCGGGCAGAGTTTTACATCCCCGGTGAATTTATGAAATGGGGTGTTGGCGGGCGCATGGATGATAAGTGGGGCGCGATGCCCAGAGGCCATGGGGCAATGTCTATGTGGGGAGTGCCTTTCTTTGACCGGATTCAGCGGGCGCGGGTCATGTCACAGCCGGTTGAACGGTTTGGAGAACTGAACTCGATGATGTCCTGGGCGGAAAGTGCTGCCGCCAACGAACATATCACCCGGGAACAGGCAGATTCCTGGGCTTGTGAGAGCCATAAAAAGGCGTGTAAGGCGATTGATTCCGGTAAGTTCAGAGAAGAGATCGTTCCGGTTGTTGTCCCTCAGAGAAAGGGCGCGCCGTTGGTGATTGACACAGATGAACCGCCGCGGCGGGATACCTCTCCTGAAAAGCTTGCCAAGTTGAAAACCGTCTATAAGGATGGTATTTGTACTGCCGGAAACTCATCTACTGAAAATGACGGTGCCGCAGTTGTGATTCTTTTACGTGAATCCAGGGCGGAACAGCTCGGTATCGAGCCGCTGGGATACCTTACCTCCTTTGCTGTAGCGGCCTCAGATCCTGTTCTCACATATCCTGCGGTGCCGGCATCTGTTGAAAAGGCACTTAAAAAGGCTGATCTCTCGATAGATGATATGGATCTTATCGAAATACAGGAAGCCTTTGCTGCCCAGGTATTGGCAGATGCCAAGTTGATGGGGATTTCCCAGGAAATACTTGACGAACGGGTGAATGTAAACGGTTCTGGAATTTCTTTGGGGCATCCGATTGCCGCAACCGGTACCATGCGGCTGGTAACATTATTACATGAAATGAAACGGCGAAATAGCCGGTATGGACTTGAGACCATTTGCGGCGGCGGCGGCCATGGTATCGCGGTTGTTGTTGAACGTAGATAAGTATCTGTTTCTTCGATATGATCTTTTGCATCTAAGTAATCACTGTTAGCAAGGATAATACAGACATGCCATTTACGGAAGTCAATGAAGTCCGCTTCTTGAGGGAGTAGATGGCATGGTCTGAATGATTGGAAAGTTGCCCGATTATCGGCATATCTATGCTATATCTCCTTGTTCTGCCATGTAATTATGCTGTAATCATTGCCACTATTTTCTTTCGTTGAGTTTCGTGGTACTTGCTGTGGTTCGTTGTCTTATAAAATCAATTGATTCGGAAATGATGAATCGTGTTACGAAGGTGCATGAGTACGGGAAATTGATTAATAAAGAAGATGACATTGTCGACGAAATGATATATATACGCTAATGGCATTTTTTGCTGTTATCTGTTGATTGAGGAAGGGCGAAAGCCCTGTGATGCTATTATGTCGTTTTTTCGGCTGGCGGTCTGAGCCTGTTATGGTCTGGACAGCCCATTTTTAAGCGAAGGAGGTATCATGTTAGAAATAAAGAAAATCCTTGTCTGTATAGATTTGTCAGAGTTCTCCGGCAATATTCTTGACTATGCGGTTGAAGTTGCCTGGCGGGAAGGCGCTGAGATTATAGTTTATAACATCATTAATCAGCGTGATATTGATCATGTAGAAGATATACGTGAATATTGGTATCTCTATTCTCTTGGATCTTCGGCAAAGAGTATCACTCCAGAACAATATATAGAGCAAGAGAAGGCGCGCCGCACTGAAGAATTGGAAAAACTTGTCGAAAAGCATCTTGGCAAGTCTGGGGCGAATATTTCTATAAGAATCGATACAGGTCATCCACATAAGGCTATCATTAAAACTGCGAAAACAGGAAACATAGATCTTATTGTTATGGGAAACAAGGGCCGAGGTAATTTCACGGACACTGTCCTTGGTAGTACCGCCCTGCGTGTTTTGAGAAGATCAACTGTTCCTGTTTTGAATGTACGATAGAATTATATAATTTGCGTTATCGTTACTTGCTGGACTATTACAGGTCGTTTGTCATTATCGCAGTTTGTATTACTGGATTTTAAGGTTCTCTCATGCCGCCACCAATGATATTGGTGGCGGTTTGCATTTGTGTTGATATTCCTGCAACATATCGAAATTGACGAATTGTATCCAGACACAACCCGCCTGGATACAATTGATTTATCTTCCCAGCATGGCTTTTACTCTTTATGAGAGCGTAGGAAGCCGCAGCAGATGTATGTTTTTTCCCTTTACATCGATGTAGCCTTCATCAGCTAATCTGCGAAATATACGTGACAGGGTTTCCGGAGAAACACCCAGCAACAGAGCGATCTGCTTTTTATCTTCGGGCAGGACAATGGTTGTACTGCCGCATTGCTTGTGCAGGTGGTGAAGATAATTGAGAAACCGTTGTTTCGGCTCGGAAAGGGCAAGATCCTTGATGCTGTTAAGGAGAAAACGCTGTCTTTTTGCTACGTATTCCAGGAGATGACCGGCAAATGGAGGATTGAGCTCAACCAACCGGCGGAGATGTCTGACATCAAAAGATAAATATTCAGACTCTTGCAGTGCGACTGCGCTTACCGGATAGATCCCTTCTGTCATCAGGGCAAACCAGGCAATGAGCTGCCCTGGGGTGATAAATGTAGCGATTACCTCTTTTCCTTCGCTGTTAGTGCGTATCAGTTTAATTCGGCCTGATGCAAGAAAATAAGCAGCGTTTCCTTTCTGCTGTTCCAGAAAAAGAACTGTATTTCGCTTGATGGTGCCGAATTGGCAGAGGTTGCCTAATTCAGAGACTTTCTCGTCACCCTGCTCGTCAAAATATTTTTTGAGGAAAAAAAGTAAAGCGTCTCGTTTATTCATTGTTTTCTGAAACAGGATATCAAAATCATTCTTGATATTTTCCATAGTTTGAAAAATATTAGCATTCCTTAACGTAACGAACCATACATAAACTTGCAAGCTTCAGTTTATGTTTGCGTATTATTTCAAAGGATACCAACGGGTTGTTTCAATATGCTGGTTTGGCCAGAGCTGATGAAGAATAGGGAGAGGTCGTACGGCAGTGAAATCGGAATTGCCGGTGCATATGAAGGGGATATCTACTTTTTATTGTGTAATAGAGTAGTTATACTATAAAGAAGTGTCTCAAAACGATAAGGTTTGGGCAGAAATTGATCTGCGCCGAGTTTAAGAACATTCTGGGAACTTTCTTTCCCGGAATAACCACTTGTTGCTATTATCTTGAGGTCAGAGGAAATTTGACGTAGTGCTTTCAGGCATTCGATCCCTCCGATTCCCGGCATGATAATATCCAGTATAACCAAATCTATATCAGGATGTGCCTTAAATATTTCCAAAGCCTCTTCTCCATTTTTCGCTACCACTACATTGTAGTTATATTGGATCAGGGCTTTCCTGGTTAGACTTCTCAATGATTTTTCATCCTCGATAAGGAGTATGGTTTCAGAATTCAGAGAGTAATAAATTTTTTCATTGTAAGACTTACTGTAGAGGCAATTATTCAGGGATAAGGCTGGTAAAAAGATATCGAACTGAGTTTGTTTTCCTTCTTCACTTACGCAGCGTATATGCCCCTTATGTTCTTTAATGATACCGTATGCCATGGAAAGACCAAGGCCTGTTCCTTTGCCAACATCCTTTGTGGTAAAAAAGGGATCAAAAATTCGTTTTACCGTGGCTTTATTCATGCCATGTCCGGTATCAATAAATTTTATGCAAACATATTTGCCTGGAGAAAGCTGAAGATGATTATCATCGCAGAGATCGAGCATTTCCGTTTTGATAGTCAATGTTCCGCCATCAGGCATTGCGTCTCTTGCATTATTGGCAATGTTGATAAACACAGATTCCAGTCTGTTCTTATTCCCTTTTACTGGCGGAAGGTCGGGGGTTAGCTCCCGGCTGAGAAGTATATTTTTATGCAAGGTTCTATTGAGAATTTCAAACACCTCTGACAGCAGTCTGTTAATGGATACCTCTTCCAGTGTAACTTCTGTTCGTCTACTGAATGTGAGAAGATGCTGTACAAGCTTCCTTGCCCGTTCGGATGCCTGCAGGATGTGTTTGTAATTCTTGATATGTTCAGCTCCGGCATCCCTGTTGTATAAGCCCATTTCACAGTACCCGAAGATCACAGTCAGAATATTGTTGAATTCATGGGCGATACCACCTGCTAGGGTTCCGATAGCCTCCATTTTCTGGGATTGGAACAGTTGCGCTTCCAACTCCTTGTTCTTGTTTTCTACAAGAATCTGCTCAGTTATATCTCTCACCAGGCAAAAGTTGTGAGGTACTCCGTTTATCTCTATAATAATTGCGGATAAAGAACCATGCCGTATGCTTCCATCCTTCACCTTGACTTCTATTTTCAGATTCTGAATAGATCCTTCACTTTTCAAGGTTTCCAGAATATTGTTTCTACTTGATTCATCGTTTAATAAATTGAGTTCAAAAACTGATTTTCCAAGTACTTCCTCAGATGTATACCCAGTAATTCGCAAAAAAATTTGATTAACATCTACGTATATTCCGTCAGAAAGCGTGGTGATGCACAGAGGTATAGGACAGTTGTTAAAGGCCTTATGAAATTTCTTTTCGCTTTCCTGGATAGCTGCAGTGAGTTTCTTTCGTTCCTTCTCAACTTTTTTCCTGTTTGCTATTTCGTTGCGTAATTGCAGATTGGTTGACACAAGGCTTATTATTTCCCGGGCTATAAAATGCAAAAATTGAGCTGCTTTTACTACCTGCTCTCGTGAAGCTACTTTCGTTTTTTGCACCATCTGCCAATATATTTCGGGATCAATATCGAGCTCTTTTGCATGTCTGTACGCATCGGCTTTCTGCGGCATTTTTTCGAAAGTTTGGCCAATAACGAGATAGCCGACTAAATCTTCACCAATTCTTATAGGAATGTGGCCTTCAAGTAATCCTGCATGGCAGGCAGTGATCATGGTATCGGAAGGAATATCATTCCTCATTTTCTCTTTCAAACTGGTAGCAAATTCCTGGCAATGTTCGAGACCAATGGGACTTTTCCGAATCAAATTAACACAAAGCGACTCTGGGCTTCCGGCAAAAGAGACCAGGTTTCCTTCATTATCCAGACAGCCAATGGGAAGTCCGGTAATTTCGAAAACATACTGCTGCATATCCTGAAGTTGTTGTTGATCGATTAATTCCAGCAGTTTTATCTTTTTTGCCACCAGGTTTGTATCCATTGAGAGGTTATTTTTTTGATCAGGGAGCTGGCTGCCGCCAGCGCGTACCTTCTGCCGGGCCGCTGTCTTTAAGCATACAGCGGCCCGGCAAGAGATAACTTACCATTATAGCAGCCGCTTTATAGACAAATCACCGCGGAACCTCCGTTACGGGCCTTGATCGGGAAACAGAGGATATTCTTACCTGGTGCAATCAATATGGGCTGTTCGTACCAGGCTGTACCGTCGCCCAGCTGCCCGGAACTATTACTCCCCCAGGTCCACAGGGTGCCGTCTGTTTTGATGGCTGCTGTGTAACCAGATCCTGCGCTGATCGATTGCCAATCGTTTGCATCGCCAATCTGCATCGGGACATACCTGTAAGTGGTTGTATCGTCGCCCAGCTCCCCGAAAATATTGAGTCCCCATGCCCATAAGGTGCCGTCGGTTTTCATGGACACTGTGTGGTCTCCACCAGTCTTGACCGACTGCCAATCATTTGCATCGCCAATCTGTACCGGAACGTACCTGTAAGTGGTTGTACCATCGCCCAGCTGGCCGAAATCATTCTGCCCCCATGCCCATAAGGTGCCGTTGGTTTTTAGTGCCACGGTATACTCATACCCGGCACTGACCAACTGCCAATCATTTGCCGTGCCAATCTGCACTGGTATGAGTTGAGTTTCGGTGGAGTTATTACCCAGCTCTCCAGAATTATTACGGCCCCATGCCCAGAGTGTACCGTCGGTTTTAATGGCCGCCGTGTGATTATATCTGGTACTGACCGATTGCCAATCGGAATCGTTGCCAATCTGCACCGGAACGAGTTGATTTTCGGTGGAGTTATTACCCAGCTGCCCAGAATTATTATGGCCCCAGGCCCACAAGGTGCCGTCGGTTTTGATTGCTACGGTATGATATTCTCCAACACTGATCGATTGCCAATTGGAATCAGTGCCAATCTGCACAGGGACGTTCCTGTCAGTAGTGGTACCATCTCCCAACTCCCCTAAATAATTCCACCCCCATGCCCACAGGGTGCCGTCGGTTTTTAGCGCTACAGTATGCCTTCCTTCTCCACTGACCGACCGCCAGTCGGAATCAGTGCCAATCCGTACCGGAATCTTTTTATAAATATCGGTGCCATCGCCCAGTTGGCTGTACTGATTATATCCCCAAGCCCAGAGGGCGCCGCCTGTTTTGATTGCCACGGTGTAACCAAATCCAGCACTGACTGACCGCCAATCGTTTGTCGTGCCAATCTGCACCGGACTCTTTTTATTACCGGCTAAATCATTGCCTAGCTGTCCGAAATCATTCTGCCCCCAGGTCCAGAGACTGTGGTCGGTTTTGATAGCTACGGTGTGATTTCCTCCAGCACTGGCCAACTGCCAATTGCTTGCAGTGCCAATCTGTAAGGGGACATGCCTGTTAGTGGCAGTGCCATCGCCCAATTGTCCGTATTCATTATGCCCCCAGGCCCACAGGCTGTGGTCGGTTTTAATGGCTACGGTGTGCTCTCCCCTGACGCTGACCGACTGCCAATTGGTTGCGGGGCCAATCCGCACAGGGACGTTCCTGTTAGTAGTTGTACCATCGCCCAGCTTCCCGTACTTATTATGCCCCCAGGCCCACAAGGTGCCGTCGGTTTTGATTGCTACGGCATGATAATCTCCAGTACTGACCGACCGCCAATCTGTTGCATCGCCAATCTGTACCGGGACGTGTCTTTCAGTCCAGGTGCCATCGCCCAGCTGCCCGAAACTATTACTTCCCCAGGCCCAGAGTGTGCCGTCGGTTTTGATCGCTACGGTGTTATTTACTCCAGCACTGACGGACTGCCAATTGGTTGCGGGGCCAATCCGCACAGGGACGTTCCTGTCAGTAGTTGTACCATCGCCCAGCTTCCCGTACTTATTGAGCCCCCATGCCCATAAGGTGCCGTCGGTTTTAATTCCCACGGTATGGTAGTCCCCGGCACTGACCGATTGCCAATCGGCTGCGAGACCAATCTGCACAGGGACGTTCCTGTCAGTAGTGGTACCATCTCCCAACTCCCCGTTATAATTCCACCCCCAGGCCCACAGTGTACCGTCGGTTTTAATGGCTATGGTATAATATGCTCCAGCACTGACGGACTGCCAATCGGCTGCATCGCCAATCTGTATCGGATTGCGCCTATTGTTATTGGTACCATCGCCCAGCTGCCCGAAATCATTATCTCCCCATGCCCACAAGGTGCCGTCGGTTTTGATCCCCACAGAATGTGACCAGCCACCATCCACCTGCGAAAAGACTGCTGCCTCTGCCGGTTGCAGATACACCAGCATGCACATCAACGCCGCTACTATCACTGCTGCCCTTCTGTTACTGAAAATCATTGCTTATCTCCTGATGAAAGGATTCTTCTTGTCTAGCATGTTTTATCAGACCGCCCAGCAGACCTGGTATCAGCAGCTCCTCTAGAGACAAATCACCGCGGAACCTCCGTTACGGGCCTTGATCGGGAAGCAGAGGATATTCTTGTCTGGTATCGTCACCATGCCTGGTGCAATCAGTATGGGCTGCTCGTACCAGGCTGTGCCGTCGCCCAGCTGCCCGAAACTATTACGTCCCCATGCCCAGAGTGTGCCGTCGGTTTTAATGGCCACGGTGTGTTCCCAGCCAGTTTTGCCCCATTGCCAATCGGTATCACTGCCAATCTGCACCGGACTGTTTTCATTATTGGTGGAATCGTTACCCAGCTGTCCGTACTTATTGCCGCCCCATGCCCAAAGTGTGCCGTCGGTTTTGATAGCCACCGTGTACGTTCTGCCGCCATAGGCCAACTGCCAATTTGTTGCATTGCCAATCTGTACCGGGACGTGTCTGTCAGTCCTGGTACCATCGCCCAGCTGTCCAAAATAATTTTCACCCCAGGCCCACAGGGTACCATCAGTTTTGATCGCCAGGGTATGAACTATCCCGGCGATGACCGACTGCCAATTGGTTGCATTACCAATCTGCACAGGAGCGAGTTGATTATCGGTGGAGTTGTTGCCCAGCTGGCCATGATTATTACGCCCCCAGGCCCAGAGCGTGCCGTCGGTTTTAATGGCTACGGTGTGATTATATCTGGTGCTGACCGACTGCCAGTCGGAATCAGTGCCAATCTGCACCGGGCTCTTTTGACTATTGGTGGAATTATTGCCCAACTGGCCATAATTATTACGCCCCCATGCCCAGAGTGTGCCGTCGGTTTTGATAGCTACGGTATGGTAATATCCAGCACTGACCGACTGCCAATCTGTTGCATCGCCAATCTGTACCGGGACGTGCCTGCCAGTCCAGGTACCATCGCCCAGCTGGCCGCTCCCATTACGTCCCCATGCCCAGAGTGTGCCGTCGGTTTTAATGGCCACGGTATGATATTCTCCAGCACCGACCGACTGCCAGTTGGAATCGGTGCCAATCTGTGTCGGACTGTTTTGATTATTGGTGGAATTATTGCCCAGCTGGCCATAATTATTACGTCCCCAGGCCCAGAGTGTGCCGTCGGTTTTGATAGCCAGGGTATAGTCATATCCAGCGCTGACCAACTGCCAATCTGTTACATCGCCAATCCGCACCGGACTCTTTTTATTACCGGCTAAATCATTGCCCAGCTGGCCGTACTCATTCTTTCCCCAGGCATAGAGGCTGTGGTCAGTTTTGATAGCCAGAGTGTGGTGATATCCAGCACTGACCGACTGCCAATCTGTTGCATCGCCAATCTGCACCGGGATCTTTTGCTTATCGGTGGAGTCGTTGCCCAGCTGACCGTACTCATTCTTCCCCCATGCCCAGAGTGTGCCGTCGGTTTTAATGGCCAGGGTGTGATTTCCACCAGCACTGACCGACTGCCAATCGGTATCAGTGCCAATCCGAGTAGGGACGTGCCTGTTAGTCGAGGTACCATCGCCCAGCTGGCCATAATTATTATAGCCCCATGCCCAGAGTGTGCCGTCGGTTTTGATAGCCATGGTGTGCTCATCTCCGCCACTGACCGACTGCCAGTTGGAATCAGTGCCAATCTGTGTCGGACTGTTTTGATTATTGGTGGAATTATTGCCCAGCTGGCCAGAATTATTACGTCCCCAGGCCCAGAGTGTGCCGTCAGTTTTAATGGCTACGGTATGGTAATATCCAGCACTGACCAACTGCCAATCGGAATCCGTACCAATCTGCACTGGGCTCTTTTGATTATCGGTGGAGTTATTGCCCAGCTGACCGCTCCCATTATAGCCCCATGCCCAGAGTGTGCCGTCGGTTTTGATAGCCAGGGTGTGATTTCCACCAGCACTGACCGACTGCCAGTTGGAATCAGTGCCAATCTGCACCGGGCTCTTTTGATTATTGGTGGAATTATTGCCCAGCTGGCCATAATTATTACGTCCCCATGCCCAGAGTGTGCCGTCGGTTTTGATTGCTACGGTGTAACCAAATCCAGCACTGACCGACTGCCAATCGGCATCGTCGCCAATCTGCACAGGGCTGTCCTCACTAGCGGTAGAGTTGTTACCCAGCTGGCCGTACTCATTATTTCCCCAGGTCCAGAGGGTACCGTCCCTGCGAAAAGACTGCTGCCTCTGCCGGTTGCAGATACACCAGCATGCACATCAACGCCGCTACTATCACTGCTGCCCTTCTGTTACTGAAAACCATTGCTCACCTCCTGATAAAAAGTTTCTTATCCCTCAATTATTGACAGAACTTCCTTCCATTACCTGTAAATATACATTTTTATCGATACATCGCCAATCAGCAACTCGATGTAACTTCTTTTTTTCAATCATAGCCAGTCAGATTGGTGTACTTCTGCCCTTACCTTCCCAAAAAGGATGAGCGATGCTCAGTTCAACATATTTTTCTGTTTATATCATCCCTTACCGGCAGCACCAGCTATAGGCGTTCTGGAACATCTGCATCCAGGGAGTCACTTCCAGTTCTGCCATATTCTGTGGAAGATAATGCGCCTGCCAGGCAAGAAACGCCCGTTCCGGATGGGGCATCATCGCCAGATGTCTGCCGTCTTCTGAGCACAACCCGGCAAGACCGTGGATCGAGCCGTTGGGATTAAACGGGTATTCCCGGGTTGCCCTTCCCTGATCGTCAACATAAACAAGCGGACTCATGCCCTG
>PDWJ01005270.1_pt1 | contig 10726 bp, 16 predicted proteins | sample 1430881 | NCBI WGS metagenome assembly PDWJ01 (sample SAMN01162460, study PRJNA174530) | Oral metagenome, whole genome shotgun sequencing project. | biome: Marine environment; feature: Marine mammal; material: Swab sample of the gingival sulcus; isolation source: swab sample of gingival sulcus... | reverse complement strand
CGCTGTCGGGGCTTACTTAAGCTTTTTTGTTGATGGCGTCACCGGGCCGCTTATTGTGGTCTTTCAAACGGCTATTTTTTTACTGGTCTTTCTGTTTGCCCCTAAACACGGCTTAATCGCCAATCAATTCAAGCAGCGCCATCACCGTAACAATAACCCGGTAAAATGTAAAAACAAGGACGCAGTGTGATGGATACTTTATATGCCTGGTTTATTTATCCCTTTAGTTTTGAATTTATGCAGACGGCACTTTATGCGGCGGTTGTTATTGGGGTGGTTTGTGCCATCTTATCCTGTTTTTTAGTGCTAAAAGGCTGGTCTCTGATGGGGGATGCCGTCGCTCATGCGGTGCTTCCCGGCATCGCAGTAGCTGAAATCATCGGCTTTGCCCACCCGATAGGTGCGGTTATTTCAGGTTTTATTTGTGCGATTGCCACGGGGTTTATTTGTGAAAACAGCCGATTGAAAGAAGACACGGTCATGGGTATTGTCTTTTCAGGTATGTTTGCTGCCGGTATTTTAATGATTTCGCAGATACAAACCGATAAACATTTAATGCATATTATCAAAGGCAATTTACTGGGCATTAGCCAAACGGAATTTAACCAAATCGTTATTATTTCTGCGCTGGTGATAATTATTATGGCATTGAAATGGAAAGATTTCATGCTGTATTGCTTCGATATGGCACATGCCCGGGTTGTCGGCTTGCCGGTACGCGGGCTGCATTATGCCTTATTAACGTTACTGGCACTAACCATTGTCGCTGCTATTCAGGCGGTTGGCGTGATTATGGTGGTATCATTATTGGTCGCCCCCGGAATTACCGCATTTGTATTGACCAAAAGCTTTTCCAGGATGATGATGATTGCCATTGCCGTTTCGGTTACTGCCTCGGTTTCCGGTACCCTGATTAGTTTTCACCTTGATGCTTCACCGGCGGCCAGTATTGTCTTGGTACAGTCTTTTATCTTTACACTGGTATTGATGTTACGTAATATTGCCAGGACAATTATTAGTAATAGTAAACCTGCCGAATAACCGCTTATCGATGTATAGTGAGATAGCTTAATTCCTACTACTTAATTTCTACTACGGCGTTTACGCCGTCTCGCCGTATTTGAAATACTGTCTTCGACGGCAAGCCTTGTAGTAGAAAGCAAACTATTTCACTATATTTTATCAATTATATGCCATTGTTTTTATGGCGATAAACGCTGTCGATGCCACATATCCTGTATAAAGGTATATTCAACGCGGTCATGCAGACGGCTGGGTTGCCCCTGCCAAAACTCAAAGCGCTCAGGGACAATTCGATAGCCTCCCCAAAATTCAGGCAACGGCACATCCTTAGCAACAAAATGCCGGGTAAATTGTTTGACCTTATCCATTAATAAGGCCCGCGAAGAAATCACCTGGCTTTGTACCGATACCCAGGCACCAATTTGGCTATCACGCGGGCGTGAGGCAAAATACTTGAGGGATTCAGCATAACTGACTTTTTCTGCCCGACCCTCAATCATAATTTGCCGCTCTAAGGCATACCAGGGAAAACAAACCGATACCTGGTTATTTTCTGCAATATCCTTAGCTTTTTGACTACCGTAGTTAGTAAAAAAAACATAGCCGTCTTCAGCAAAATATTTTAACAACACCGTACGGCTGCGAACACGGCCGGCAGCATTAACCGTTGATAAAACAAAACCATTGGCTTCGGCAATTTGATCGAACTGTCGGGCATCATCAAACCATTGCTCGAACAAGTCATGAGGATTGTTTGGCAGTTTATCAATATTTAGCGGTGGGTGATGGTCAAAATCATGACGTAAATTACTAATATCACTCATGGTAAGCCCTCTTTATTGTGCAAAAACACTTTGCATAACCCTCAAAGCCCCTGATATCGATCAGAGGCTTTGGTTGGGGATTTATACGGAGAAATAACTTATGGATTATTCGGTTTCACGACCACCGTCTAATTTTTCTTGCCACTCACCCAGTTCAACCCATTGGCCTTTTGCGGCCAAATCAGCCTGCTTAGACCAGGTACCGGGATCATGCATTTTATAGCGGTCACCTGCTTCGGTTAAAATTGCTTTTAATTTCTCTACATCCGTTTTAGCTAATTTAGCCCATGTGTTAATACCGGCATTCGCAAAAATTTCAGCAATCTTCGGCCCGATGCCTTCAATCATGGTTAAGTCATCCTGCTTAATGGTTTTACCCAGTGCAGCTTTGGCGGCAGCAGCATCAAATGTACCGTCGCTGACTTCTTCAACAGCATGTTCCACCGGGTTTTCAATGCCTGCTATTGATGTCAAGCCACCTTCACGATCAACTAACTCAACAAACGCCATTGGCGCTTTATCACCGGTACGAAAACCGCATTTCAAAATGCGCACATAGCCGCCATTACGTTGTTTGCTGCGAGGTGCAACATTATCAAATAAAGCGGTAACCGCTTCCTTACTGCGTAAACGATTAAACGCATAACGGCGCCCGGCAACGCTATCATTATTTTTTGCGTGAGTAATCAATGGCTCGACAACACGACGCAGTTCCTTAGCTTTTGGTAAAGTCGTTCTAATTACCTGATGTTCAATGAGCGAGCAAGCCATGTTGCTAAACATCGCTTTACGATGTGAACTATTGCGGTTTAATTGACGACCTGATTTACGATGTCTCATAATAGGATACCTTCTACTTTCTTTTTATACCACTCAATCAATTATTTTGACGGCGGCCAGTTTTCTAAAATCATACCTAGTCTCAACCCTTGTTGAGCTAGCACGTCCTTAATTTCATTAAGTGATTTTTTACCAAGATTCGGGGTCTTTAATAACTCCATCTCAGTGCGTAATACCAAATCACCGACATAATCAATTTTTTCAGCTTTTAAGCAGTTTGCCGAACGAACCGTTAATTCCAAATCATCGATTGAACGCAGTAACACCGGATCAATTTCAATATATTCTTCTTGTGCTTCTTCGACAACTTTTTCTTCAATATCTACAAAAACAGCGATTTGTTTATGTAACAAGGTCGCAGCATCACCAACCGCCACGTTAGCATCTACCGTACCATTACTTTCGATTTCCAGAATCAACCTATCCAAATCGGTTTGCTGTTCCAGACGGGCTGACTCAACACGATAAGAAACGCGATTAATCGGACTAAATAAAGCATCAACCTTTAGTTTACCGACACTGTGCGATTCTTCATTGCTTTCATCAATCGGTAAGGCAGGCCGATAGCCAACACCTTTCTCTACGTGACAAACAATCGAAAAATCACGATCAACCGTCACCGTGGCGATAACCTGCTGCGGATTGATAATTTCAATATTATGCGGTAATTCAAAATCACCGGCGGTAATTACGCCGGCCTTATTGACAGACACTTTAATGGTTGCCTCTTCGCCTTCCGGCATTTTAATAGCCAACGAACGAAGATTCAGTAAGATATCCATCACATCTTCCTGCACACCTTCAATGGCAGAATATTCGTGTAATACACCGTCGATTTCACATTCAGTGATGGCCGCCCCTTCAATAGACGACAATAAAATACGGCGTAATGCGTTACCCAACGTATGCCCAAAACCCCGGGCAAGCGGCTCAAGCACAACCTTTGAAACGTCTCCATCATTTTCAACAGAAATATTACGTGGTTGTAGTAAAACAGAATTAAACATGCTTATTCCTAGGTTAATACCGGGTTAATTTGTATGTGTTGCCGGCAATAGTAAACACCATTGCCGACAAAGTCTGTGGAAAATAAACAACGCGTTTATTTTGAATAAAGCTCCACCACCAAAGATTCATTAATGTCAGCCGGTAAATCAATACGATCGGGTACGCGTTTGAACTCACCGGTCATTTTTGAGCTGTCCACTTCAACCCAGTCAACGGCTTCTCTGCTGGCTGACAGTGCCAAAGCATTCTGGATACGCTCCTGGTTACGTGATTTCTCCCGTATGGACACGGTATCGCCTGCTTTTACTTGAAAAGACGGAATGGAAACACGCTCACCGCCCACTTCAACAGCACCGTGAGAAACCAATTGACGTGCTTCGGCACGCGTACTGGCATATCCCATACGATAAACCACATTATCCAGACGACATTCTAACAAACGCAGCAAGTTTTCACCGGCTGAGCCTTTGCTGCGGGAAGCTTTCTTAAAGTAGTTACGAAATTGTTTTTCTAAAATACCATAAGTACGACGCAGTTTTTGCTTTTCACGTAACTGCAAGCCATAATCAGATAAACGCCCGCGGCCTGTGCCGTGTTGACCGGGCTTGGCACTCATATTACATTTCGAATCCAGCGAGCGAATGCCTGATTTTAATGCTAAATCGGCACCTTCGCGACGACTTAGTTTACATTTTGGTCCAATATATCTAGCCATTATTCATTTCCTCCGTTACACACGACGTTTTTTCGGCGGACGACAACCATTATGCGGAATAGGCGTCACATCCGTAATCGTATGAATATTAAAACCAACTGCGTTTAAGGCACGGATAGCCGCTTCACGGCCGGGTCCCGGGCCCTTGACATTGACATGCAAATTCTGCATACCATACTCTTTTGCCGCAGTACCGGCACGCTCGGCTGCAACCTGAGCAGCAAACGGCGTACTTTTGCGTGAGCCACGGAAGCCGGAGCCGCCCGATGTTGCCCACGATAAGGCATTGCCTTGGTTGTCGGTAATGGTAACAATGGTATTATTAAATGTTGCCTGAATATGAGCTATCCCTTCAGTAACAACTTTTTTAGCCTTTTTCTTGGCTTTGGTAGGTGCTTTTGCCATAACAATAAACCTCTAAAATTTAATTATCGCTTAATAGGCTTTTTAGGGCCTTTGCGAGTTCTTGCATTCGTCTTGGTACGCTGACCGCGACAAGGTAGTCCACGTCTGTGACGTAACCCGCGGTAACAGCCAAGATCCATTAGACGTTTAATATCCATGGCCTTTTCCCGGCGCAAATCACCTTCTACGATGTATCCGCCGACAGCAGCACGAATTTTTTCAACTTGGTCTTCACTCAAATCTTTTATCTTGGTTGACTTGTCAATGCCAACCGCAGCACAAATATCCTGCGCCGTTTTGCGACCGATGCCATAAATAGCAGTCAGGGCAATTTCAGCGTGTTTGTGCACTGGGATGTTAATACCAGCTATACGAGCCATTCAATTCTCCTAAATTAACAAATTATCATAATCTTGCTTAACGCAAGGAAAGGCGCAATATTATAAACCTTTTTCTAAAAACATCAATGCATAAATGCAAAAAATTGCATTTATGCGCTTGGATGATTTATTTACACTGTCCGTTTAGCGGACAGCCATTAAACCATTATTCAGCCTTGACGTTGCTTATGGCGTGGATTTGTTTTACAAATGACACGCAAAGCACCATTGCGGCGAATAACTTTACAATCTTTACAGATTGGTTTTACAGACGCACCAACTTTCATAATACACTCTCTTTTAATTAACTTCTTCTACGTCCCAAGTGGGATTTTTTCATCAGTGATTCATACTGGCTTGACATCTGCATCGCTTGCACTTTTTGCACAAAGTCCATCGCCACAATAACGATAATCAAAATAGACGCACCACCGAATTGTAATAACACCTGGTTAGACGAATTCATATTAAACACTTCCGGGACAATGACCACCGCAGTAACATACAACGCACCCACTAAAGTCAGGCGGTTTTGCACATTATCAATATAACCTGCGGTTGCCTTACCCGGGCGTACTCCCTGGATAAAAGCACCGGATTTTTTCAAATCATCGGCAAGCTCTTTATTCTCAAATACCAAACCGGTATAAAAAAACGAAAACGCAATAATCAAAGCCGCAAAAGCAATCATATAAACCGGCTGACCGTTTTGCAGGTTTGTAGCAACCAGATTCATATAGCGGCCAAAGCTCTCCACACCGATATCCAAATTACTAAGGAACGAAAAAATAGTCACTAACAACACCATAATTGCCGAAGCAAAGATCACCGGAATAACCCCGGCCAAATTGACTTTTAACGGCAGATAAGGGGCATTCTGCCCCAATGTCATGCCCGCCTGTTGTCTGGCATAATGAATAGGGATACGACGTTGTGCCGTTTCCATATAAACGATAACCACAAACAAAACAATGATAATGGCAAAAATAGCCAATACCAATGGCGTTGCTACGTCGCCGGCCTTGGCACTGCTGATCAAACCGGCAAACACACTCGGCATTGACGCCACAATCCCTGTCATAATTAACATGGAAATACCGTTACCAATGCCTTTTTCATTGATTTGCTCACCCAGCCACATTAAAAACATCGCTCCGGTAGCAAAGGAGAAACCGCCAATTAACCAAAAGGCCGGACCGCTGTATAGTGCTGCACTTTTAAATGCCAGACACATGGCAATCCCCTGAAACAATGCTACGCCAAATGCTAAATAACGCGTATATTGGGTGATTTTTTTACGCCCGGTTGAGCCGCTGTTTTTCAGTTCTTTTAACTTGCCCGGCATATGCGATAACAATTGCATCACAATAGATGCTGAAATATAAGGCATGACCCCTAAGGCAAAAATCGACATACGCTTAATTGCACCACCGGAAAATAAGTTGGCAAAAGCACTGACATCACCGGCATCCCCACTATTAATCAGCTCTTGTACCTGAGCCAGACTAATACCGGGAATAGGTATAAAAGTACCGATACGATAAATAACGATTGCCAGAAATAAAAACAGCAAGCGCCGTCCTAATTCCGACTGGACACCGCCGGGCTGTGATGTTTTTGCTTTTGCCATGGTTTTCTCGTTGATTGCTTTTGACGTTATGGATTATTCGCTAATCGAGCCGCCTGCTTTCTCAATTTCCGCTTTAGCACCTGCTGAAACAGAAACCCCTTTTAATTGTATGCTGTTGCTCATTTCACCGGATAAGTAAATCTTGCACTTTAATGAACCCGATGGAATCAGATTTGCTTCAATCAAACGCGTCAGCGTAACTTCACCGCTAAGTTTATTCAGTGCCGAAGTTGGCAAACTGGCATTAACTTGCTTTTTACGTGAAGTAAAACCCACTTTTGGCAAGCGGCGCTGAATAGGCATCTGACCGCCTTCAAACCCGACTTTATGAAAGCCGCCGGAACGCGATTTCTGACCTTTATGCCCGCGGCCACAGGTCTTACCCAGGCCTGAACCGATGCCCCGGCCGACACGTTTACGCACAGTTCGACTGCCGCCATGCGTTAATGTATTTAAATTCATTTGCTGTCCCATATTATGCCTCCTCAACTTTCAGCATATAGTTCGCCTTATTAATCATACCGCGATTTTCAGGCGTATCTATCACCTCGACCGTTTGATGCATGCGTCGCAGGCCCAGGCCGTTAACGCAGGCTTTATGCCCGGGCTTGCGGCCATGCAGGCTTTTTACCAATGTGACTTTTAACTTTTTCATTAGCTTAATACCTCAGAAATGGCTTTGCCGCGTTTATCGGCAACATATTTCGGCGACGACATCTCCGCTAATGCTTTAATCGTCGTACGCACCACATTGCCTTTATTGCGGGTACCGTTACATTTTGCCAAAACATCCTTAACACCAACAACTTCAAAAACGGCCCGCATCGCACCACCGGCAATAACACCGGTACCGGGTGATGCCGGCTGCATATACAAGTCCGCCGCCCCGTTTTGAATGGCGATGGGATGTTGCAGTGTGCCTTCGTGCAGGACAACTTTAATCATATTTTTTTTGGCTTTTTCCATGGCCTTTTGGATGGCAACAGGTACTTCCTTGGCCTTGGCATAACCAAAACCGACTTTACCGTTACCGTTACCGACCACGACCAGGGCACTAAACGCAAAGTTAGTACCGCCTTTTACCGCTTTGGAAACACGATTAACTTCAACGAGTTTCTCTAATAATTCCGGCTGTTCATTTTCTCTTATATCTGCCATAGTTACCTCTTAGAATTCTAATCCTGCTTCACGCGCGGCATCGGCTAAGCCTTTGACACGACCATGATATTTATTACCGGAACGATCGAATGCGACTTTTTTAATACCGGCAGCGGCTGCTTTTTCAGCAATTGCTTTACCGACCGCTTTAGCGGCTTCGATGTTACCTGTATAACCGACCTGGCTTTTAACTTCAGCCGAAACCGTAGAGGCGGCTGCCAGGACCTTGCTTCCGCAAGCTGAAATCACCTGCGCATAAATATGCCGCGGCGTTTTATTAACCACCAAACGGACATCTCTGCGTTCACGCATAGCGATACGTGTACGTCTGCCTCTGCGTAATCTTGCTTGTTTTTTATTCATTTTTTTGCCTACCTTATTTTTTCTTCGCTTCTTTTAGCTTAATTTGCTCATCAGCATAACGCACTCCCTTACCCTTATAAGGTTCAGGCGGACGGAAAGCGCGAATTTTCGCAGACACTTCACCGACCAATTGCTTGTCGGCCCCCGAAACAACCAAATCGGTCTGGCTTGGCGCTTCTATTTTAATTCCTTCAGGAATAGCGAAATCAATCGGATGTGAGTAACCCAGCGTCAAATTCAGATTATTCCCCTGAACGGCTGCACGATAACCGACACCTATCAGCTGTAATTGTTTTTTAAAGCCTTCGCTAACACCAATTACCATATTATTCAGCAATGCACGCGTAGTACCTGCCATTGCCTGAGCCGGTTTGTTGTCTGCCTTGGGAGAAACCAATAACTGATTATCTGCCTGCCTGACCTGCACCAGCTGATGTAAATCAAGCGTTAACTTGCCGTTTTTGCCTTCAATAACAACCGTATTGTCGGCTAGTGTTGCTTTTACGCCATCGACTAAATCGACGGGTTTTTTTGCGATACGAGACATCTTAAAACCCCCTCATTAGTAGACTTCACAAAGCACTTCACCACCCAGACCCTGAGCCTCGGCATTCTTGCCGGTCATTACGCCTTTTGACGTTGACACAACAGCAATACCCAAGCCGCCTTTAACAGTCGGCAGTTCATCTTTAGGTTTATAAATTCGCAGGCCCGGACGTGAAACACGGTTAATTTGTTCAATAACTGCGCGTCCTTGAAAGTACTTTAACTTGATAGTTAATTGTGCTTTGGGCCCATCCGCTTTTTCGAAGTCGGTAATGTAACCTTCTTCTTTTAGGACCGATGCAATGGCTGCTTTTACCTTGGAAGCCCGCATCGAGACGGTGGCTTTACCCACCATTTGTGCATTGCGGATACGTGTTAACATATCGGCAATTGGATCACTTATCATAAGTTTTTACCTCATTGAGTTTTCAGTAACCGGGCTTAGCGGTCAATTGATAACGCGCTATCTCCGGTGATTACTTAACACTTAATCCCCGTCTTTCCAAGCCACACTGGACAGACAGGGACACTGGGATGGCGTATCCTAGCGGATTCAATCTAAAATAGCAAGGTTTTCTTTGATATTTTGTTAGTGCAAAGTAACCAGCGGAACCACCACCCGCCTTTGAAAGGTAGCCCCCGCCTTCAAAAGCAGGTAAAACGAAGACAGTGGCTGCTTATTATTGCTTATTATTAATTTGATAGTATAAGCAGACAACGATATGATAATATATATTTTTTAACTTGTTTAATCTTTCGGGAAAAATAATGACCGTGGTAGAAAAATACGTCAACCCTTTTACCGACTACGGCTTTAAAAGGCTGTTTGGCGAGGAACCCAATAAAGACTTATTGATGGATTTTCTCAATGAACTGCTGCGCGAAGAACAAGGCGAAATTACCGACCTGCAATATCTAAAAAGCGAACAGCTCGGCAACACCGATTTGGATAGAAGAGCCATTTTTGACCTGTATTGCACCAACAGCCAAGGTGAGCGCTTTATTGTCGAGCTGCAAAAAAGCAAACAAAAATTTTTTAAAGACCGCTCGCTGTATTACGCCACCTTTCCGATCCAGGAACAAGCCAAACGAGGCGATGACTGGAATTTTAAACTCGACCCCATCTACACTATCGCTATTTTGGATTTTGTCTTTGACGACGATAAAGATGAAACCGATAAATACCGCTATGATGTCAAGTTAACCGAATTGGAAACACAGACGGTTTTTAACGACAAGCTGACGTTTATTTATCTGGAGATGCCCAAATTCAATAAACAGCTTGACGAGTTAACCACCCGTTTTGATAAATGGCTGTATGTGATTAAAAACCTCAGCCGTCTGCAGGAAATCCCCGAAAAATTACAGGAGCGTATTTTTGTTAAACTGTTTACATCGGCTGAAATTGCTCAGTTTACCCGGGAAGAATATCGCCGCTATGAAGGCAGCTTAAAGTATTATAGAGACTTAAAAAATTCCATAGACACCGCCCGTGAAGAAGGCGTAGAGGCCGGTTTTGAACAAGGACTGGAAAAAGGACGTGAACAAGGGCTGGAAAAAGGGCGTGAAGAGGGATTAGAAAAAGGACTGGAAAAAGGCCGTCTGGCACAGCAGCGGCAAATTGCCGCTAAAATGAAAGCTTCGGGTTTTGATGTGCAACGTATTGCCCAAATAACCGGCTTAACACCAAAAGCAATCAATAAGCTTTAGTCAGAGTGCAGAGCCACCTGCACCGTATCAATCCATTGGTGGTGCGCGCCGCCTTGGTAAAAGACGCATGCAATGCGTCTCTACGGGATGACGCTTTCTTTGTAGAGGCGCATTGCATGCGCCT
>PDWJ01005269.1_pt1 | contig 10729 bp, 12 predicted proteins | sample 1430881 | NCBI WGS metagenome assembly PDWJ01 (sample SAMN01162460, study PRJNA174530) | Oral metagenome, whole genome shotgun sequencing project. | biome: Marine environment; feature: Marine mammal; material: Swab sample of the gingival sulcus; isolation source: swab sample of gingival sulcus... | reverse complement strand
GTGATGCCCACTAGCGTGAGCGACGATCATGGTTTCGTCTGCTCCTGAGCCTCCCGGTGACCTCCTCGGTGACCGCTATCAGCTCACCCGCCTCATTGGAAGCGGGGGCATGGCTGATGTCTGGGCGGCAACCGATACCAAGCTCGACCGTGTCGTGGCCATCAAGGTGCTCAAGAGTGCTCTGGCCACCGATCCGGTCGTCGCTGAACGGTTTCGACGGGAAGCGATCGCTGTCACCCGCTTGAGCCACCCCAATATCGTCGCCGTCTACGACATCGTGACCGACAACGACCGTCAAGCGGTGGTGATGCATCTGGTCGATGGCAAGAGTCTGCGCCAGCTGCTCAACAGCCAAACCGTGTTGGGGCCCGAGTTGACCGTCCATATCGGGGCCTCGATCGCCAGCGCACTCGACCACGCCCACCAATTTGGGTTTGTTCACCGCGATGTGAAGCCCGGCAACATCTTGGTGACCTCGAACGGCCAAGTGGTCCTCACCGACTTCGGGATCGCCAAAGGCCTGGAATCCAACGATGAAGATCTCACCAGTCCCAACGTGATGATGGGAACGGCAAAGTATCTCTCACCGGAGCAGGTCCGTGGCACCCCACTCGATGGACGTGCCGATCTCTATTCGCTCGGCATTGTCCTCTACGAGTGCTTGGCCGGACGGGTTCCCTTCCTCGGCCAAAGCGACGCTGATACCGCCTTGGCCCGGCTCCAGCGAGATGCCACCGATCTCACCCTGCTGCGGCCGACCTTGCCATCCGGTCTGGTGACCCTGATCCATCAGGTCCTCTCGAAGAATCCCTCGGATCGACCTCCCAGCGGGGCGGCATTGCGAAATGCCCTCCTCAATCTTGATCTGACCCCAACCCCGCTCGACCAGACACCGCCACCGCGACCGGTGATCGCGAAACGGCCCCGGCGCTCGACACCTCCTCATCCAGCAGCGCCGATCCCTGGGCAGCCCCAGCTCAGTGGGGTCACCCCGGGTTCTCAGCGCCGACCCCACACCACACCGTCGGGGTCTCGATCGGCCGAACCACAGCGACGCAGCACGAAACCGCGACGCACGCCGCCAAGCGGAATCGACCGATCGACCAACCCAACCCCAACCCATCGCGATCGGACCCCAACCCAAGAGCGAGCCGCCAAGAAGGTCTCGTCAACTCCGGCGATCAAGACCTCATCTCGTCTCCCGATCATGATCGCCACCCTGGCAGCAATCGCCGCAGTGGTGATCATCGCCTTGGTGTTGGCGTCCCGTCATCAATCCGACACCCGGGCGGTCTCCTCCCCCAGCCAGGCCAGCGCGCCGATCGTCAGCCCAGCGCCCAGCGGCGGTCCACCAGCGATCGCGTCGATCCAAGCGTGGGATCCCGACGGTGACAATGGGACCGAAAACAACGACCAAGCCCAACTTGCCCTGGCCGATGGAGCACCGAGCTCAGCGTGGGCAACCGAGTGTTACCAAAACCGCTATCTGGGCGGAAAGCGTGGGGTTGGTCTGATCATCAGCCTGACCACCCCGGGTTCGGGCTCCCTCTCCTTCGACGTGCTCAGTGCCCCGTATCAGGTCAGTGTGTATGCCAGCGATGCCACCTCCCCACCTGCCGACCTTGATGACTGGATGCCGATCGGTGACAAGGCGTTTGCCAACACTCCTGGGCGGGTGGAACGCGGTGTCAACGGTGCCACCCACCTCTTGATCTGGGTTCACGAACTCGGCCGTGACGATGCCTGTCCAGCGATCAACCCCTACCGAGGCCTCATCGGTGAGGTCGCCTTTCAGCCGTGACTAGGTCTGACAGCGCTCTGATCACCGCTGCCCAAGCCGGCGATCGAGATGCCCTCGAACAGCTCTTGCGCGACCACTATGACCGGATTCATGCGGTCTGTCGACGGATCGCCGGCAGCGATCGAGATGCTGACGACGCGGTTCAAGAAACCATGATCCGAATCGTTCGGTCGCTCAACAGTTTTGATGGCCGATCAAAGCTGAGCACCTGGATCTATCGAATCGCCACCAATGCAGCGCTTGATGAACTGCGCCGGCGATCGCGTCGACCGAGCTTGTCGTTAACGTCCGATCCGGAAGTGTCGGTAGAACTCCCCGATCCCGGGGCCCACGACCAGATCGACTCGATCGCTGACCGTATGACGATCGATGCCGCCCTCAACGAGCTTCCTGACAGCTTCCGGACCGTGGTGGTCTTGCGCGACCTTGCCGACCTTGACTATGCCGACATCGCCGACATCGTGGGTATTCCGGTCGGCACGGTGAAATCACGCATTTCTCGAGGTCGGCATCAACTCGGCGAACTCTTAGGGAACCCATCGCCTCCCCCGGAACGTCCAACTTCCAGACCGACACCATGAACGACGATCAACTCTTCCTCGCCAACGCCTATCTCGACAACGACCTGTCGTCAGAGGAGCGCGCTCGGGCCGAAGCCGATCCCGTGGTGATGACCGAAGTCGCCCAGATGAGACGGGTTCAAGACCAGCTGAGGGCGGTGCCGAAGCCCGATACTGATCGACGAGAGGCAATACTGGGTGCCGCCCTGGCGACCTATGCCCCACCACCATCCGCGGCTACCGATGCCGAGCCAGCACCGGTGATCGCGTTCCCGCAGCGGTGGTCGCGAGTCCTTCAGCTGGCCGCGGCGATCGTGGTGGTCGCCGCCCTTGGCGTGGTCGTACTGCGGGTGCTCGCTGGACCGATGGGTTCGTCGGATGGCGACGCGGTGGCTGATGGCGCCAACGATGACCGGTCGGTTGAGATGGCTGAGGCCTCCGATGCCGAGATGGACGCCATGCCCAAACCTGAGGCCGCGGTTGCGTCCCCTGATGATATGGCTACTGACGGCGCCGGTGATGACCTTGCCGCCGAACCGGAGCCCACCGGAGTTGTCGATGACGGGTCGGCAGCACCACGGCCTCTGGGCTACTCCGATGGCACCGAGCTCACCGCGGTGATCACCGACGATGCCGAGCTGGCATCAGCTGCTGCCGAGATCGCTGCACTGGCTGCCAGCGGCGACTTGGTCATCCCCACCACCACCTGTCCGATCAGCGATCGGACAGCACTGGCCACCTATGTATCGCCCCAAACCGGCGACGAGGTTGCGGTGATCGTGGTGGTAAACGATGAGACGATCAGATTGCTCGACGCCGCCGACTGCGACCTCCTGGCCGAGATCACCGCACTCCCCTAACCCGTGACGTCCAAGATGACGTTTGGGCGGGACGGCGCTAGTGTCAGCACCATGCCGGCCAACCCGCTGACTGATCCCACCTGGGCCAACACCGTCACCGATCAGATCGTGTCCACGATCGGTACCGTTCGCGACAAGACCACCAACAACGCCATCAAGGCGGTTCGGGGCATCGTGTTCGGCTTGCTCGCGGCGATCTTGGGACTGGTCGCACTGGTCCTCTTGCTGATCGTGCTCACCCGAGGCCTTCAAAGCCTGCTTGCATTTGGGCTCTCCGAGGCCCGGGCGGTGTATGTGAGCTATCTGATCATCGGGGTGCTGCTGACCGTGGTCGGGCTTGCCCTCATGAAGAAGCGCTCTGCCTGAGCCAACAGTTGTTCCTCGTTCACGGCTGAGGGAATCATCGCGCCCGTCGCGGTGTTGCACTATCGGCAGAACATCAGATGTCTGGTTGCTGAGAGGAGTTTGCCATGTCACGTCGTCAGGTCATCATCATCGGTAGCGGACCAGCGGGATTGACCGCCGCGATCTATACCGCTCGCGCCAACCTCGCTCCCCTGGTCATCGAGGGCGAACCTTCCTCGACCTCCGACCAACCTGGAGGTCAGCTCATGATGACCACCGAGGTGGAGAACTACCCCGGTTTCCCCGACGGGATTACCGGTCCCGAGCTGATGACCAATTTCCGGTCCCAGGCCGAACGGTTTGGTACCGAGTTCTTGACCGCCAAGGTGACCAAGGTCGACTTCTCCTCCCACCCCCACAAGGTGTGGGTCGGTGACGATGAGTATGAGGCCGATGCGGTGATCATTTCCACCGGAGCTCAAGCCCTCATGCTCGGGTTGGACAACGAGACTCGTCTGATGGGTCGTGGTGTGTCAGCGTGTGCCACCTGTGATGGGTTCTTCTTCCGAGACCGCGAGATCGCTGTCGTCGGTGGTGGCGATTCGGCGATTGAGGAAGCGACCTTCCTCACCCGATTTGCCAGCAAGGTCACCATCATCCACCGTCGCGATGAGTTCCGGGCCAGCCAGATCATGCAAGAGCGAGCCTTCTCAAATCCCAAGATCGAGATCCTGTGGAATCACACGGTGACCGATGTCCTCGGCGACGAGATGGTCAGCGGACTTGAGGTGACGTCCACGGTCGATGGATCGGTCAGCACCTTGCCGGTCACCGGGCTCTTTGTCGCTATCGGCCATCGACCCAATACCGATCTCTTCGCCGGCCAGCTCGACATGGACGATGCCGGCTACTTGATCACCGGTGCCGACTCGTCAACCACCAAGATCGACGGTGTCTTCGCCTGCGGCGATGTTCAAGACCACACCTATCGTCAAGCGATCACCGCTGCTGGGTCGGGTTGCACCGCTGCCCTCGATGCCGAGCGGTGGCTCGAGAGCCGCGAGTCCTAGGCACCAGCACCTGGTTACACTCCACACACACCTCTTCGTACTCAAGGATTGTTATGCCTGTTTCCCATCTGACCAGCTCCACCTTTGATGACACGATCGCCAACCCCTCCGCCCCGGTCCTGGTCGACTTCTGGGCCGAGTGGTGTACGCCGTGCAAGAAGATCGCTCCGATCCTCGAGGAGCTGGCCAACGAGTTGGGCGACCAGATCGTGATCGCCAAGATCGATATCGATGACCATCCCGATATCGCGATGCGGTATCAGATCATGAGCGTTCCAACCCTGGCGGTGTTCCAGGGTGGCGAGCTCCGCAAGAAGATGGTTGGCGCCAAGGGCAAGAGCGCCTTACTCAGCGATCTAGCTGAGTTTCTCTGAGCCCAAGCTGCCGAGAGCGGCAGCTTCAACAAGCTCTCCCACCCCGGTGGATCATGGTCGGCCTGATGTGCCGGCCATGTCGTCGTTTTCCACAGACCAGCGCGAGGTCAACCAGACCTTCCCGGTTTATCCACAGGTTTGTCCCCACTCTGTGGGTTTACTTGAGACGCGTATCAAGTCACACTTCAGAGTCGACCAGCTACGTACGTATGTACGTGTTTGGTGTGTTTTAGTCGGCAGTCATGCGTCGATAGATTCGCTCAAGGTCGTCGAGATCGGCAAAGTCAATGGTGATCTTGCCCTTGGCAGCACCCATCGCGACCTTGACTCGAGTGTCAAGGTGATCGGCCAAGAGCTGCTCAAGTTCCAACAGCCCCGGGGGTCGCAATCGGGTGGAGGCCACGACACCGGCACCATCATGGCGAGGCTCAGTGCTGGCTGACGATGGAGTAGCCACTGGCTCGCGCTCATCAGCCGGTCGGATCTCATCTTCAATCATGCGAACCGACCACCCCTCCTCAACGGTGAGGCGAGCCACTTCTTCTTGTCGAGAGCGATCAGGCAACCGCAGCAAGGCCCGAGCATGACCAGCGCTCAACGAACCTTCCGCTAAGAGATGCTGGATCGAGGGCGGCAAACCCAACAGCCGCAGGGTATTTGACACCGCTGACCGGCTCTTGCCAACGCGATCGGCCACTTCCTCATGGGTGAAATCAAAGTCTTCAATGAGCTGTTGGTAGGCCGCGGCCTCTTCAAGCGCCGTCAGATCTTGACGATGGAGATTCTCGACCAGGGCTTGCTCAATCGATGAAAGATCATCGGTCGTACGCACCACCGCCGGAATCGTGGCCAATCCCGCCCGCTGAGCAGCCCGCCAGCGCCGCTCCCCCGCGACCAACTCGTAGTTGCCGTCATCATCACGCCGACGAACCAGGATGGGCTGAAGGACGCCGATCTGCTGGATCGATGCAGTCAGTTCAGCGAGCGAAGCTTCATCAAAATGGGAACGAGGCTGGTGGGGGTTCGGGGAGACCGAAGAAACGGGAATGTCTTGCAACACCGAATCGGCAGCATCAGATGCCGACGACTCCCCCGGCGGGATGAGGGAACTGAGCCCCTTTCCCAAACCGCTAGGCCGACCCATAGTGAACCTCCTTGGCAACATCGCGATAGGCGATGGCTCCCCGAGACCGGGGATCGTAGACAATGATTGGCTGCCCGTATGACGGCGCCTCCGACAGACGAACGGTCCGAGGAATCAATGAACGAAGCACCTTGTCACCAAAGTGATGGCGGACTTCTTGAACGACCTGAGCCGACAACTTGGTGCGAGCGTCGTACATCACGCACAAGATCGTCGACACCTCGAGGTCGGGGTTCAAGTTGCGTTTGACCAGGTCAACATTGCGAAGGAGCTGGCCAAGGCCTTCCAGGGCGTAGTACTCGGTTTGGATCGGGACCATGACCTCAGAAGCAGCCGCCAGACCATTGACGGTCAGGAGCCCCAAGCTGGGAGGACAATCGACAAGGACATAGTCATAGTCATCGATCACATCATGGAGCGCGGCCTTGAGGCGGAGCTCTCGGCTCATCGCTGGTACGAGCTCGACTTCGGCGCCAGCAAGATCAAGACTCGCTGGGGCAACGAAGAGATTCTTCACATCGGTGGGCTCAATACAGTTCTCCAACGGCACGCCGTGGAGAAGGACGTGATACATCGAGGTGGCCAGACCACGGTTTTCGATTCCCACGCCTGTTGTGGCGTTGCCTTGGGGGTCAAGGTCAACGATGAGGGTGCGCAAGCCCATTTCGGCCAAGCACGCTCCGGTGTTGATCGTCGTTGTCGTCTTCCCCACACCACCTTTTTGATTGGCGACTGCGAGGACGCGAGGAAGGGGCCGTTTGGGCTCGCGACGCGCGCTCCCGTCACCCTGGTAGTGAATAGACATCCCCAACAGTCTGGCGTGCAGCGTGCCCAATTGCGAGCATTACCGACGTTTCACGTGAAACACCGACACAACACAGACCGCGACGTTTCACGTGAAACGCGGCCCCACGCGACACGATCATGTTTCACGTGAAACCACCCAGCAGTGTTGTCAAGAAGGTTTCACGTGAAACACCGATCAGGCATCACGGTGAAAGCGCCGATACCGACCAACCCGAATATCGGTCAACCCCAGACTCGCCACCAGTGCTGGGTCCCAACGATTCTCCGACGGGGGTTCGCTGATCACGATCGACGCCCCAGGAACCGACACCCCCACAGCAATCCGGAGGGTCGTAGCTGGGGGACCGAACCCCCGAGCAACCACCAAGTCAAATCCGGGAATGTGGCCCGCTCGTATGTCACCAACGATTCGTTCAGCATCATCGTGCCAGACCATGACGTGGTCCCAGCCCAGACGACTGACCGCCTGGAGCAAGAAATCGGTCCGCTTTTGTCGCCGATCAAGCAAGACCACTGTGCTGTCACGACACGCCTCAGCAACCACGAGGCCCGGCAATCCGCCGCCGCTACCCAGATCGATGATCCGGGATCCCGGCTCGACCACCCCCAGAGCCGGAACAAAACCCTCGGCATGGCTGATCGCGTCATCGAGCGAACCGGGCCCGAAAAAGCCGAAACGCTGCGCTAAGCGCAGCGTTTCGTAGAGAGGGGAGGAGACCATCAACTCGGGGAAATAATGACCCGACGGTGAGGATCGTTACCTTCAGAGCGGCTTCCGACGCCATCAACCGAAGTCAATGCATCGTGGACCACCTTGCGGTCAGCCGAGTTCATCGGCTCCAAAGCCTTGGTTTCACCGGTGTCTTTCACCTGCTCGGCAACTGCCAGCACAAACTTCTCCAGCGCGTGGCGACGACGTTCCCGGTAGTTGCCGACATCGATCCGCAAACGGGTGTCATGATCGCCCAGGCGACGCTGAGAGGCCACGCGAGCGAGATCCTGGACCGCAGCCAGCGTCCGCCCACCAGGGCCAACGAGCCGGCCGATATCGGTACCGGTCACCCGGACATCGATATCGGTGCCATCCACCTCGGTCGCCGTCTGGGCATCAGCGCCAAACGCCGTTGCCAGACCCGACATGAACGCCGTCGCGGCATCAGCAACTTCTTGCGGACTCACCTCGGGACGCTCGGGTTGTTCTTTGGTATTCATGCTCTTTGACTCCTGAGCTGGCGATGTCGATCGACGCTTGGTGTTCTTGGACCGTTGCCGTTGGCGGCGATCCCGCTTGGGACGAACCGGGGTGGGCTTAATCCGAGCCCGCACCCGTGCCTCTCCACGTACCCGTCCAAACAAACCAGCCTTGGGCTCTTCGATCACCTCGAACTCGGCCTCATCACGGGTGACGTGCAGCCGATCAAGTGCTTGTTCCTGGGCGTCATGAATGGTCTTCGCCGTAACTTCAACCCATTCCATCATCGTTCTCCGATTCTTGCGATATCAACGTTTCCGCTTACTTGACGGGGGACGCTTACGTGACGACCCGCCGCTACGACTTGCCGGGCGGCCCGAGCGCGTGCTCTTGCCCGACGGTGTTGGACGCCCCTTGGGCGCTGTTGTCCGCTTGCGAGGCGGACGAGACGTGCTCGAACTTTCGTTCGCTTGCCTGGCTTCCTTCGCTTGCTGACGGGCTTCAGCAAGCTGCTTGCGGGCCTGACCCAACGGTCCGCCACCACCATCTTCTTTGGCCAGCTCTCGAGCTCGTTCGCTGGCTGCTTGAGCTTGACGCCCAAGCGAATGCTCATCGGCATAGAACTTCTTGGTGATGTAGTACTGCTGAAGGATGCGCAACAGGGTCTGGACGATGTAATAGATGACCAAACCGAGCAGGAAGAAGATCTGGAAGATCGCAAAGAAGACCGGCAGATACTGCATCAGCTTCTGCTGCGACTCCGACATCGTCGGACTCACCGCCGCCCGAGCAGCCACCATACGTTGCTGACCGAAATAGAGCAGGCCCAAGATCACGACCAGACCGGCATAGATCAAGCCTCGCCCAAAGCTCTGACCCAGCATTTCGGCGGGGGAGAGGGAGAGGTCAAGGCCAAACGAGTTCATCTGGGTCTGACCGACCAATGACTGATAGATCTCCGATGACCGGTTGAGATAGCGGGGCAAGAACCCAATCGGCTGGTCGGCGGACACCCCGGCTGCATTGAGCACCGCCCGAGCAACGATCTTGTTGCCGCCTACCGGCTGATAGGTCATGCCGTGCAGAATGCGGAACATCACGATGAAGATCGGCGCCTGGGCCACCATCGGCAAACACGATGACATCGGGTTGACCTTGTGCTCTTGATAGAGCTTCATCATCTCTTCATTGAGTTTGGTGCGATCATCCCGATACTCGTTTTGCAGTCGCTTCATCTCGGGAGCGATCCGCTGCATCTCCAACATGCCCTTGGTGCTCTTGAGCACCAGCGGGGTGACCAGCACCATCAAGATGAAGGCGGTCAGGCTGATGGCGATGCCATAGCTGTGGGTGACCGAATACAGCCACGCCAACCCAGCAGCGGGAATCTCAAACACACCGGCGATCATGATTTGTCCTCTCGATGAGCTTCGGGGACCGGGTCATACCCCGACGGTCCGAAGGGACGACAGCGGGCCAGCCGTCGCATCGTCAACCATCCACCCCGAAGCCCGCCGTGCACGACGATCGCTTCGGCCGCATAATTCGAGCACGATGGGGTGAATCGGCAGGGAGACGGCCGACCGGCAAAGGCCTCTTGATAGGCCCCAATCGAGTTCAACATGACTCGTTGGAGACGGCTGAGCACGATCTCATCAGGGTCATCACCTGGGACCGTATCTCCTCGAACGTCAGTTCTTGTAGTGGCTTCCTCGCACCGATCATCAGAAGCCCGGGTTGAATCGAGTCCATCTGATTCAAGAGGGATCGAATCTGTCGACGTCGACGATTGCGCACGACCGCCGTCCCCGACGCTCGTCCGATCGCGAACGCTACCCGAGTCGCTTCCAATTGGGGATCTGGACACCATGTGCACCATAGAGCTGATGTACGAACCCGCGTGCCCTGACGAGACAGTCGTTGAAAGTCAGAGCGGTCGCGGAGGGATCGAATCACGCCGACAGGCGGACGCGACCCTTAGCCCGACGGCTCTTGATGACGGCGCGACCACCGCGGGTACGCATACGAGCACGGAACCCGTGCTTCTTGGCTCGGCGGTGGTTGTTGGGCTGGAAAGTACGCTTCACGTCGTTCTCCTCGGCACCGAAGCAGGTGTCTTCGGGCGTGTGGCTGGCAGATTGTAGATTGCGCGAGACATCCTGGCGCGCAGTGACTCATCAAGGCTACGACGACAACCCGGCGCGCGCCAACCAGTACAACCCAGCGAAATCCACGGTTCACTGGGTTCCTGTTGGCCGTCTATGTCTGATCTGATACGTTACATAGCCCGTTGCCAACGGATTGTTCAGTTGTCCACAGTTGTGGATAACCATGTGAATCTTGGTGATAGGGGAGTGGTAGATCACGATGAGCGACCAACAGACAGCATGGACAGGGATTGCTCAACTCCTTCGTGCCCAGCTCACCGAATCGGTGTGGTACTCCACCTTTTGTGACGCGGTACCGGTCGTCAACCATTCCTCTGATGAGATTGTGATCAAGGTGCCCAACACCTTGGCCCACGACCGGATCATGACCCGATACCGCGGACTCATCACCGACGCGATGAGCGATCT
>PDWJ01005268.1_pt1 | contig 10731 bp, 8 predicted proteins | sample 1430881 | NCBI WGS metagenome assembly PDWJ01 (sample SAMN01162460, study PRJNA174530) | Oral metagenome, whole genome shotgun sequencing project. | biome: Marine environment; feature: Marine mammal; material: Swab sample of the gingival sulcus; isolation source: swab sample of gingival sulcus... | reverse complement strand
CTAATTTATTTGTAAAATAATTATTTTATTTTTTTTCAAACAAACAGGTTGATTTTTATTTTAAGCCAAGAAGCAAACCGCTTAAAGCCTTCATTACAAGCCAATTATCCACTACACTATACAAAGAAATTCCACATAATAATAACGGGTTGTATTCAATATATATGTGTATTTTAAACTCAAAATATGAATTAAGAAATCTATTACACAATTATCAATTAAAAGAGTTCCATAAAAGGTCAACACTTCTCAGTCTTAATTCAAGCTTATAAGGGATTTTATTCATAAATTATCATAGAAACTAAGCTTGCGTTGCTCAGATTTCACACTGATAAAAAATGCTGCACAAACTTTTGTTAGAGTGATAAATATTTGTATTTTTGTAGTTTATTATTCAATTTTGTTGTTTGTACACTGTTGCTCGATGTAGAGTGCATACATTGTTCTTAACGAAATTTGCCGGTTGGGTGGTAACTTGTTTCACTTGCTTTGCCAGTTTTACAAGCCACCGCCACAGCAGACAGGCACAAACGCATCATCTTATGACAGAATTTGTTTTGTCATACTTTTATCAATTACGGCTTACGGTGTTAGTTATTTTAGGTTTTAATCTTTCAATATCCTTCAGTCCATATAGCCAAACAATTATACACAAGTAAACAAAAAAACATGACTCCAAACCAACAAAAAATAAACCAACTAATCGAACAACTCGAAAGTCTTGCCAAGAGACAAGACGAGTTTGCAAAAGAAATTAATGATTTAAAAATAGAGATATACTTATTGGAAAGTACGAAAAACGAACCAATAACAGAAAAAGAAACAGTTGAACCGGAACCACCTATTACCAACATCGATATAGAAACGGAAAGGGAAAAAGTAAAGCTTGATTACGACTATAAACAAGAAGAACAAGAAAGGGCGGAAACACAAAAACAGCCGACTACATCTTTTAATAAAGCCCCTAAAACCAAATCGGATATCGAAAAATTTATCGGTGAAAATCTAATTAGCAAAATAGGAATTGCAATTACAATTATAGGCGTTGCAATAGGTACAAAATATTCAATTGAATACAATTTAATCAGCCCGCTGACAAGAATAATACTAGGATATTTGACAGGATTCGTACTTTTGGGATTAGGTATAAAACTAAAGAAAAACTACCAAAGCTACAGCGCAGTGCTTGTGAGTGGAGCAATGGCAATAATGTACTTTATAACATATTCAGCTTATACCTTTTATAATTTAATACCACAAGCAGTAACATTTCCTTTGATGATTATTTTTACGGTGTTTACGGTGTTAGCCGCCATAAATTACAACCGGCACGTAATTGCACATATAGGATTGGTGGGTGCTTATGCCGTTCCGTTTTTGCTTAGCGACGGCTCAGGAAAGGTTGCAGTACTGTTTGTTTACATGGCAATTATAAATATCGGTATCCTTGTAATAGCCTTACAAAGATACTGGAAATCATTATACTATTCTTCTTTTGGGCTAACGTGGTTAGTCTATTTGGCGTGGTATTTAGTTAAATATAACGCCGATGAGCACTTGGGTTTAGCCTTAACGTTTCTTGCTGTATTCTTTATAATATTTTATGCTGTATTTCTTGGGTACAAGATACTTAAAAAAGAAAAGTTTAAAATTGACGATACTATTTTACTCCTTGCCAACTCATTTATCTTTTACGGAATTGGTTATTCCATTTTTAGCAACGAACCGGCATGGGAAGTATTCTTGGGAGCATTTACGCTTTTCAATGCCATTCTACATTTTATTGTCAGTTTGGTAGTTTTTCGACAAAAACTTCCCAAGAAAAATCTATACTATTTGGTTGCGGGACTGGTATTGGTGTTTATAACTATTGCCATACCTGTTCAATTAAAAGGACATTGGATAACCTTGCTGTGGGCAGGCGAAGCCGCACTTTTGTTTTGGATTGGAAGAACGAAAAACGTACCTGTATATGAAAAATTATCATATCTACTGATGTTGTTAGCTTTTTTCAGCATAATTCACGACTGGACAATGGTAAATTTCGTAGAACCTAAAACAAAAGTAACACCCTTACTAAACATTAATTTTTTAAGTTCACTATTATTTATTGCAGCCTTTGCTTTTATAAATATAATTAATCTAAAAAATAATCGTATTTCTGAATTAGTGTCCCATAAAAAGCTTGCAAAAATCATTTCATTTGCAATACCGACAATACTGTTATTCACTATTTACTATACTTTTGTAGTAGAAATTGAAATGTATTGGAACCGGCTTTTCCAAGATTCTGCAATTAATATAAACTCTAATACAGAGTACCCTAATTACTATTGGAATTATGATTTGATTAAATTTAAAATAATTTGGGTAATAAATTACTCCCTTTTATTTGTAGCTTTACTTGCTTTTTTAAACCACAAGAGGTTAAAGAAACCTATACTTGGAATAATTAATATCGTTTTAATTGGCTTAGCTCTTTTCGCATTTTTAACAGAAGGGTTGTTTAACTTAAGCGAATTGCGAGAAAGCTACTTGGAGCAAACAATGGCACAATATTATAAAATAGACATATTTTATATTGTAATAAGGTATATTTCATTTGTATTTGTGGCTTTGGCACTTGCTGCCTACTACCAATATGTACGACAAAACTTTATAAAGAGAAGCTTAAATATGAGTTTTGATTTTATACTGTATATTTCTGTTTTGTGGATTGCCAGCAGCGAATTAATAAATTGGCTTGAGATTGCAAAATCAGCAGAGTCATACAAATTTGGCTTAAGCATTCTTTGGGGAATTTATTCGTTATTATTAATTGTTTTGGGAATTTGGAAAAAGAAAAGGCATGTAAGAATAGGAGCTATTGTTTTGTTCAGCATAACATTGGTAAAATTGGTTATATACGACATTTCTCACCTTAACAATATTGCAAAAACTTTAGTATTTGTGTTGTTAGGTGTATTGCTGTTGATAATATCATTTCTATACAATAAATACAAACATATTATTTCAGATGAAGACCCTGAAAATAAAGAACATACAACAGAATAATTATTAAGAAGGAAGACGGAAGTTGCGACAAAAACTTTGCGTTCTTTGCGGTTAAACCAAACCAACGGCTATAAAAAATAAATCAATGAAAACCCGGATTAAAATATCATTTTTACTGATAATAATGGCAGCGTATTCATTGTCTTACGCTCAGATGGACAAATACGATTACAAGCGAAAATTACAAGGAATATCTAACCAATGGCACAAGATAATTATGCCTAATGAGCTGTTTGCCAAAACTTCACAAAATTTGACCGACATGAGAATTTTTGGTCTAACGGCAGGCAATGATACTATTGAAGTGCCTTACATATTACGATTAACCACCGAAAAAATATCTAGCAAAGAGGTGGCGTTCAGAACAATTAATGTTTCTCACAACAGTAAGGGATATTATTTTACTTTTGAAATCCCAACAAAAGAGCCTATTAATGAAATGAAGTTGGATTTTAGTAAAGTAAACTTCGACTGGCGAATTACGCTGGAGGGTAGCCACAATCAAAAAGAATGGTTTACAATAATTAGGAATTACCGAATTTTGTCAATAAAAAATAAACAAACTGATTTTAAATTCACAAAATTAAGCTTTCCAAGTTCAAAATATCGTTTCTTCCGATTGCTTATTAATAGTAAAGTGAAACCTCGACTAAAAGTTGCAAGTGTTACACAACATGAAATTACTGCCGGCTCGCTAAGAACATACAAGATAAAGGAAATCAACACAAAACATCACAAACAAACTAAACAAACTGAGGTTGATGTTGAACTTCAAGAACCTTTGCGTATAAGCCGTATTAAGGTAGCGGTTTCAAATGCTTTTGACTATTATCGCCCGATAACCATAAAATATCTAACCGACAGTATTAAAACCGAACAAGGTTGGAGATACAATTACAGCACGCTTGCATACGGCACATTAAATTCACTGGAAAAGAATGAATTTAAATTCCCAAGCACTACTGCCAAAAAACTTAAATTATTTATTAACAATCAAGATAATCAACCCTTAACGATTGACACTATTGAGGTGAGAGGATATATTTATGAATTGCTTGCTCGCTTCACAAATCAAGCCGATTATTACCTCACATACGGCAACAGAAATGACTCAAAACCAAATTACGACATAAAGCGTTTCACTGACTATATTCCTAAAACAATGACTACATTAAAGTTGGGTGATGAATTAAAAATAGAAAAGTCAGAAACTGCCCCAACAACACCTCTTTTTAAAAACAAGACGTGGTTATGGGCTGTTATGACGCTTATTATATTATTGCTTGGCTGGTTTTCCATAAAAATGATAAGGAAGGATTAGGTGTAAAATGGACGAAAGACGGAAGTCCGAAGACGGAAGTTGCGACAAAAACCTTGCGTTCTTTGCGACAAACTTTGCGTTCTTTGCGGTTAAACCAAGACAACGGCTACAAAATATAAACAAATGAAACGCCCATGACCGGTAAAGAACACACAACAGCATGATTATAGATACAAAAGTTTAGCGACCACCTTGGGCGTAAGCAAATCACCTATCACCCATCACTAATCATTCATAAAAATGTAAACAAATGACAAACAAACTAAATTTGTTAATAAGCAAACTAAATAGCAAAAAGGAGGAGGAAGTTTTATTTACCATAAAGCAACTACGAAACAGTGGTAATGCATTAATACTGCCTCATTTATTTGATGTATTGGTAGAGAATAAATCTGAAAACATAAGAAAAGAAGCCCTAAAATTGCTAAACGATATAAAAGATAAAAGCAGTAAAGTTGAAATTATAAAGGCTTTAAAAAATGAGAAATATACAAGTCTGCATAAAGACATTTTAGAATCATGTTGGCAATCAAGCCTTGATTATAGCAGTGAATTAGCCGTTTTTATCGACTTATTTAAAAAATCGGAATTTGAAATGGCATTTGAGGCATTTACGGTAATAGACAATTTTGAACATGAAACGGAATTGCCTGATTTGGATAAACATATAGCAAATTTAAAAGATGATGTTTCAAATTTTAAAGGTACAGACAAAGAACAGTTATATGTTGAATTAGTGCATGTATTGGAGGCTCACAGGTAATTTGGTTTTCAAAAAATAAATTTAAACATAAGTATGGACGAAAAATTGCAATGTAAAAAAATAGATAAAGCCACAAGTGATAAAATCAGTTTTATCAGTTTCATAGTTCCTGCCTTTGCCGAAGCATATAAAATGCCTATTCCTAAAGCATTTAAGTATCTTAAAAAGTATGGTGGTTGGGAGTTTTTAAATAAACATTGGTGGGCTTTACATACAGAAAACGATATCTGGGCTATACACGATATTTACCAAATTTGTCTTAAAAATGGAGGAATGAGATAATGAAAGTTTATCATGGCAGCAGTTTTGTATCATTTACGGCTAAAACAGTAAAAATAATCATTGATAATCATAACAATAAAAAAGATAAAATCAGGAAGAAGTTCAATAAGAATTAGATGGCATGAAACATATAATAAGCTTATGCGTATTAATATTACTTGTTAGCTGCACCACTAAAAACATTCAAGTTCAAGAACAAAATGCAATATATCAATTAGCTGAAAGAGTTTTAGGCAAAGAAAAAGCAGAAAACTTTGTTTTTACAATTGATAACAATATATCTGAGAATGATGCTTTTAACATAATTTCAAAAAATGGCAAAATTCAAATTACGGGAAATTCTAATGTTGCATTAGCATCAGGATTAAACTGGTATTTAAAATATAAAACACACTCGCATATATCGTGGGAAGTTCAAAATATTAACTTTACCGACAAGCTACCCAAATTGGAAAATTCTATCAGCAAAAAAAGTCCGTTTGAATATTCTTATTATTTGAATTACTGTACTTTTAATTATTCTATGGCTTTTTGGAATTGGAAGCGTTGGGAAAAAGAGCTTGATTTTATGGCTATGAACGGTATTAATTTGGCTCTTGCTACAACCGGTATGGAATCGGTATGGAAAAGAACTTTGAAGAGACTCAATTTTAGCCAAAAAGAAGTTGAAGAATTTATACCCGGACCTGCATTTACCGCTTGGTGGCTAATGGGCAATCTTACGGGATGGGGAGGTGCCGTTTCAAACGAGTATATCCAACAGCAAGAAAATCTTCAGAAAAAAATATTGGCACGAATGAAAGAGTTGGGAATTAAGCCTGTTTTACCCGGATTTTACGGAATAGTGCCAAATTCTTTAAAAGAAAAGTATCCTAATGCCGACATAAGAGAGCAAGGTTTATGGGCAGGGGGATTTCAACGACCTGCATTTTTATCGCCTACCGATAGTTTATTCAATCGCATTGCAGATATTTACTACGAAGAAATGCAAAAATTATATGGCGATATTGAATATTTTTCGGGCGACCCTTTTCACGAAGGTGGAAATACAAAAGGAATAGATTTGGAATTGGCAGGCAAGCATATTATTTATGGTATGCGTAAAAGTTTTCCTAAATCTAAATGGGTATTTCAAGGTTGGCAGGGAAATCCTAAAAAAGAATTGATTAGCCGAATTGATGAAAACGATTTGCTCATATTAGATATGGATTGCGATAACCTGCCTCAGTGGAAATATCGAAACGGATGGGCCAACAAGCCGTGGATTTGGTCGGCAATTAACAACTATGGTGGAAATATAGGCTTATTTGGCAGAATGGACGTGATTGCAACAGAACCCTTTGAGGCTTTACAACATGAAAAATTCTCGAAAGGATTAAAGGGTATTGCTGCTGTGATGGAGGGCATTGATAATAATTCGGCAATATATGAATTGCTGTTTGAAATAAAGTGGCACAACAAAAGTATCAATCTTGATAAATGGATTGCAGAATACGTACAAAGGCGTTACGGCTGTAAAAATGATAGTATTTATAAGGCTTGGCAGATATTACGCAATACTGTGTATAGCAAAGGAATGTCGAATACTCAATCGCAGCAAGGCACTTCTGAATCTATACTTTGTGCCAGACCTGACATGAACATACAAAGCGTTTCAACATGGGGAACTTCAAAACTTTATTATAATCCCGCTTATTTACTTAAGGCATGGACTCTTTTTATTAACGAGGCAGAAAATTTGAAAAACAACAAGGGTTTCCGGTACGATTTAATGGACATATCGCGTCAAGTATTGGCAAATTACGCACAGGTTTTACATAGTAAAATTGTGAATGATTATAAAAATAAAGATAAGCTTGCTTTTGGGAAAGATACACAAGCATTTCTACAATTATTAAACGACCAAGACGCTCTATTGAGCAGTAACCGAAATTTTATGTTAGGAAAATGGCTGGAAGAAGCAAAGAGTAGAGCTACCAACGAGGCAGAACAGAGATTATTTGAATATAATGCTCGCACACAAATTACAACTTGGTCGTTTCAAAACTCTGATTTGCACGAATATGCCCATAAAGAATGGTCGGGTTTATTATCAGACTTTTACAAGGTTCGCTGGGAAATGTTTTTTAACTATTTGAAACAAAAACTCAATGGAGAAAATCCCCCAAAACCGAATTTCTATGCTTTTGAAAAAGCTTGGACTAATAAAACAAATTTATTTCCTGCCAAAGCAACAACTAATCCTATTGAACAATCCGTGAGAATATATAAGCAGTACTATAAACTATTAACACATTGCTATTTTACTCCCCGAAAAAGACACTTTATCAGTAAACAGTAAGCGGGATAAAAACTTTCTGCATTTCAGGGCTTAGGGCATAGTTGTCAGTTGGAGAAATTCCATGTAAGTTGCCCAAAATACATTTGCCCGAAGTCTCCGTATTCTGTTCCTGATTTGCCAAAGAAAGTTTGCGCTATTAAGTCAAAGCTAATATTATCGGTAAGCGAAAAATTAACCGAAGGTCCTAAATAAAAACTACCATCAAAGGGATTTAAAATACTTGATAAATCAACCCGAATAAGAGGAGTTACGGAATAAGAAATTTGCCCGAAAAGTTCTGCTTTTGATTTTGTATAGTCCAAAACTGTAAGATTGTTTATAAGTGAAAAAAAGCCTCTGCCTGCTTTTTCGGTAGTTCCTTGCGAATTATATAAAGCCGAAAAATTAATATATAATGAGTTCTTAAAAGTGTAGTTTGCCGATATACTTACAAGCACGGTCTCTTTAAAACCTGCGCCGCTTGTTATTGGTTTAAAATATGATGCTTCTCCGCTAAATCCTGCCCCCTTAATATCGCCCGACCAACCTAAACCTGCCATGTAATAATCTTCATTCATTACACCTCCCATAATTTGCAAATCGTAGTTCCACAGGTTAAAAGAATATTTCATGGCATAGCTACTTTTATCCTGATTATCAATCTTATAAGCCAAATCTAAACTTGATGTATAACTCGTGTAATATTGTACCCTAACAGCATCGCTGCCCGGTCTTTCAGGGTAATTAAAATTTAAGTAATTAAATGAATTAAATATGTCATTGGGTTGCCAAACCATTCCAATTCCCCAATTAATTCTTTGCCTTCCTACTTTAATATTTAGTTTGCCTAATTCTAAATTTGCGAATAACCTGTCTACATTGGTATACAATACTCCGTTAGCATCTTCATGCCAAGCCTTAGTAAGATTTAGCCAACCCGCTTCTGATGTGATATATTTATTGTATAAATTTCCGGATAAAATATTTACTTGATAAATCATACTTCCGAATGTATAATTATTTCTAATTCCCGCTTCAAAATTTAATTTATCAATAGGATACCAGCGAAGATTAATTCTATTGTTAAGTTCTGTATAGGTAAGAATTTGTTTGTACGGTATTCTCATTATGCTTGAGTTGTTAGAAATATATACAGGCATTCCTTGAATACGACCATCAACTTCAAGTTTATTTTGGGCTAAAACTTGAAAGCAGCTAAGTGCAAGTACTAAAAATATAATTTTTTTCATGTATGATGAACAGTGGGTGATGATAAGTGATTAATTTGTTATAATTTTTAATTCTTAATTCCTGTATCAGAGCTAATTCTTCCATCGGTTAGTGTAATAATTCTTTCGGCTCTGTCCATTACTCGTTGATCGTGAGTGGCAAATAAGAATGTCATATTAAGTTCTCGGTTTAAATCAGCCATTAGGTCTAATAAATCAGCTGTTGATTTGGAATCTAAATTTGCGGTGGGTTCATCAGCTAAAATAAACTTGGGTTTACTTGCCAAGGCTCTTGCTACTGCAACTCGTTGCTGCTCCCCTCCTGATAATTCCTTAGGGCGACGGTTAATTTTATCGCCAATTCCTACTTGCTCTAATAATTCTTTGGCTCTTTTCATTCTTTCGGCTTTACTTACTCCTTTTAACTCCATAATAAAAGCCACATTTTCGGCAGCTGTTAGTACCGGAATTAAATTGTAAGCCTGAAATACGAAACCAATATTGTGTAATCTGAAATCAATTAATTGTTTACTGCTTAAGTTGGCAATATCTTGTCCTCCTATTTTTACACTTCCGCTTGTAGGCACATCTAAACCTCCAATTATATTCAAAAAAGTAGTTTTGCCACTACCCGAAGGACCAATAATAGCAGAAAATTCTCCTTCTTCAACATTTAAGTCTATTCCCCTTACTGCATGAACGGGAACAGTATTTTCATTGTAGGTTTTTGTTATATTTTTTATTTCTATTATAGGCATGATTTATTTTATTTATTGGTTTATTTGCTTGACTTAACTAAGTTTACAAGAACTATGATTGCTATCAATTATTTTGACACACTTAGTACTTGATGCAACGAATGCTATAACCGTCCTCGCAAGTTATCGTAACCATGGAACACTTTGCTTTAGAAGTAGTCGAGGTAGCGTATCCATGGATACTTGGTTACTTTAGGTACTAATATAACAGTGTAACCGAAGAAATACACTCAATCACTACATCCTAAAGAATGTGATGATTGAGTGAAATAGTTTGAATGTTTTTTAGAATAATATAAATCTACAAAATACTAAAAAACAAAAAGTTATGAGTTTTATTGCAGATACTAATTGACAATTATTTTATCAATAAATTCAACATTTTCATTTATCGTAATATATAAGAAGTAAACACCCGGTTTATTAATATTTATCTCATTAGTTCCTGAATTTAACAATTGATTATGTATAACTTTACCTGCAAGGTTTATTATCTGCAATTTACCATTTTCAGGTAGTTTTACAAATATCTGACCCTGAGAAGGATTTGGGTATACCAAAACTTCAACTTCTGAAACATCTTCAATACCTGTTGGTGTTTCTCCCTTACCTGTTACTGTAATGCTGTGATTGCCTGCATTATCAGTAAAGCTGATAGTTGCAGTTTGTGTGCCTGCTGCCGTTGGTGCAAATGTTACTGTTAGTGTTTCGCTTGCTCCTACCGCTACATTAAGCGTGGCAGGCGATACGCTAAACATTGCATTACTACTTGCTATTTTACTTATACTTAAAGCAATATCTCCGCTATTGCTAATTGTAAATTCTTTTGTGGCTGTTTTGCCTTTTACTACTTTACCAAAATCATAAGTGGCAGGGTTTATTGCAAATTCAGCAGGTTTAACACCCTCGCCTTTTACTGTAATACTGTGATTACCTGCATTATCAGTAAAGCTGATAGTTGCAGTTTGTGCGCCTACTGCCGTTGGTGCAAATGTTACTGTTAG